>Ga0206129_10001300_pt1 | contig 33996 bp, 32 predicted proteins | sample Helgoland_Spring_8_FD_148616 | JGI IMG/M metagenome (GOLD analysis project Ga0206129, IMG submission 148616) | Pelagic subsurface seawater microbial communities from Kabeltonne, Helgoland, North Sea - Helgoland_Spring_Bloom_20160502_2 | ecosystem: Environmental > Aquatic > Marine > Epipelagic ...
GAATGTGGCATTACCATTACCCTATGTATTGTTTAAGTAAATCTGTCTCTTTTTCCTTTAAGCCTGTATTTTTACTTATTTTTGATGTAACATATTTGGCAATGATAGTGCTCGTAAATATAAATACTCCCGCACTGTATGCGACCTTTCGGTCTAAATCACTAAAACTCGCACGCTTAGTGTAAGGATTAAATCTTACTATTAAAAATAAAGAAATATATATTTGGACAACCATGCGTAACATTTCTAGATAGTTAGGAGCAAGGCTCGAAACACCAATATATGATATTAGTAAAAGACCTAACATTACATTATTTACAATATCAAATAGATAGTATTGTGTTTCATAACTGTTCATTTTATTTATTATCACAGTCTAGTATATATACTACACACAGTAAATAATTCAAATACATGAAATCCGCCAAAAAATATGCACCCAAAAGAAAAAATAATATGAAAACAACACGGAAGACGCGGAAGACACGGAAGACACAGAAGACAAAGAAAGGATTAAAAACAATAAGAAAAACAACTCGTAAACGTAGTAATCAACTAGGTGGAGTACTCAGTGAGAAAAACATTGAAAAAGGTAATCTACTTCATGCAAAACTTGAATTTGACGATAGATATCCAACAGGTTCTCTTATCAGAGCATTTATTAAATATACTATTAATGAGATTGAAGAGTTGGATAAAGAAACTATTAAAAGTATCTACACAGAATGGAGAGAAGAAGAAGCCACCCGCCGAAAGGAATTAAGACATCTAAAGTCCGAAAAAAAAAGAGCTTCAATGGCAATTCGTTCACATGAGGAAAATCCAGAAAATCCCAAGAAACGATCTCGTAAAAGCAATGTCGACATTACCGACTCTCCTTTTAAGCTCACGTCGCGCGTCGTGGCAGGAGTGAATGCTTCTGACGATTCGGAACTTTTTAATATTGACGGAAAAAATCTTTTCACGGAAGAAGAAGATTTTCATAAACTAGCACATGGTCACGATGAGAATATGATTGGGGTGAACCCATCCTATTCCGATAACATTAACGAACAAGATGCATTAGATTTATTTGCAGATATCGAAGATCCAAAATGAAAAGCTTTAGCATAATCGTAATATAATAATTCGATTTCTTATTATTATATTAAACTCTATGTCAACACATGACAATTACATTGAGTATTTATTATCATACTCTAATTTTCTAGTGGTAGGTTAGCTCAGATTTTTTGCATTTTCCGAAACAGTATTGTACAAAGCAAGAGTTCTTGCACTTGAGTCTGTCGTGTTGACATACTTTGGCATCCAAAAGAACGGAATTATATCCCCACAATTTTTATATTCACTTTCAAAAATGTATCTATAATATTTTTGTTCGTTCGTAGTTGGAGGATTATGGGTTACCTGCGACCAGTCAACACTATTAATTTTTTCCATGATAGATGGCGTATTATCTATCTTTTCTTGGATAATTTCAAAAAGCGATCTGGCTGTATTTGATACTCCATCACTGAACGCCTCTTTTGTTCGCCACAAGATTTCATCTGGTAGAAGAGGCTTTCCTTCCGATGACATACAATGTGGCGATGAAAATGATTTTCGGAGAAGATACTTCTCTGGCTGATCTTTATTTGAATGACATCTTACGTTAGGATGAATACTTAAGTAATAGTCCACCCACGATCTGTCGAGAAATGGTGTTCTCGGCTCAAGACCATGAGAAGAAATACACTTGTCAGATCTAAGAACGTCAAAAGAGTAGATGTTATTAATTAATCGGCGACATTCTTTGTCAAACTCGATGGGATCAGTGCACGCATGCATGTATAAATACCCACCACATAATTCGTCAGATCCGTCTCCATTAAAGATTACCTTGGCTTCGCTATGTTGAGAAATATATTTACCAATCAAATAGTTACCGATTGATGCCCTTACTGTTGTGGTATCGTAACTTTCAATCGTTTTAATTACTTCTGGAATGGCATCAAAAAAATCTTGTTCGCTGAGAACAATCTCGGTGTGGTTCGTTCCCAGATAGTCTGCCACCTTTTTGGCATAAAAGAAATCGGCAGCACCTTCAATGCCAATGCTATAAGTTTCGAGAGGAGTATCTACTTTCAACACTGTTTTGCGAACCTCATTTACTAAGGCGGTGATGAGACTACTGTCAAGTCCTCCCGAAAGAAGACACGCAACTGGTCGATCGGTGACAAGTGTTCTTTTTCTAACTGCGTCTTTTAAATAAGATTGAACATTGTCTATTACCTCTAGATGGTAATCTATCATAGGTTTCTGCACCATGTTCGTTCTAAATCCTGGTCTTGTGTATTTGACATTTGTTGTATTTATAGAGGGTGTCCAGAAGTAAGTATCTGACAATCGATATTTTTCTTCAATAAACTCACTATATGTTCCAGGGCGAACTTGCGAGATTTGTGAATGATATAAAATATTTTTTAATGAAATAATACTCTTCATTTCGGAAGCAAATGCATATGTATTTGACAGGATTTCCGAGTGTGGGGTATTCAATGCTCTATCTTGTGATTTTTTTGAAAGATATTTTGGAGACAACATATACATAGGACGAACACCATAAGGATCGCGTGCAATAATTAACCGGTTTCTTTTTGTAGATGTGTTGGTGTCTGTATTATTTTGAGTTCTTTTGTCTAGAATAACAAATGCAAACACTCCATCTAACATATCAAGTGTCTGTTCAATACCATATCGAATATATAAATGAAGTATTACTTCACAATCTGAGTTTGTTTTAGGGATGCACCCTGGAATGAGTTGATACAGTTCTTTATAGTTGTATATTTCACCATTGCAGATAAGATATACCCCATCTAGTTCGATTGGTTGATTTGATACTTCATCAATCCCGTTAATTGCAAGACGGTGAAATCCTAGGGTAACATTCTCGTCAACATTGAGCAGTTTAGACATTTCTGGCCCCCGACCTTGTCCTTTTTTAAATGAACATTGAATAATATGTTCATCTATTCGTGTCTGACTGCTCATTGCCGTCCTAATCGTTTCATCATTGCCAGAAACATATTCAGGAGTATCGCTGTTATTCAAAATACAAAAGATGCCACACATGTATATTGCGAGTATAAAGTACATTACGTGAACCCTTTAATATTGTATAGGTGAATGATTATTATTTTATGTAACAATCTCTTGTAAAAATATATATAATATGTATATAGACTAATATGAATACAGAGAACACTCAAACTGTTTCTGAAATAAACAATCAGACAAATGAGAGAGTATATGATCGAAATCTTCCATCTAATACGCTTCAACCTTATTTCTCTCTTCGACCAACTCAAACAAAGTTCACAAAACTTATGACTAGCACAGCACCCCCCTCAAGCACTGTTCCATTACAAAAAGTTCCCCAGTATAGCCCACATTCAACTTTTTTTCCTGCGAATGCGAATGCTCCATGGAGTGGATTTTCAGGAAATATCGATGTTGAATCTGATATGAGAAATCAGTTTTTTGCATTACAATCATGTCCCCAAGCAACATACGTGCCAGGAAGCTCAAGTGACTTATATACATTAAGATCATTTGCTCATGAATCAAAACCGGATGTTCAATCACACCCTTTACTTTTCAATGAAGAGAGATTTAATATGTTTAATCCAAATATGACAAATACGAGTAAAGGAGTATTTAATAATCATACCAGACAAGATATAAAAGATAGTGATATATAATTATTCATCAAAAGTATAGTAGATTAGGTATTATTGAACTACAAAAGAAAATCTTTTTGTAGTATAATGGCAAGGACTAGAAAAAATAAGAAAAATAACTCTCAATCAAAATCCAAGAAAAGATCGCGTTCGTCAAAATCTAAAACTCTGAAAAAGTTACAATGTGGCCCAGAGGGAAACAGTAAAAAGTATACATGTATAAGAGACGAATCGATATGTAAACTTAAAACACTATGGAATAAGCGTCACCCAGATAATCTAATTAAGAATGGAAATATTAAAAAGACATGGAGCCAACTGAAAAAGAAACTACAAAATGTATGTAATAAAGAATCGTGTTGGTTAAAGCAAAAGTTTGCAAAGAAAGGACTTGGTAACGAACTTAGTGTAGCTTTTGCTCCTGCGTCTCCTGAAAAGTGGAAAAAGAACCCGACCGAATGGCTATCTAGTAATGATATAATTTCCGTAATGAAACAATATGAAAAAAAATATAAATGCTTCGAGTTTATAGGACCATCACCCATTGACTATGATACCCATAAAATGTACGGAGAGTGTGTGTGGGAAGAACTATGCCACTTTGATTTAAGTGATCAAATAAAACGAGGGAAAACAAAGGTGGGGGTTATTTTCAATCTAGATCCACATTACAAGGGTGGGTCACATTGGGTCTCTCTTTTCATAAATATTAAAAAGCAAACCATATTCTTTTTTGATAGTGTTGGAAAGACAATCCCGAAACAAATCAAAAAGTTTGTTGATATGATAAAGCGACAAGGCCTTCATCTACCAGACAAAGAACAGGTAAACTTTAGCTATGATGAGAACCATCCACATGAACACCAGATGGATGACACAGAATGTGGTGTTTATTCATTATATTTTATTATTCATATGTTAGAGGATAAACACAACGCAGAGTATTTTAAAACGCGTGTTATAACAGATAAATGTGTTCAAAAGTTTCGAAAGGTGTATTTTAATGAATCATTGTAATAATATATAAATGCATCTGTGAGTAATATATAATAAATTATATAAATTATATACTATATTATGACAACACTAATAGATATGATATCAAACAATAAAACAACAAACGCTTTTGTAAAGGAAGACAACATAGAATTAGTATGGAATATAATTGTTAATAATCCAGCATTTAAAACAAGTATAGAAACAAATGGCAGCGAAGGTAAACAAAAACTAAGATCATACTATCTTCAACATGTTCGCATATTTGTGGAAGACAATATTTACAACACATCAAATATTGTCAACTTCAATAAAAAGTTTATAGGTTATTTTATAAAAGGATTTCAGTCTCCCAACCTAGATGATAGCCGTGCGAATAACGATAATATCAATCAAGGAGGTAACGATGTATCTGCTGCAAAATTATCCATTGATAGTAGTTCTGATCTAGGAAAAAATGCTATCACTATCGAAGAAATTAAAAATGAACGACTAAGCGAGTTTGAAAATAGATATCAAAAAATACAAACCGATTTTGACGTATATAGAAAGACTGAGGTACCCGAAGGTATTGATTTTTCTGAGAAGAAGAGAGACGCTCCTATTAAAGATGTTGAACTTACTCAACAGATTACAAATACCAGCGAGGAAAGAAAAACCCAAGAGGTAGAAATTTCGGAAAAAACAGCCGCTGATCCAACGAAAGCATTGAAATGGTTAAACTTGAAAGAGCCACCCAAGGGTCTTATACCTGAACCAACTATATTTGATCGCCCTCCTCCTCAGACAAACAAAGATAAACATACAAACAAAAATGACCTAATTAGTAACGATAGTAATTCAAATAATTCTGTTGTGATGAAAAAAAACTCAAATAATGAAGACGTTCCAGTTATGTTAGTTAAAAACGCACCCACCAGTGAACCCACCAGTGCACCAACAACTGACATCAACAAACGTGAAATTAAACACTTACATGATATGGTTATTGTGTTTAGAAATAAAACAAATATCTTGTCTAAAAAAGTAACTCAACTCACCGACAAGATAGTAGAACTTGAAACAAAGTTTGAAAATCTATCCAATCCAACTGAAACTCAAATAGCAGTCAAAGAGCCCGATAATAGTGAAAACGTATCAAAAGAATAGCTATTTTAGGTGTACACCTTTGGACATTTACATGCAGAACATATCTACAACGGGAACTGCAGCTTCATCATCACCGCTTATACACTCCAGTTCACAGCTACTATTGATCCCATAAAGCGTATCGTCCATTGACCACCCATTTTGTTCTAATACATCTTCATCGACATCATCGTCGCAGTCATTTGTGTAAGAGTCTTCGTCGTCTGGGTCTAAATAAAGAAGTCGATGTATTTCTTTCAATTCTTCTGATGTAAAACTCTCTTTATTGCAAATTTTATTTGAACAATCACATCCATCATCCAAACTTTCTACCGACATCCCCGCATAATCATTCAATATAATACTATTTTTTTTCAATATTTCTTCTTTTTCCTTGGCTCTTAATTCAATTTCAAATGTGCCCCAATAAAAGTAATTTGTTATTTCAAAACAAACATGTTTTCCATTAGATAATGTATTATTCCATTGTTCTGTTTGATACGTGGACTTTTTACAGTCAGATGTTATATGATAAATCTTGATTTTGTCTTCACTCATCTTTACATAATATAAACGAGTTATGTCTATATTATTTATAAATATTCAAATCATGTATTTTATTGTGTAAAAAAAAATACATCATTTACACTATTGTCGCATACATTGTCGCGTACAGCTATCTAACTACTTTCCAAAGAAGGATGACAACTCTCGCATACCCTGTTTTTGAATGTTTGCTTTGTTAATATATTTGTCAAACAGAAGAGCCTTTACTTCTTTATTTTTTAATGACTCTAATCTGTCTTCAAACTTTGCTGGATCAGTATCTCTTTCCAACTTTTTAATATCACTTTTAAATCTTGCAATCTTGCTTGATTTTCCTTGCATCTGCCATATCTTTTCTAGAACGAGAGCAAACACTTGCTGCACTGGTTTCATTACTTGATTTGTAATATAAAACGCGTAGTCTATTTTTATCTTATTCTCGACAATAAATGTGGGTGTTTCTATTTTATCTCCTTGAAGAGCCGTCTTTTTAGGGTTGTGGATATATACATATGGAATGCGATCTCCAGACGCAGGTTTGTTTCCAGGATCTCGAGCGGTGATCCTGTCGGCGAGAACCTTATGTGCGATCTGCTGAGGATTTTTATAATCTGATCGAATAGACTTACTTATGATTAACTTGTCCATGGAATATTTTTCATCCACTAGATTTTGGATCGATGACTGGAGGAAATCGATTGCCTTCTTTATGTCTTGTTCCTTCATAAGAATGTCAATGATGCCACCATATATATCCTTTACAATCGGTGCATTATCTCGCCGCTTTAATACAATTCCCATCTCTTTGCGGTTACCGTTATTTGGATCTTCTTCATACAACATGCCCACATACCGCTTCTTGCTTAAAAGACAGAATGGCATAAACGTCTTTTCATACTCCAAATCGTGTGGCTTCTTTAAGAACTTGGTTGCCATTTCACCCGCCTTCTTGGCAAGTTCAATTGTCAGCTCTAATGCCTTCTTTCCACGGATGGGGGTTCCGTCTAACTCTTCAAGATTGAATGTAAAGAATACAGAATCAGTGTCCCCGTACACATACTCTGCTTTGGTGCGAACCTTGCCGTACTTCATTGTATCCATGACAGCATCACCATAAACTTCTTCAATAAGACGCTTTGCATAAGTTAACAACTTTCTGCCAATTGCAGTCGTTGATGCTGCGATATCTTTTTCGTAAAAGGTGCTTGTTTTCGCACCACATTGTCCATACAAAGAATTAGCAGTAACCTTATATGCAAGCTGACGCTTGTCGAGTACATTCTTCATAAAGTCATCTGTTTGCTGAGGAATAAGTTTACGGGTTGACTTGCGAGCTTTCAACAACTCTTGTAGAATTGATGGCATAATTCCCTTTCCTTCGGGGAACTGTGCAAACCTGCATATCTTGTATCCTTTTTTTACCTTCACTGCTGCAGAGCTTGGGTTCTTTTTGACATACTTATATGTATCATATGTCACATCTACATATTCGTATCCCGGAAGATTGTCGTAAATAAATGTAGACTTATCACTTTCACTAGTTTCACCAGTTACCATAACTAGTTTATCGTCTAGATCATATTCCTTTGTCCACACCTTACTATCATGTGATAAGTTTTCACTAATCATCGACGACGGATACAGTGACGCATAGTCTACGCATGCAACAGGATTATCTAGATATAAGTCACTCTTCGGATCAAGAACAATCGCTCCTTCATAACCATCGTCGTTCAGTTTTTTTGCAATATCTGGAATAAGAGTGCCATTTTCGCGACACTTTTTGCCGACATAACTTGTTAGTTTAATGCCCTGCCCCCTTAAGATAAGGAAACTTATTGGCACACTGCAAATATTTGCCATCTCTACAAGACCCGTGATGGCATCAACTTTGTTTAACAGGTATTGAACCAAGTTACAATCCTGAATACAATATTTTGCAACAATCGATCGGTCTTTTGCATCTCCTTGGGTCAACCGAAAGATATCCTTTGGAGTAACATCGTCTTTTGCCAGAGCCCATCTCACTTTTTTTGACATATCTGGATCAATCTTTGCAGATAATGTGAAACTTTTAGTTTCGGGATCTATAGAGGTTACAATAAACTTCGCTCCTGCGTTGTAATAGTCTGTGGAATGTCCGATTTCTTCAAAATGTACATAGCTTCCAACAAGCAATCCTGTCATATTTTTAGTTACAATCCTTGTCTCTACATCAGCACCTTCTTCACTATGTTGCAAGTTGATTACATAATCTCCAATAAAGTGCCCAGCAACGTAATCTAACTTATACGAAACAAGATTTTCTTCTCTTCGAAAATGATTATACAAATCTAGTTGAATACGCCCAGGCATCTTGATATATCCAAGATCATGCGTTCCGCTTGCTAACGTAATACTGCTATGTTCAATATCGTATTTTCCAGTGTTTTCATCAAGCGAACCACACACGTGATCTTTAAGTTTGGATATTTCAATAAACTTTGCCGCACAACCAGTCTCTTGTGCGCGTAGGAACATAAAGTTATAATCAAAACCAAATATGTTATAACCAATAATAATGTCTGGATTTTCGCGAACTACTAACTCTCGCCATGCAAGTAATACTTGCTTTTCTGTTTGATATGTTTCTATGTCTGTGTTTTCAATACCAAGATCATCACATGTATCTAACACTATACAATGATTATAATTAGGTTTCTTTTCTCCGTATGTCAAGAATGTCGATCCAATGAAAGTCACTTTATCTCCTTCTACTGGAGGAAGATATGAACCAAATATCTCAGTAAGATGATTGATCTTTAATTCTCTTGTTGTAGATTTCGATTTGATTAATTCAGAAACACTTGTCTTATTTACACTACTCGTTGCAAGTCGTTGTCCAGATCCTTTTAATGAGATCGTTTTTATGCCAGACTTTTTACTTGTATCATCATCATCATCATCATCATCTCTTTCTTCATTCAGATAACTTGCATTTCCAGTATCAGCATCATTCATGCTATTATTCGCATTTTCAAATGCTTGCATGAGTGTATGTTCAGAACTAAGCGGAACGTGGTTAACATTTTCAATACTATGCGACATAATATTTTTAACTGCGTTTTCTACCTTTTTAAGAGTAGGCATCTTTTTGGGATATACTGTATCGACATGTAGTTTAAATAAGTCTACAATCAATGTTTTATCATCGTCATCGTCATAATCTACAGTTTTATGGTTCAACATACCAAATCCGTGCAATATCGAATAACGGATAATTTCTTCTGGATCAAGATCAATGTCAATCTTGTTTTGCACATCGATAATATTTGTTGCCAGTTTCTTGTATGTTTTGATAGGAACAGGAAAGTCGCCATGACTACTACTTGCTTCAATATCAAAACTCATAATCTTGAGTGGAACGCGATCTTCCTTGTCTCGTAGTGGAATAATATCGCGAAACAACAACTCGAACTCGTAGTCACAATGGGTAGTCTTTTCGCATTCTGAAACACAAAGCGTCTTATTCTTAGGAAGACCTACCCAACCAGACGGGCTCATGTTAGAGATATGAAAGAACCTTAGAAGTGGAGGAATAAACGATTCAAATATCTCAGTCTTACATGGTTTTCCATTTATTGAGACGTGATACCCGTCTGCCAGAAGCCTGCGATCTTCATCGAACCACACATTCTTTGCCTTATTCATTGCCTGAATATTTTCAAACTTGATCAACAAGAATGTATTCTTCTTTCCAGCATCAAATCCATAGAGCTTTTTGTGATGCACTATCTTGACACTGACAATATTATTTTCATGATATTTTCCTACCTTCTTTTTCAAATGTGTTACAAACATCGTCTTTTCTCTTTCTCCCCATTTGTCCCCAACTTTTACGTAGAAGAATGGTTTAAAATCACATACCGTAATAGAACATGACTTTCCATCAACGTTTTTTCCAAACATTTGAACAGTAAACGTTTTTTGAGGAGGTGGTTTATATTTATTATTTTCATCATCTTCACTATCAATCTCATCTACCTTATTGTAGAGATGAAAGTCAAATATTCTAAACTCGTAGTTATCGCTAGTCATAGTTTGGTGTACTATAGAAGTTTTTAGGTTATTTCCGTAAGGTAACTTACTCAAAAATGTCTTATTAACAAACACCAAACTATAAATTATTAATCAATTTATACTCGTTATTGCATGCAATATAACCTACTTTTACACCATTGAATATTTTAGAATAATATGTATGTAGTAATATATATATATATATATAAGATGGCACAACTTACAACAGGATATGGTTCACCACCGAGAAAACCATCACTGGGTAATCTTACTATGCGTAAGATCGGCAAGGGAATCGCAAATTATTTCGGAAGAGAACACACTACGAAAAATGTAAATAATTTTCAAAAAACTCTTGTAAAATATATACACGAAAATAGTTCGAGAGAAACAGATAAACTGGCCAAATGGGCTAGAATACATGATAATGTTCCGATGGATTGGAGGCAACTAATATATATTACTCAAGAAGAAATCAAAATGCGCCCGCCAAAAAAACAATACCTACGATACCGGTATGATATAATACGGCTGCGTATAAGTTGGATGGAATGGTGCATTCGGAGCGGTTATAATATAATGGCAAAATATCTGATAAATGAATTCTATTCTGACTATTCACTTAGACACATTGATTATTTAGATGTTAATTTTCTTCTCATTGCACTGGAAAACGATAACAAAGAAATAATAACTGAGTTACTGAATAACGGAGCAGACCCAAATATAAAAGATAAAACAACGGGAAAAACTCCTTTAATGATGGCTATAGAAAAACGTAATGTAGAACTAGCGAAGGAACTTCTAAGGCATAAGGCAGACACATCAAATATAAAAGATAACAATGGTCGTACTGCAATAGATATTGCAAAGGGTACTGAACATAAAGAAATAATTCGTTTATTAAGACCATTTTCAACTGCAGTGAATGAGTTAAGACAAGACATGAGGAGTAATGGAGTATCGAGAACTAAAGATAATAATAAATATTTAAATGTAGTCGCTAATTCTGACTTGTCAAGAGAAGTACGAGGGTATCTTGGAGAAGGTGGTAAAAGAAAAAAGAAAAACAAAGAAAAACAAAATAGATCTCACAAGCGAAGAAAGACTAGAAAATCCAAGACTAGAAAATCCAAGAAAAACAGAACTAAAAAATATAAACATTAACACATTACCCAATGTATTGCTTTTACAAATTTATATAAATATTATTAAAATGTTAAGACGTCCTTTTTTTGATGTAGCAGCTTGTTTACGTGTTTTTTTCATATTCTTTATTTCATAACGAATACCGTCATTAATTGCTTTATGACGCATTACAGGACTATCGCTAAGACGATAATGATATTTTTCTTTCTTCTTGTTGCAGGTTTTAATTTAGAAAGAGTTTTATTTGATTTACGATTTTTGCGTATTCCCATTATTATATAATCTTATTTTTTTAATAATATTATATATATAATAATAAATGAACCGTAATCTATTACCTCAAACTAGCGCAACAATACAAGACATTGAAACGATTATAGATATAATAGTGAGGAATGCGTTTGGTATAAGAAACTACATTTTCAGTTGTATTGGTCAGAAAAATTTGATCCAACCAAGGGACATTAATATTAGGAGAAGAGACAGCGGCGTATATATTAATCTAAACTTCTACAATAATTATCAGCTTACGTTTGTCTGTCACGAGACAGCTTATAATACTTATGATCAAATTGTACCACTTAGGATACATTGTAAAGTTACTGATCCTCGTGGGCAAGAGCTTACAAGGGTTCATATGAAGTTGGATTATTTGGGGAGAACATTTTCTTTTAAAGAGGGGGAAAATATACCTAATAATATCGCAATATATAATGGCTATAAAGATTTTTTTGAATGTATATTTCAGGCTATTTGGATATATTCGGAACATAATAATTCGGAGAAGCAGATGAGCTTTAACTTTGGAGGAGGCCGTGGAAAAAAAATCAAACAGAACAAGAGAAAACAAAATAGATCTCATAAGCGAAGAAAGACTAGAAAATCCAAGAGTAGAAAATCTAAGAAAAACAGAACTAAAAAATATAAACATTAACACATTACCTAATGTATTGCTTTTACAAATTTATATAAATATTATTAAAAATGAATAATATTTATACGAACACTAGATAACCGTCTAATGTTTATATTTTCTTGTCCTTCTTTTTGTTGCCAATTCCTTTGACCTTTTTCCCAGCTTTTTAAAATACTTATTTGCCAAATTGTATCTAGCCGTAACATTTTTCGCATTAGGATATCTAGTTTTTTTGTGTTTCTTCATTGCTTCAAGTCTTACTTTCATTATCATGCCCACCTGCCATATTCTTTTATGCGGATACTTTTTATTTTTATATAATCTCTCAAGCTTACTAATTGTATCTCTTACGTCCTTTACAGTTGTATATTTAATTGGTATAGTATCACTTGGATTTTTATCAATATAAACATCAAAACTCTTAGACGGATCATTTGGATTATAAAGAAATTCTTTTTTTTTTTGAACGTGTCTTTTTACTTTTTTTGGATTTCTTGGACTTTTTAGACGTTCTCGTTTTTCCACCATAATATAATTTACCAGTTTTCTTGTCTACATCCAATGATTCACGATTAATATTTTGTATATCTTCGGCAGTTAACTTATCTGCTGCAAGTGCTGCCAATTGCGGAATATTATCTGTTTGCGTGTTATCTTCTTTTATTAGTTCCATAGCGGATTGTTTATGACCTCTTATTTTTTTTTCAGTTTCTATAGCTTTTTCTAATAATTCCACTATTTCTGTGTGTCTGTATGAAGTTGCCTGAGTGAGAGCCGTAATACCATCACTATTCTTCGCATTCACATCAGCTCCATTCTTCAGTAGCATTGCCACTGTATCTGTGTGTCCATATTCACTTGCCCAGTGGAGAGCCGTATAGCCATCATTCATCTTCGCATTCACATCAGCTCCCTTCTCCAGTAGCATTGCCACTGTATCTGTGTGTCCATATTCACTTGCCCAGTGGAGAGCCGTATAGCCATCATTCATCTTCGCATTCACATCAGCTCCCTTCTCCAGTAGCATTGCCACTGTATCTGTGTGTCCATATTCACTTGCCCGTAGGAGAGCCGTCCAGCCATATTTATTCTTCGCATTCACATCAGCTCCATTCTTCAGTAGCATTCGCACGATTTCTGTGTCTCCGTTAAAAGTTGCCAAAATGAGAGCCGTCCAGCCATCATCACTCTTCGCATTCACATCCGCTCCCTTATCCAGTAATATTTTCACAATTTCTTGGGTTCGAAATCTACTTGCATCGGCGAGAGCCGTCCAGCCACCATTATACTTCGCATTCACATCAGCTCCCTTATCCAGTAATATTCTCACAATTTCTTGGTTTTCATCTAGAGTTGCCAAATGGAGAGCCGTCCAGCCATCATCATTCTTCACATTCACATCAGCTCCCTTATCCAGTAACATTATCACAATTTCTTGGTTTCGAAATCTACTTGCATCAGCGAGAGCCGTCCAGCCACCATTATACTTCGCATTCACATCAGCTCCCTTATCCAGTAGCATTGCCACAATTTCTGTGTGTCTATATGAAGTTGCCTCGGTGAGTGCTGTATAGCCATCATTGCGTATCGCATTCACATCAGCTTCCTTATCCAGTAACATTGTCACAATTTCTTGGTATCCATTTCTACTTGCCCAAATGAGAGCCGTCCAGCCACCATCATTCTTCGCATTCACATCCGCTCCCTTATCAAGTAACATTGTCACCATTTCTGGGCTCCCTATCGCACTTGCCTGCATGAGAGCCGTCCAGCCATCCTTATACTTCCTATTCACATCAGCTCCTTCATCCAGTAGCCGTTTCAATTCTTCTGTGTCTTCATAGCGAATTGCACGAATGAGGTTTCTTCTAAAACTTAATATATTTCCACATCCTTTCTGTCTTTTTGAACGCGTTCTTCTTCCTTGTTTCCTTGGTCTTTTATTATTTCTGCATGTCTTCATTATTATATGATCCTATTAAAAATATATAGTAATTTATTTTCTGTCATGGTGCTTTCGTGTTTTTCTCTTTGACTTCTTGGATCTTGTGGATTTTTTTGCCTTTCTTGTTTTTCTAATTATTTTTCTGGGTTTTCTTATTTTTCTGGATTTTCTTTTTCCACCAATATTTGAAGGCAGATGACCTTCTTTACGTATATCTCTATTTGGATCTGCCACAGGGCGATTAAAGTCAACTCGTCTCATTTCATCCCAATCTGTAGTAAACTTATTATCACTCTTCCATTCCTCTCCATCGAGTTTTGTGTCCCCTGTGTGTGTTCTTGCCAGAGTAGGTGCGAAATGAACATGATCTCCTCTCTCCTTTTTCAGCCGTTTCCTTTCAGCGTCTTCCTTCTCTTTTTCCAAATCTAAAAAATATTGCAACCCTAATCCTTCGTCGTTCATTATACATATGCATATATAATTTACATATGCATAATCAGATATATTCGCATTAACGTCGGTGTTTTCTGTTTGAACTGCGACGCGATGTTTTTCTTTTTCTAGCCGTTTTTTTGTTTGCTCTTTTACTTTTCAAGCTCCTTGTTCTTTTACGCGATCTGCTAGAACTTTTGCAATGTTTACAGGATTTCTTACCTTTATTGTGGCGACAACGCTTACCCCCCGACTGTTTTCCCTCTGAGGTTTCTCTCATCCATTCTTTTAATGAACCTACATCTCGTTCGCCATTGTAATCCTGAGACTTTCTTGCGTAAACATAACGAAATGTTGGAAACCCATTTGCTTGCCCACCAATATCATTTAATAACTCAGAAGAGAGACCATCTGCTCCAGCTTGTTCAATCGCATACACAGAATACTTATCAGACGATTTCTCTCGTACCGCATCCTCAAAATCTTTCCAGTGTTTGTATGACGATTTACAATGTCCACAATCTTTCCAATAGTAAAAAATGTATGTATGAACATCTTCAGATTCAACATCCATACTTAATTTTTTAAGTATATCGTCGCTATTTTTACTTATTCCGTCGATCTTGTTTTTAGCCTTCAGTTCTTGTGGAACGGGGTCGCTATCCTCATCTCCACTAGCATATCCACCAAATATCGTTTTGAATACAGTCATTTGGTTGACGTATATAATATCATCATATAAATATTTTATAGCCTGTTAGTATATACTACTTATTCATAATATGACATCGTTTAGACTACTTATTGTGGCAATTGCCATTATCCTAGGAGTATATTTCTGCATATCTGAGCCTGTCAATAATCCAGAAGGGTTTGATAATGAAACAGTTAAATTATCTGCAGATGAAAAATGTCCTAATTTATTGGTTCAAGAAGAAGGGGGTATTACACTTACAAACACGGAAGAGAAAATTGTTCCTGGCGTGAACCCTATGAGATTTAATAATTTAGAAGAATACGTAGAGTTTATCAAGTGGCAACGCTCAAACGGAGTAAGATGTCCTGTTTTATTTTTACAAAAAACCGAGGATGCACAGGGAGAAGCGTGCTATCGTGCTCGCCCAGATATAGCAGATCCTCAGGGAGGACTTTCGACTACATCACTTGAAGCCTTACACAAAAAATGCAACTCGAGTATTCCCATGAAGTCTGGGTTAAATGGATTAGAGGACGTAAATGATACCAGTTATTTTAAGGGTGGGTGTGGAAATGTTACTGGAACTATAGCATTAAATACTGGGCCAGTAGACACAAAAATTGTGGATGCAACCAGAAATGATCTTCCTTACAATACTGGGTCGATGCCATCTTACGATCCATCGTCGTTTTATCAAGGAACAGTTACACCAATGGATAAGGTTCTAAGTGAGCAAAGAAACCTTCCTGAAAGCCCAAGTGCAATGGACAATAACTGGGGAGGAGAAGACTACACTCGGTCTCTTATCGACAATGGTGTGTATGATGGACGCAAACGTAGTCTAGAAAATTCCGATCCTTATGCATAATTGTATTTTATCCGATTACATATTATATTACATCATATGATATGTAAGTCCACTTCCACTATCCACAAGTCAATAATTATTTATTTTCCATCAATATAATTCAAGCATGATTCTAGAGATGGTTTTGTTTTGTCATACATATTTAAAACGCGAGCTATTTTAATGGCACCGTCGGAACTTTTATTTAAATCCACGTCTTTTAGACCTGTAAGCACTTGTATTTTTAATAAATCGAATAATTCGTCACTTTTTGTTATCATGTCTTCATACTCCTTGCGATATTTTTTGATATGCAATGAGTCGTCTAACTGATTAACCAAGTCTTCCAAGTTCTCTACGACTTTTTTTGCGTCCCGCCCGTTATCTTCGAACCCCTCAATAACGGCGTTGTTCTCAAACCCCTCCTCTTTTACTTCACTATTATTTGCAATATCTTGAACAAATGTCGCTTCTAAGTTGCTGGCAACAAAAAAAACATATAATGCAACAATAAAAATGAAAACTAGTGCAGCCATTTTGATGTTCGTATTCATTTCCATTTCAATATGATATATGGTAGAATAAGAATATTATATATTATACCTGTTTATATTATTTTCTTAAGTTTTAGTTTATTATAGTATTGTAAACATATGTGTATGATTATGTTTATTTTTTATTTTTTATTTTTTATTTTTCTAGATGTTTCATAAATACATTGAGGATGTTGTAGTGGAAATATCCGTCGATAATATCATTCCATGATATGTTCTTGCACATATTCCGATTTGGTTGGTTTCGCGATGATAGCATACCATCAATCTAGGGGTTACCGCTGTTGAACTAAACCCCCAGTTTGATAATTGATCATAATATAATTTGTTATAATTACTTCGTAGATTGGTGTGAATTGTCCCATCATCAGCCACTCGAGTTTGATGACTAAATATATTCGGTCGACTAATATAATCTAGGTTCCATTGCTCTCCGCCTTCATTTATAAATGTATTTATTTCAGACATGGGGTCGTCAATCATTGCATTGTAGACCGCATCATCTCGACAAGGAATAAATCTTCGATGAATATCTGGTTTATCTTTAATAACCGAATTAATTCGTGGTGAAAGTTTTGGAATGCAATGTGAGCCATGTATAAGTAAGATTTTTTCGGCATCTTCCTTTTCAAATCCACAAGGACATGTTGAACCTCCTCTACAGTTTGCGGCTTCATTACAGCTACAGTTAGTTAAGAATGTATTACCTGTTTCGATATCAATGATATGAAATAATGAGGGATTTATTCTTAATTTTTGCATTTGATATTCGCCATGTAAATAAGAAGCCACTGTGATAAGACCTGCACTATACTCAAAAGATCGAATATGGCCGTATATTTTGATAGGTTGAAACCCTTGATATTTTGGGCTGTAGTGATTAATGCGTTCGTCTTGTTGTGATTTATTATTAAAGAATATTGTGTTTGAAAAGTTATGAACAGCAAATACGCGATTATGGCACGCCCATTCAGTGCTTCTAGATGACGTTTGATCCATTATTACAATAATCGGGACTTGCGTGGTTTTTCCTGTCCAGTAAGCAGAGTGTGACCACTGAACTTGTTCAAATAATACATTATTTGATCTACAATCAAAATCTACATCACCAGACTTGTCTACTATAATAATACATTCATCAAGTTCTGGGATCAAATCCACATTATTCAAGAATACTCTAATTGCCTTTTTATCTTTTCTAGCGGTGTCGTTACCAAATATATCAACACAGTATGATAAACGAAGGATAATGATATTCCTACGTGGTAGTGAGTTATTTTCACTATTTTGGATCTGTTGCATATTCTCTTGCATGTCGCCAAGTATTGTTTTAGCCTGTTCGCTTAAACTAATTATATTATTACTGTCTATGCCAAAGAACTGAACTGCATTATGAACAAGCCCTTCATCAAGGAACTTTTTGGGACCACAAAACGTAGATGGAGGGGTGTATTTTGCATACTTAATCGTATCTGTGCTGAAGTTTTCCACAATGTTGCGAGTAACTCCTTCCATTAATTCGCGATTACTATAAATGGCTTCTTCAATTGTTGCAGAATATAGAATGATCTTTACAAAATTATTATTATTTATTGACATCCAGATATGTGATAACTTTTGAGTAGTTCCTGAACCATAATCAGCTTCGTCTAAATGTATAATTGCCATTTTTCCGCTATTCGTAATGGATTGGATATCTGCCAATGTTTTATTCACAGAATTAGTATTTATAATAGAATGAACTTTAATCCCATAGCTAGATAGCTCATTTCGCTGTAGTTGATCTGCTCTGCGATGAAAAGCAGATATAAATATATGCTCTCTGGTTCTTAATGTTGAGTTTGGGATGGAATCTAGAGATGCACTATATTCAACCATACATCTTTTTCCAGATTTCACAGGAGCATTAATAACAACTAATCTAATATTGCTGGTTGGATTAATACATGGCAATATCTCACGATCCATCCAATCACACATTTCGGGGAACTTTATTTTTTGTTGTTCAATACTGGATGCCGTATTATTGTTAGATAATCTCATATTGTGCAATTGTCTAGGATTTCGGATTCCGGCCGACATGGTTTTACTTTTCCTAATAGGATATATTATTTAATACATATATATGCACTAAATAATACAAGATCAATTTATATTATCCCTTCCTCTGCCAATACTTCCTCTAGATCAACATCACATCTCGATTTTCTCGATTGTTTCAATTGCCTTGTGCATTTCTGATAACTGAACTGCAATCGCAGAACATTTCTTCTGAATACTCTCTGGCTTATCCTTTTTTGGATCAATATCTTTCATGCCCATAAGGATTGCTATCTTGAGACCATCGAAATAGTCTTTGGTTAAAGAAGACATCTTTTTATAATCAGCCTTATACTTGTCAACTCGTAAGTTGTCTTCTAAATTAGTTACGCCTTCGGAAATATTTTCATTTACAGTATCCAGATTGTTTTCATTTGCCTCAAAACCTTCCACAATCGGAAAATCTTTCTTATTTGTAGCATAAGAACCTAAATATCCAGTTAATATGGAGGCAGTTATGATAAATATTGCAAATCCTACAATAGAATAAAACACATCATTTCCTGTAAACATTATCTTATAGAATTCTCGTATATGATATCATAATATAAAATAAAAAGAAACTTAAACGTTGTTAACTACATCATGTTTTGGCAAAAGATAATCGTGTATATTTTTACATGCAGTCTTGCTAATTTTTCTTGTTTTTCCATTTGAGAGTGTGCTACTTATATTATTAAGACAGCTCGGGTCTTCTTTTAATTTCTCAATTAGATTAGGTATACTCTCAAAGTCATTCATTACTAGTTCAGATGTAGCGTAACTTACCCCTGGTATTTGAGACAACATGATGACACCAATATTATCAATAGTAATATTGTCTTTCTTTTTTTGTCTAATTACCGATGCATATTTTGGCTCTTCTTTATTTTCGGGTTCATCGGCAACACTTCCAATATGATGCTTGTAAAAAAGAGGCTTTTTTGAACTGGCAAGCTTTCTAGCTAAAATCATAATATATTCTGCAGTATCACTTGCAGAATGAGTTCTTACTAAACTAAAACCTTTATAGAGAAGTATATTTGCCATTGCAGTATAAAGGCTCGCTTTGTTTAAGTTTGATCTTGGAAAATTGGTTTGTGGATTTGTTTCGAGTGTTTCTGACATTTTTCCTTCAATTAAATATATGATATTATGATGATGCGATGGAAGCGATGTAAGTCTTAACGACTGTTCTCGATATCGGCCATCTTTAATGCTAGATGATAAATCTGATATGGTCTTTCTCTCTATGTATATACATTCACTCTCGTCTGCATTCCGAATAATAATATCCGCAATATCTAAACTACCCGAGTCTATTTGGATATCTTTGAAGAGGGAGTTCTCTGAAACAAGGGCACAACATTTGTCCTTTATTGTTTTTTCTCGGCAATCTATGTAAATAGACATTATTACATACATTACTAGTTTTCTTTATATTTATCCTGGTATGTTAATTACCTTGTTTAAAATGGGACTGGGACCGAAACATTCATACCAGATCCAGGAGCAGGGGAGGAACCAGGGGCAGGGCCAGGGGCGGGGCGACCGCGACCGCGACCAGATAGATCTAAACAGCAGTCTCCAGGAAGTCTGCGGAATACCACACTTCTGGGCACTTGAGAAAACTGCCAGAGGTTGACTAATCCAGCCTTATCGTTGCCACCAACAGAACCACCACTCTCGGGTCCGCGGTTTGTTATGCTTGATTTGTATGCACTAAGTCTAGAACGAGCCATATTATATACTATGTAAACAATATAAATTGATCGATACCTCTCCCTAAATATATTTAAGATAAACATAATAAGTCTAGAGGTAACAAGATAAGAATACTATGACGGCAATCGAAAGCGAACTATACAAACAAATTATTAACGACGATGATGTAACTAAAATGAATGATACATTGATATTTAATCCATACAACTCACTAAATAAAGAAATCGTTGAAAACGATATTAAAGGGATACTTACCGCATATGGTCTACCACCCATTATTCACAACATCGATCTTTATATCCGATCATTTGTGCACAGATCCTACACAAAACGCCCTCATTTGGAAAACATAGAACAAAACATTATTATCGCAGACAGACCACATAACTGTATGCCACTAAAAACAAAATCAAACGAACGACAAGAGTTTTTAGGAGACGGTGTTCTCGAACTTATCACAAAGTACATTCTTTACAGACGCTTTCCGAAAGAAAATGAGGGCTTTATGACAGAGAAAAAGATTGCAATTGTTAAAAATGAAGCAATTGGACGCATTGCGTATGAAATGGGACTGCATAAATGGCTTATACTGTCTAGAAATGCAGAAGAAAAAAAAACAAGAACAAACTTGAAAAAACTAGGTTGTCTATTTGAGGCGTTCATTGGTGCGATCTTCTTAGATTTCAACAAAATTTCCATCGTGGATGAAGAAGGATGGTTTAAAAACGTGTTTGTTACGGGACCTGGATTTCAGATGGCACAGAAGTTTGTCGAAAATGTATTCGAGCGTCATATTGATTGGGTAGAACTCATCAGAAACGATGATAACTACAAAAATATTCTACAGGTAAAAATTCAAAAAGAATTCAAGGTCACTCCACACTATATTGAGCTTCATGTCAGCGAAGAAGAAGGATATCGCATGGGGGTGTTCTTATGTGTTGGTGATCAAATATATAATATGGATAGGAACAAGGCCATTCCATACGAAAAGTTTGGGAGCTTTGAATCCATCACCGAATATTTGAAAACACACGATACTCTTCTTGTCTTCTTAGGGGAAGGAACACATAAGATTAAAAAGAAGGCGGAACAGTCTGCGTGCAGTGATGTTATCAAAAAGATAAGTTGATCGGGATGACATCGAACCTAAAAAGAATATGCAGCATGTGCTCGCGAATTACAAGAGTATCATTCTATGCAATGAAATACATATAAAATTGATTGGAGTAAATATAATATGTAAATACCATATACTATGGAAACATCACAAGAACCTACCGTGGAACAAGTGCAAGAGCCTACCATGGAACCATGCTACGAACAACTTTTTCAGAATGAAAAGAAGATCAGGGAAACGCTTGATAAAGATATACAGGAAAAGAATAAAGAAATAGAGAAACTAAAAAAAATAGTCGGATCAAAGGAAAGAGAAATAGCAGAAGCAAAAAAACAAATATTATCATATAAAAATAGCGAAACTGCAAAAAATGGTTATAAAGAAGAAGAGTTGGTATGTATAGATTTAACAAATGAAACAATAAAAAATAAGTTTTCTCCCATGTTAGGAGATGAGTACGATGAATGTTCAAGAATATCTGGTAATCACAAGTGCGATATACAATCAAATAATAATAAAGTAAGAGGTCAGGTAAAAAAATATAAAGAGGGACAATTTCAACAGTTAGATAGACACTGGGTCGATGACTTACTTAATTACATACCAGAGCTAAATGAGGCATCACAAATACTTAAGGATTTATGCGAACTTCCAGTTTTATCTAACGGGACACACGTAGATAAAACTATACCAGTAAAGAAAATAGGTATATCTAATTATTCACAGGAGAACATAGACAACTTCACAATGTTGTTGAATAAAAATAAACGACAAATATTGAATTATGCATTTATGGGAACAAACTCAGAAATACAACCCGAATATTTATTTGGCGTCGAATATGTTGATAATACACGAACCAAAATTATAATATTGAAAATAAAGGAAATAATTGATTATTTTGAAACATTAGATTTTAAAATTTCAAACAAAGAAACTGTCATAAAACTTGGCGATGATAGTATTTTATCATTACAGCGAAAAGGAGGAGATAGTGGAAAAAAAAGTAGTAATCAATTACAAATTAAAATAATTGTAAGTAAAATCATACATAAAGTCGATCATTTACATCACACTTTATAAATCTGATATGAGTTGTTCTACAACATTTACCACTATACTATTCCCCAAGTAAAACAACATCTTATTTTTATTTGTTAGCGTTTCATATTTATACGATGAGTTAAATCCGAACATTTTTAATGTTTCGCCCACACTTAATGTTCTAATTTTTCCATCAAAATCATATAATCCTGTTTTTGCACCAGGTCCGCCAGAAGAAGCACATATCGTTGGGCCACAACTCGTTATATCGTATACGCGTTCTCCTTGTCTTCCACCCTTTCCCGATTTCTTATTTATCAGTTTATATTTCATCATACTTTGTCCATTGCATTTTTCTAATTTATATTTTTCCTCGTAATTCAGGAAACTTACAATACTATTATCTATAATACTTGATACTGGAACAATGGGATTGTGTATCTCCTTAAATGTATATTCTTTATTTTTATCACAAATAAGATACACACGGTGTCTTGATTGTGGCGAATTATAGTATCGCGAATCAATTACTTTATAACTAACAATATATCCTCGCTTTTCCAGTTCATTTTTAATAGTCTTAAATGTTTCGCCCTGATGAATGGTATAAAGGTTTTTAACATTTTCAAGAATCAATGTAGTTGGTTTCTTTTTATCAATTATTTCTAATATTTTATAAAATAGATTACCTCGCGTTTTATCCTGAAACCCTTCTTGCTTACCTGCAATGCTGAAGGATTGACACGGAAATCCTGCACATAATATATCAAAATCTGGAATAGTATCTATACTAATCTTATTAATATCTCCTTCTGGTTTTATTCCATAGTTTTCTTCATATATGTTTCTAACACCTTCATCAATATCACTTGCCAAAACACAAGTATATTTAATATCATTTTGAAGAATATTATTCCTATCAAATGCGGTATGAAACGCTCCTAACCCACAAAATAGATCAATATATTTAACTTCTTTTGGTTGTTGTCCAGTTATGTATGTATTAACAAAAACTTCTTCCTTTTCACTAATCTCGGGTTTATTCTGTAATTCTTGTAATTTTTCTTCAACAGCTTTATCTACGAGTGCTTTAATATTATCAGCATTGTTTTCGCAGGGGGTTTTGCGTCTATTATGAGAATCATAGTGAGACTTCTGAGAAAATACTTTCCCACATCGTTTGCAACTATATTTAACCATTTTCGTTATATATAGTTAATCTGCATTATTTTAAATCAATTTGATAAACGAGTTAACCATATTTAACCGATTTTAATCATATTTAACCGCATTTAACCATTTCTAATGGTTTTATAAATATTAGAAAGTTGACTTTTTAAACGTTCAAGGGTTCAAAGGCGTAAATGTTTAAGAGTGTAACAATGTAAAACATTATGTCTATAATCTATATAGATGTCTTTAGAACAGATAAAAGAACAATTAAAACGGAAACCTCGTGCTACTAAAAATGAGCCAGTTGAGGTAGTCACGACCGTTGAGATTGATAATGATGGAAGCGACGCCGATATGGACGAAATTATGAAAAAACTGAAACAGGCTGGGGTAATCAAAGTTATTTCGCATGATGATCCTGTTTCTTTTTCTCAGCAAGATGTTCCGTCTATAAATGAGAAGACTTCTACCGCATCTAAGTCTCCTGTCACATCTAAAACAAAAAAATTATCTATAAAAGACATATCCACGTTAGAAGGCGACGATGCAGGAAGAGACATCACCCAAACAAAACAAAGAAAAACGCCTAAGCCCGTAAAAGGCGTATCTAATATTCCAATAGAAGAGTGGGTAGATGTTAAAAATCAACCCGTAATTGACCGCCTTCCTCCTCCTCTCCCACAGCCTCGTCTTCGTGTATCTGGATATTATCTAAACAATCGTAAAAAGTTTGTTAACTTTATTAATTCGTATTTTTCAGAACACCGTGACGAAATACTTAACGATCAGTTGTCGATAAGTTGTGATGATGTTGGAAAAGATGATAACTCGGAGTTTAAACTGCTTATCCACCAAAAAATAGTAAGAGACTATTTAAACCTATACAGCCCGTATAGAGGACTTTTACTTTATCATGGACTGGGAAGTGGTAAGACCTGTTCATCTATTGCTATTGCAGAAGGAATGAAAAGCTCAAAAAAGGTGATCATTATGACACCCGCATCGCTAAGAAGAAATTATATAGAAGAAATTAAAAAATGTGGAGATACTTTATACAAAAAGGATCAACATTGGGAATGGGTGCCATTATCAGGCGGATCAACTGCCATTGACACGCTATCCGCCGCGCTAGGAATTACGGTGGCATATATTAAAAAAAAGAAGGGGGTTTGGCTAGTTGATAGCAATCAAGAGAGCAACTTAGATAAACTCACTCCAAAACAAATAATGTCATTAGACGATCAGTTAGATGAAATGATTATGACAAAATACCAGTTTATTAATTATAACGGTCTTAGAAAGGAGAAACTGAAATCAATGACAAGTAACTATGATGTGAATATTTTTGATCATTCTGTCGTGGTTATTGATGAAGTTCATAATTTTATTAGTCGCATTTCTAACAAGATTGAAAAAGAAAAGCCAGTTAATCATGACAAAAGTGGCGAAGCAGAGAAGTTTCCAGTTTCTCTAGCACTAATTCTCTATGAAATGCTGCTAAATGCAGAAGATGTTCGTATTGTGTTTTTGACAGGAACGCCAATTATTAATTATCCCAACGAGTTGGGTATATTATTTAACATGTTAAGGGGATACATCAAAACATGGAACTTTACTATTAAGACGACTAGTGGCTACAATACTATAAAACAAAAAATAAACGACCTCATAGGAAAAGATAAGTTTATGGACTATTTTGAATACTCGAAAAATAATATTTTAAGTGTTACGCGAAATCCGTTAGGGTTCGAAAGAAGTAATGTGAAAGGAGAATATGTCGGCGTAAAAGATGCCACATTAAATGAACGAGGTGAAATAAGCGACGCACAGTTTAAAAATAGAATTATAAGCATACTGGAAAATAATGATATAGACGTTGAAAAATCAAGTGTAACCGTTGACGTGCACAAGGCGTTGCCAGATAACCTAAAAGAGTTCGAGGCTATGTTCTTGGGGGATAAAGGTAGTGTAAAAAATACCGATTTGTTTAAAAAACGTATACTTGGACTTACGTCTTATTTTAGAAGTGCACAGGAAGGACTACTACCTAGATATGAACCACTTACTGACTTTGAGGTAGTAAAAATACCAATGAGCGACTATCAATTAGGCGTGTATGAGATTGCCAGATCTGCTGAAAGAAAAGAAGACATGAAACGTAAATCGAAAAAGCCGTCCGTCGACAAAGATGGTCTTTATGTAGAGCCTACTTCATCCTATCGTATTTTTTCTAGATTATACTGTAATTTTGTTATGCCAACCCCACCTGGAAGACCTCTTCCAAGAGAAGGAAACCTCGACGAATCTTATAAAAAAACCCTTGCAGAAACTGATAAAAAGGGAAGCAATGATCTCGAAGGAAACGAGGCTGACGAATCAGAGGGAGATGTTGTCATGAATAAAAATGCAGACAACAACTACCAGACAAGAATACAAGATGCAATTAAATATTTAAAAGATCACGAAGATGAGGTATTTTCTTCGGAATCCCTTATGACATACAGTCCCAAATTTTTAACCATGATTGAAAATATATCATCTAGAGAACATCTTGGATTGCATCTCGTATACAGTCAGTTCCGAACACTTGAAGGAATTGGTATTTTCAAGATGGTGTTAGATTACAACGGATACACACAATTCAAAATTAAAAAGGGTTCCGACGGAGTATGGGAAATGAACATTGCAGAAGAAGATCTCGGAAAACCAACATATGCACTTTACACTGGAACCGAAAGTGCCGAAGAAAAAGAGATAATACGTAACATCTACAACAGTAACTGGGATCCCAATCTTCCTATTACCAAAAAACTCAAAGAAATTGCTAACAACAATCATATGGGAGAAATTATCAAAGTACTCATGATTACCGCATCTGGATCGGAAGGCATTAACCTACGCAGCACACGTTATGTCCACATTATGGAGCCATACTGGCACCCTACTAGAAAAGAACAGGTCATTGGTCGAGCCCGTCGTATATGCAGCCATAAAGCACTTCCAGAAGAAATGCAAGATGTGCGAGTATTCCTCTATCTTATGACAATCACAAAAGAACAAGAGGCAGAAGTATCTAAAGACATGAAACTACACGACAAAAGTAAGATGAAATACAATGTCAGCGAAGAAACGGATAAAATGGAACATGTGTTAGTTACTAGCGACGAAGCACTATTTGAGATTTCTACCATGAAAGAGAAAGTCACCTCAAATCTTACTCGTTTAATTAAAGAAGCGGCAATCGATTGTGCAACTTACTCCAAAAGAGGAACGAAAGAACAGCTAGAGTGCGTTCAGTATGGAGAACCACGCGTAAGTGAAATATCGTTTACCCCTGATATTAAGAAACAGCCATCAGACACGTTTGAAAGCAAAAATAAAGATACAATTCAATGGCGAGGCCGCACATATAACTTCAGAGGAAAACAATTCATATACAGGGAGATCGATCAAAACATCGGAAATCTTTATGACATGGAGAGTTACTATCAGGCTCTGGAAAACCCCAATATTTCACCACTCCTTGTTGCGGTAGAAGAAAAAAGAAACGGAAAGTTTATAATCAAATCAGTTAATGCATAAATTATCAACTATTATATTCATATCATAATACCATACAATCTTATCTTATGTATTATGATACAATTTTTACCTATTATATTTATTAATCTTGTGACATAAACTCATCGTCGTCTGATCCAGGGGATGGTTCAGTTTCAGTGTTTATTGATCCAGTTGAATTACCTGACACATTATATGGCTGTGTTACTGTCATGGGAGACAGTGGCATACTTGGTATAAGATGGGTCCATGATAATGGAAGTGTTGTGGTATGTGTAAATGTTTGTGGGAAGGTTGTGGACGGTTGATTTACAGTGTCGGTTTCATGCACACTAGATGGTGTCGCCAGAGCATGTATAAGTGCCTCTGCAATATTTGCAATATCATCATCTGATGATTGTTGTTGTAAATTATCGCGAGATCTTGCGGTGTTACCATTACCAGTTACTCGGTCGTCATTTTCGTTGTGATTATTTATATCATTTGGGCTTGGATGTTCGGATGAATTATCTACATTTGATGCGGTATCGCGAATATCGTATCGACAAACTGGACAGCGAACGTGTGATCTAAACCAGCTATGCAAATGCACAGGATTAAACAGATGATTGCAATGATCAATCCTCATCACGATTTGTTGAGGTGAAAAAATCTCCATCGTAATTGGACATGATGTATTTATTGGGTCAGAAATGTCTTGGAAATGATGACTAGACGTAGCCGTTTCAATCTGCTCCGCTGATGGAAAAACTGGTACATTTTCAAATATGTTCCCCAAAGATGGTGGTCTGTTCCCGAACTGAAGAAATGGTTCAAAACTCAACACCATTCCTGTCGCATGGGGTGTAAGTGGGTTGGTTTCGGATGTATTTGCATGTGTTTCGTTTGCATCATTTATATTTTCATCGTTTTCTTCATCTTGATCTGAAGTATTTTGTTGCGTCGCATTCAAACTACCCCCAGATGTTGTGGGTATTCTATTAAAAGAGCGTGTGTTCGTTGACGAATGGTTTCGTGGATTATTTCGAGTTCTATGAGATGGAGATCGAGATTGCGAGTTTGGAGACGGTCTAAACGATCTTCCATATGCGCTCCTTGGTTCATAACTAAATCCTGAAGTAGCCCTTCCTCTGCCGCTGTGTGTATGATCAGGAGTAGAATTATTAACAGTATTTGTGTTTTGAGAACGGGAACCTCTATCTAAAGTAGAACTGTTCCTAATAGTGTCGGCCCATAGATCAATGGCTTGCTGCCTTCTTAATTCCCCGACAAGGGTATTCATTCTTCGTATAATAGTTTGCTGTTGCCTAGATAACTGAGACTGCGTATTCGATATAATTGTCATTACTTCTATATAATTCTCAACAATACCCAGAGATTGATCTTGCAACGTTGATCTTGATAGATTGGATTGATTACTTGGCATATGATGAATATATATGTTATTCTATAAATATATATTAGTACGAAAGGTTTAAACACATATAAATGTATTACATAGTAATAATTAATTTGAAAAATGTCAACAAAAGATGAACATGAAAAAGGTCTTTCTGGGTTAGCAAACCTTGGAAATACATGTTTTATTAATACCTGTATACAAGTGTTGTCACATACTCACGAATTAAATAATTTTTTAGACAGTGAAGCATATGAAACAAATCTTGACAAAACTCTTGTAGACAGCATATTAATAAAAGAATGGAATAGTCTTAGAAAGTTAATGTGGTCTCAAAACTGCATAATTGAACCAAGTAGATTTATACAGATTGTGCAAGGTGTTGCAAAGCGTAAAAATATGGAGATCTTTACGGGATACGCACAAAATGATGTATCAGAGTTTCTTTTATTTGTTATTGATTGCTTTCATAATTCAATCTCTAGACCAGTAACAATGAAGATAAAGGGAGAAAGTAAAACTGGAACAGACACTTTGGCAGTATCTGTTTATAATACAATCAAAAAAATGTATTCAACCGAATACTCCGAAATATGGAACATGTTTTACGGCATGCACGTGTCAGAAATTGTATCGATGGATAATAAAACTATTATTTCACAAAATCCTGAGCCTTTTTTTAACATAAGTTTGCCTATTTCACATCAACTTAACCGCCAACCAACGTTATTTGATTGTTTAGATAAATATGTTTCGGGCGAGGTATTAACAGGAGATAATGCATGGTTTAACGAAAAAAATGGAAAAAAACAGGATATTATAAAAAGACTGCGATATTGGAGTTTTCCAACGGTTTTGTGTTTTGATTTTAAAAGGATAGATTCGTTAAATAAAAAACGTCATACCATCATTGAGTTTCCACTTGAAAACTTATCTCTAGAAAAGTATGTAATCGGATACAATAGTAAGAGTTTTGTTTACGATTTATATGGAGTTTGCAATCATCATGGAAGTGCATTGGGTGGACATTACACTGCATACATTAAAGGAAAGGATAACACATGGTACGAGTTCAACGATACTCGAATTACTATTATACAAAATGTGGAACAGATTGTTTCGTCAAAAGCATATTGTCTATTCTATAGAAAAAAATCCAACGTATAATATATAGTTAATAAGTATAGGTTAAATCACATTCATGAACACAGACTCTAGAAAAGAATTAATTCCAGACATTAAACAGTTATTAGATAATCCGATTCCTCAACCAGAAAGCAATGCGGCATCTTCTAGTTCCAGTGAATTAAATGTTGATCCTAAAACTTTCATGACCGATAATTCATTCACAAATCCATTGTATATATCGGTCGTTATGATTGGACTAATTCTTATAGTCACATTGATTGTTTATTTAGGAGGCATTGGTTCAACCACCGAAACTAACAGCCTGGGTGTAGAAACAACGAACGATAATATTGCTCTTAAAGTTATTTTTGCTATTGTAATTTTCCTTCTTGTCTTGTATATTACACAATATGTGTTATACTACTATTTTGGAGTTGATATTACAACAAACCTTGCAAATATGTTTAAACCAAATAAAGATCCAACTATCGACATAAATATCGATAAAAGCAATGAACTACCCACACCTCCGCCAAAACCAGAACCAGAACCAGTTGACCAAGATGAGGTATTTAATGTTCGGGATAACGTATACACATATGACGATGCTAAACTGGTGTGCGACGCATATGATTCAAAGTTAGCAACATATTCTCAAGTAGAAGAATCATATAACAAGGGTGGCGAATGGTGTAACTATGGATGGTCAGCTGATCAACTAGCATTATTTCCAACACAAAGCTCGACATACAATGAACTCATGAAAACAAAAGATCATAAACACGACTGTGGTCGACCAGGAGTAAATGGTGGATACATAGCCAACCCAAATGTGAGATTTGGTGTAAACTGCTACGGTAAAAAACCAGCAATAACAAAAGAAGAAGAGGAAATGATGAAAAATATAACACCATACCCAAAAAATCAAAAAGAAGAAGAGATAGAAGAAACCGTTAATAAATGGAAGAATAACCTTGATGATATATTAGTTTCCCCGTTTAACTATGGTCAATGGAATGAATGAATAAATGAATGAATAAATAAATAAATAACTAACATAACGTTATAACAAATCAACATATATATTCGTAATATATATTTTGGTTATCTATTGTCGAGCTATTTTTTCTTTTTTGTCGTCTTTTTAGAACTCTTGGGTTTTTTGCCCGATTTAGTTATCTTCTTTGATGACTTTTTCATTTCTTTATCATTATCAAATGAAGGATCTATAAGCGAGGAGTATATCTTCTCGTCGATCATCATTACTGCCGATACTTCATTCCGATTTCTTTCTTGATAGTTTTCTTCTGGAACATACATGGTTTTACTGTGATAATATCCCACAGGAATGCCGAGATGCATATACTTTGAATATTCTGTTTCCAACGCTTTGCACTCCTTGCTGTCACATTTATTATCTGGGTTTTGTAGTATATCCTGTAGTTTATAACACCCACTCTCATTGCAAACAAGTGCAGATTGTTCTTTGTTAATTTTCATTGTAATAAAATATAGTGTAGTCTTCTATATTATATTACGAGTTTATTTTACGAACTAGTTCGTATATCGTTTGATCTCCTGCGTATACTTGACCTCGCGGTTATCTTTAAGTCGCTTAATTATTTCTTCCCTGGCTGATTGATTTGCAACAGTGTTAGTTAGCACTTCTTCTACATACTTGAAAGACAACGGTGCCTGAACCTTAGTATTCGCAAACTTCAGCTTGCCATCTGTTATCTGAATGACAGCGTTTCCATAGTCATTGTCGTCTGCCTGTTTAAAAAGATTATCGGTTAATTCGGACTTCTGCTCGCGTAACAGACGAATCCGATCATTATATACCTTTATTTGATTGTCCAAATGAACCCATTTTTGCACATTTTCTTCGAAACTCATTATAACTATATAATCTAGTATTCTACGTTTATATAGTTGTTTAATAAAGTATTATTGTTTATTTATCGGCGTCTTCTAGAGAGAAATCTTCGCGAGCGCTTTGCACTCTTCTTATTACACCTTTTACAATTACGCTTCTTGTGATTACGTCTTGTCTTCTTGCCATACAGATGATTGGCGGAAAAAAGAACAACTGGTGCAGCAAGCTGTGACATTAAAGCTCCAAAACTACCGCCCTTCTTATTATTTCTACTAGAACGTTTCTTAACGGTTTTGCCTCCTTTTCGGTGAAGTCCCATATGTAGTACATTTAGATTAAAATATTAGATACGCAATCACTTCTTGTCACGAACAAGAATAATAGCGAGAACAAGGATTATTATAAGAAGTAACATAATAATAACAGTTACTCCTAAAAGAACATAAATATACGGGTTCAAAACGTTAAAAACCATAGTAATAATGGGTTCCAGGAATAGCTTTAGCTGGTATTTAAGATCATCTCGTTTTAAAAGCTCAATGCACTCTTCAATAATCATCCCATTTTTCGAAGATAATTTTGTCATTCTAAAATCAGAACTTATATATTTGTTTTTTATTGAATAGATTAAAAAATAACGCGTGCATTTTATATTATATTTTTCTTGATTTACTCATAATGAACGTTCATCAAGCAAATGAGGATTTCCATTTTGATAAATTACAACTAGAGCACCCAGTTTCTATGCCAGGAAATAGCTACTTTACAAACATAACTATGTCTGGGCAACCTATATATATAGAAACGCCACAGATAACCACAAAACAGGGGTTTGTAAAAAACGCAAAAAAAATAATTTGCGATCTATTATTTACATCAAACGAATCGGTGTTCATTCAATGGATTGAAACTTTAGAAACTACTTGTCACAAATTAGTTCATAAAAACTCGGGAGATTGGTTTCAGGACAGATTAGAATATGATGACATTGAAAACGCATTTTCACCGTGTATGAAATCTTACAAATCGGGAAAATATCAATCTTGCAGATGTTTAGTTGGAATGGATCATAGAAATGGTAATCCAATTGCAAAAGTTTATGATGAAACAGAAACACCTGTTCCATATACCGAACTGACGGATCACTCGCAAATTATCGGAATTATAGAAATAAAGGGAATACGCTTTACTACTAGAAGCTTTCAGATAGAAATAGATCTACGACAAGTGATGATGCTGAAAATAGACACAGCTTTTGATAAATGTCTCATCAAAAAAGGTACAGTAATAAATGAAAAGGTAGATAAAATAGAAATACCTCTACCTAAATACCAAAAAATAAACAATAAAAATCTCGAAGATACTGAACAAGATATTACAAAAATCGACGATCCGTTAGACCAAGATCAAGATCAAGATAACACTCCTGAAAATGTCGTAATCGAAATCAATACTCAAGAAAATACAAACGATGAAAAAGAACAGATACAAAATGATGAAACCAACAGTGTCCAAGAACTATCTGAAAAACCAAATGACATCACGCCATGCCTTATTGAGAAAAATGATTCAGATATTACACTGGCTGAGAATGAGATAATCAATGAGACTCAAGCTATGGACACCGAGCTAGTTGCAACACCCGACGCAGCACAAATAAATACAACACCTATATATGAAAATGATCTAGAAGTTGTCGACTGGGATACCACGTTTCCTACAAACGAAAATGATGAAACAGATATCTTCTCGATCAAACGACCCAATCAGGTGTATCACGAAATATATAAAAAGGCAAAGGAAAAAGCAAGAAAACTCAAAAGAGAAGCTCTCGCTGCTATATTAGAAGCAAACTCTTTAAAAAATACATATATGCTCGACGATATAGACGACGATAATT
>Ga0206129_10001302_pt1 | contig 33973 bp, 25 predicted proteins | sample Helgoland_Spring_8_FD_148616 | JGI IMG/M metagenome (GOLD analysis project Ga0206129, IMG submission 148616) | Pelagic subsurface seawater microbial communities from Kabeltonne, Helgoland, North Sea - Helgoland_Spring_Bloom_20160502_2 | ecosystem: Environmental > Aquatic > Marine > Epipelagic ...
TATTTATTTTCACTCTGTCACCTAGCTCAAACAAGGAGTTGCCTTCGCAATCAAAATTTAATACAGGATAATCACAATCCTGATTATCGATGGTTACATCAGGGTTATAATTACAAGCCTCACTGTCAGAACAACCATAAATAATATTAGAGTTAAAATCGCATGAACCATCATCAACGGTTGCTACAGAGTTGAAGTTTGGAAAAGCTGGGACAACACAACCATAAATAGCAATCACATTACATGTACCATCATCCAAGTTTGCAGATGAATTATATTCAACAAACAAACTATCAGTACAACCAAGAATTATGATTTCTAAACAAGAATCATCATCGAAATTAGCATCAGGGTTGAACTCTAAATATAAGTTGCTAGTACAACCTTCTATGATAGGAGTTTGACAAAGTTCAGGGTCATAATTTATTGCTTCAGGAGCATACTCAAAAAACCCAGGGTAAGGGCAAAATGAGTCTTCACACTCAATTAAACAAGAATCATCCTCAATGAAAGCATCTGATTCATAATTACAAGCATTTGCATCTGTACATCCGTGAATTACAGGAAGACAAGAGTTATTATCTATGATAGCTGATGGTGAGTAATTGTATGCTGTTTCATCAGTGCAACCAAAACTATACTCAAACTGATAAGTATATATATTTTCTTGGGTATAATGATTATCATCATTAATACTAAGTTGATGATATATATAGGAGCTTCCTTCGCAAGACCCTACCCCATAATACCCATCAAGTGTATATCCAGGGATGTTTAAGTAAGCAGTGTTGTTGTTTGGGTAATAATTAACCGACCAAGTATCCGGATCTAAATTAATTTCTGTCCAGGGGAAAAAACTAGATGAATACCCCTCATTCAATAAGCAAGTCTGGAATTGTGAGAGTCTTCCAATGAGAACATAATTATTAGACAAATGAGTAATATAGCCTTCTTCAAAACCGTCTTGATACGACCATGAGTTAATAACAGAGATTGATCCTGTAACAGTATTTATTTTCACTCTGTCACCTAGCTCAAACAAGGAGTTGCCTTCGCAATCAAAATTTAATACAGGATAATCACAATCCTGATTATCGATGGTTACATCAGGGTTATAATTACAAGCCTCACTGTCGGAACAACCATAAATAATATTAGAGTTAAAATCACAAGAACCATCATCAACAGTTGCTACAGAGTTGTAGTTAGGAAAGGCTGGGACAACACAACCATAAATAGCAATTACATTACATGTACCATCATCCAAGTTTGCAGATGAATTATATTCAACAAATAAACTATCAGTACAACCAAGAATTATGATTTCTAAACAAGAATCATCATCGAAATTAGCATCAGGGTTGAACTCTAAATATAAGTTGCTAGTACATCCTTCTATGATAGGAGTTTGACAAAGTTCGGGGTCATAATTTATTGCTTCAGGAGCATACTCAAAAAACCCAGGGTAAGGGCAATAAAATTCATTCTCATCACAGACTCCATCATCATCAGAATCATTATCTACAATTATTCCTGTTCCATCTTGCTCGCCTGAACAAGTAGCACATAAATCTAAATCAGTTGAATAAATACATAAGTATATATTCTCATCGGTAGTGAGTCTAGCATCATAATTACATGCTAAATAATCTGTACAACCTTCTATCTCGTTCTCATCACATACACCATCATCATCTAGATCATTATCTAATAAAGTTCCTGTTCCATCTTGATCACCTGAGCAGGTAGCACATGCATCTAAAATAAAGACACAGTTGCTGTTATCTGAATTAACGGTGACTGACGCGTTGTAATTACAAGCAGTTACATCTGTACATCCTAATACTATATCTTCGTTATCGCCTAGACCATCTTCATCGGAATCTAACCATTCTGTTGGATCATTAGGGAAGACATCATCCGCATTACAAACCCCATCATTATCTGCGTCATTATCTAATATTATTCCTGTCCCATCTTGATCACCTGAACAAGATTCACAAATACCATCTGGATAGATACACAAATCATTATCAGTTTCGGTAGTGGAGCTAGAATCATAATTACATGCTAAATAATCGGTACAACCCTCTATTTCATCAGTATCATTTATTCCATCTCCATCAGTGTCATAATTACAACTTCCATCATCTTGATTTACCCATTGATTGTAATTTAGTGCATTACAATCTGTGCAGCCATAAATATTGACCCAATTGATTCCATTACAAAAAGAGAAATTATGTACAATATCAGACAATTTAATCTGATATCCTTCGCCACCCTCAAGAAGCCCTATACCATTGAAACTAAATTCAGGCATGTAAACGTTTCCTGAATTATCTTTAACTATTCTAATTTTATCATAAATTGAAGTAAATGCAATGGAAAGATCAATTGGCTCATAACAAGTATAACCAAACATATTCCAACCGATCACAAAATTTTTTGTGATTGTAGGGTTAATATTTTCCATTTGGTTGAAAATATTTTCATCAGACGAGCAAGGGCTATTTTCCTGACCAAACAAAGAAATATTAACAAATAATAGTATGATAAGTAATTTCTTCATCTTAATTATCTCTGAAAGTTAATTGTGGTAGGCGCACCTGTGTTATACATCATATAAGCCTCTCCAGGTACAAAAGAATTTATTTGGGCAAATTGGGCAGACCAGAACTGACCCGACACATTTTTAATGACTTGAAAGGTTTCTTCTATTTGAAGTCCATCTCCAAGTGCTCCATTTACAGAAGACACAATAGCATTGTCTGCAAAAGCATCGCCTGTATAGGCAACCATATTCCAACCCGCACTCAAAGGATACTCAATTCCATGTTGATAGGCAGAAGGGCTCTGAAAATTTAGACCGCTAGGCTCGCCAGAAACATACATCATGTAACCTTCTCCTTGAGTAAACTCATTAATCTGCGCAAATTGAGGAGACCAAAACTGTCCCGATACGTTTTTTATGACCTGAAATGTTTCTTCAATTACAGCGCCACTGGTAAGGCTATTATTAATTTGATTTACAATACCATTGTTATGAGCTGAGCCAACATAACCAACCATGTTCCACCCTGCGGTTAAGGTATATTCAATTGGCTTGTAAAAGTTTTCTAAATAATGAATCCCATTGTCAGTGTACGTCTCAAAATTTGGGAAAGGAGAGATCACCTCCACTTCTCCATCTGATAGAATAGCAAAAGTAGGCACTTGACCTAGTAATAAACCTTCTACCTCATCTGTTGAGGAATCGTCTCCCCAAATTGGGAATCCAAAAAAGCCTTCAACGATCTCATACATTCCTATACACTCTAGCTCTCCATCAGTATCAAAATCGTAAAAAATACCCAGTATAGCTCCAGCATAAGCATCCATTTGAGATGAATTTACCCCAAAAGTCATGTTATGTCCTGTATTTTCGGGCTCAACAAACAGGTCTGCAGTTACCTGCATTTGGTTTGGAGGGGCTGTTTCATAAACAAGGACCGTATTTGTAGCACAGGTAGTTTCTTCAAAGTCAGACACGCAAAATTGAATTTCTGTACTTCCATAAAATCCAGGAACAGCAGTTATTATCGGATTACTGGTAGCAGAGCCGTCCCAATCAATACTAATTGCATTTTCATCTCCCGTAAGTGAAAAGCTAAGTTCATCAAAGGTATTGTCAGCATCGACAAACACACCGATCTCCCACAACTCCAATGCTGATGATAAGTCAACGGTTTCTCCATTTACGAATTCTATTACTGGGGGAGTCAGAAGAATTTCTGGAGCACTATTTTGCTCGTCAGTACTAAAGGTAATTGTATTGGCTACACTAAAACCATTAGTTGCATATCCAGTAAACTGATCTCCAAGATCAAATAACACAACCTCTCCTTGATACAAAAGCGCAAATTGAGGGGTTTCTCCTACTCCTAAACCAACTTTTTCATTCACACTGACATCATCACCCCATAGAGCGAGTCCAGCTTGACCATTTGAAGTAATCGGTTCAAATCCAACACACTCAGAAAATACTGCAGAATTGTAAATATACCCTTCGTCAATTTGTCCATTTTCGTTCAAATCGTAAAAGGCCCCAATTGTTCCTCCAGCATAATCAGCTAACGAAGTAAACATAATGGTCATGTTTGCGCCTGTGTTTTGTGTTAACTCAAAATGATTTGGGTTAATTTCTTGAGCAAAACCTAAAAAAGGAACAAGTAAAAGGAGGTATAGTATTTTTTTCATAACAGGGGGATTTTATTTACTAAATATATGAAAAGTTTAGATAAGCATTTAACCTACGAAAAAGGAGGTATAGATATCTAATCGAGACTTTAAGCGTTTTAAGCAAAAGTGAAATATCATCTTTAGTCAGAATTAGAAGGAACGTATGGGGCAAAGATTCGGACTCATTAATAATTTAAATATAAAAAATGTATTTTTTAAAATAACCTGACCTATAAGGCTCCCCTTGTAGGTTCTCGTTCGAACGGCTTTTGGAAGGATTTGAAGAAATTTAGAAAATGAAAAAAGCCACTCTGAATAGAGTGGCTTCTCAAACTAAATCCCCCCAGGATTATGAAAAAACTTACAATATCATAAACGCTAAAACCTTACCAATTATTAGTGTGTTTCTTTTAATAACATAATATTAACAAATAAAAAAGGTCAGATTATTTTTAAAAATAATCTAATCTATAAGGCTCCCCTTTTTGGTTCTCGTTCGAACCGCTTTTGGAAGGATCTAAAGAAGTTGAGGGTATAAAAAAAGCCACTCTTAGTAGAGTGACTTTTACTAATTTCAAAATTCGACCGCTACGCGGTTGCGTTAAATAGGTAAATAGTTAAAAAGCGCGAATAACACGAACCCTGCCAGTATAGTTCTTATAGCCGCTTAAGTCCACGACACCACTTTGGAAATAGACGAACCACGCGAAGATATAATTGGTCTCCGAAGAAGACCAATACCAAGTATTTTCGAAACCTCCTATATTGCCTTGTGAGCCACCATGACCTATAGTGTTGTACATTTCTAAAAGTTCATCTTTTGAAGGTAAGAACCAGTCGCTATAGCCCTCTGATTCATATGCTAAGGCTTCACTTGCTGCTATAGGTGTTTCTGAGCACCCTGATGCTATATCTAAGGTGTTCTGAAAACCTGTGCCTATAGATTCTCCATCTGCTCCTGGGATACTCGTTCCAGAACAACCCCACTGATAAGTCTCTTCTAAGTCTTGTATAGCAGCCACCAAACCGTGCTCTCCTGTTTCGTCAATATAGAATACGATTCCTGCTGCATGTTGATCTCCTATTTGTATTTGCGGTTGTGGACAGTCAAATGGATTTAATTCAATTGTGTTGTTCCACACATTACAAACATCTAAACCGTCAGCCACTGGATTAGGGAAACCATTTACAAATGGATTTCCTTCACAATCACTTAATGTTGTTTGTTCAGAGCCATTAACATTGATCACAAAATCAAATATTGCGCCTTGAGCTCCATCAAAATTTCCTTCCCAAATTCCATCACCATTGTTATCTTCCAAACCAATAATCATTTCTGATACTCCTTCCCATAGGTTAACAGTCAATTCAACATTGTTAATTCCGTCAAAACCGCCATCGTTTAAATTAATCTGGAAACTTGCATTTGCATAGTCTGGACCGTTACCATCACAATCACACTCATTTACAGGATAAGTACACTCTGTAGCACCCTCTTCTCCATAATTACATGCATTTGAATCAAAACACCCTTCTAAGCAAGAGTTGTCGTTTTTATTTGCACTTGAGTTGTAACTCGGATTGTTTGGATCCATACATCCATGGATGGTAGTTACTGGTGTGATCTCAATCATTATATTTGAGCCGTAGTTGTCTGTTCCAGAAAGATAAATGCTATTTTCATTACTACTTATTAATAATGAGAATGCTTCTTCTCCAAGAGGAGTTATGTATATCGTATCTGTAAAATCTGATTCATAATTTGCCGGCAGAGAATTATAAATATCTACAAACTGTCCTTGTTCATTAGGAAAAGATGCCACAACATCAATGGTTAAAATTGCATCAGAATTGATATTCATATAGGCACTTGATTCTGAAGGAAGTCCCTCTTCTCCGTCATTAGTCCAACTTAGAATGCTATAAGTACCGTATCCTATACTGATTTGGGGCTCATTATCTTCAGAGGCTAAAACAACAGTTGAACAGAATTGGAAATCTGTTACTTCTTCATTCATTTTAATTTGATAACCTTTCCCATACTCTAAGTTATCAAAAGCACTAAAGCCCCAAGCTGGTAGATAAGCCAACCCCCAAGCATCTTTAACAATTTCTATTTTATCTGAAATTTCAGAAAAAGCAGAAATTACATCTTTTGACTCTACACAAGTGTATCCAATCATATTCCACCCCTGCAAAAGCTCTAATGGAATATTTTGAGTATCTACTTCTTCGCATTCTGGTACTTCAACTGAAGCAGCTCCTTCTGCATAGGCAGCATCTACATCAGCTAGAGACACACCGTCTTCTTGATTTGCCATTGCAGCATCTAGATTAGCTTGCAGAGTACTTATCTGACTTTCCAACAAATCAAGTAAAACTTCTTGATCATTAAGTTGATTGATATTATCAAAATAAAAAGTACTAGTTCCAATTTCGTTACCAAATTGTTCAGGCGAAAATTCAAAAAATAAAACAACTTTAGTATACAAGTTATCTGTTAAAGAATCACCAAAATCATAAGTGAGCTGTTCCCAATTATTTGAGGTATTAGTTAACTGTAATTGCTCTATAGAGCTTCCGTCAGGTGCTTCTAGTTTTAATAGCACTGGAGTGTTTGTATTTGAGGTATATACATCTAAAGTAAATACGCTACCGTTTAATGAGAAATTTATTGGCTCAACAGGGATAAGTGTTCCTTGCCAAGTGTAGAAGTATGGTCCTATCCAAGTATGTTCTATGACATTTGAACTATAATTTGTATCATCAGGATCTGGATTTGATATTACATAAGATAATGTATTATTGAAATCTCCAGGCCAGCGATGACCAACTGTATCAATTTCAAAATTTATAGGGAATTGCCTTGTACATGTGCCATTATCTACATTTGCATCAGGACTAAAATGATAGTCTAAAGAATCTGTACAACCCTCAATAACACATGAGCCATCGTTTGTATTAGCTGAGGCATCATAATTTGATGCACTTGCGTCTGTACAACCGGCGTACTCACAAGATCCATCATCTACAGTAGCATTAGGATTGAAATTAACAGCAGAAGCATCAGTACAATCTAGAACTTCTGTTTCAAAAGTTACTGCTCTGACAGCTCTTATAGGATATACAGAAGTATTCATGTCTTTGTACCCATTACTACCATTAAAAAAACCAACAACCCATGCAAGACTATTTCCTCCAGTCTGCGTGGAAGACCAATACCATTCATTTATAAAGCCACCTATATTCGATGAGCCCTGACCTATTGTAGAGTACATAAGTTGCAGTTGTGGTTTACTTGGCATAAACCAATCATTGTAACCTTGTGATGTAGAATTCATTGCAGCTGATTCAGCGGGCTGCCATGCCATTGAACCTAAATCTTCAAGGTCAGCCACCAAACCTGAGCCATCATCGTTAATTTGGAAAATGTAACCACCTTCATATATTTCTCCTACTTCTTGTGCATTAACAGCGAAGCTAATTGCAAATACTAGAGCTAAGATTCCAATAAATTTTTGTGAGTAATTTTTCATTTTTAGGGAGTTTAATTATTAAGCAAAACAAAGGTACGAAATAAAAAAAGTCTAGTTATTTTTAAAAATAACTAGACCTATAAGGCTCCCCTTGTGGGTTCTCGTTCGAACCGCTTTTGGAAAGATCTTAAGAAGTTTAGGGAATGAGTATTCCTTAGATTAAACTTTACTTTTTATATTTGAACAAAGGTATTCTACTAAATAGAATCTAAATCACTTATTTCAAGGTATGAAGTTTTTGTTGCAACTAGTATTATTTATTTTGTCCCTATTGCTAACTTTTCTTTGGGTTGCTTTACTAATTGCTTTTTATCTTGACTCTCAACCTCAGGGGCTATTGGGTGTGATTCCTTTAAATAATTACACTGAGGATGAATCATTTATGTTATTTGCAGGATTAGTATTCCTCCCAACAATGTTCTCGCTAACTTATTTCTTGCTCTGGAAAACGAACTTTTTTTCAAAAAATAAGTGAATTAAAAGTCAATTGAATAAGATTCTAAAATTGATATAATTTTTTCTTCATCAATAATTTCTGCCTTATCTCCTTGACTAATTTTTAGCTTCATTTTTTCAATTTTTTTTGGACCAACACCATCACCTGCACACAAAATATTAGTTTTCTTCCCAATATTTGTATCTATATCTGCTCCTAGTGCTTTTAATATTTTAGCCAACTCTTTTCTATCTGGCCAATTGTCATATGTGCCTGAGACTACAACTTTTTTACCGAAGAAATAATTATCCTTATTTTCAACACTATTTAAATCTGGTGCCTCAGTTAAATCACCTGATATTTTTTGAGACTGATCGTAATTATAATTGTTATTCCTGCGTTTTCGAGATTTGGTTTTTAATTCTTCTATCCAATCTTCAATTGAAAAGATTTCTTTTTTGACAGAAGCCAAATAGATTATTTTAGCTGTTGCGAATGCGTCAGATGCAGCATTATGTGAGTTATAGTCAATGTTTAAAACACTGGTCATATTTTCAAGTCCATATCCAGACTTAGCATATTCTGTCCAAGTTCTTCTTACTAAGGTTGCAGAATTTAACCACATTATATCAATTAAAGGAAGTTCATATTTTAGACAAGCAGCATTAAACATTTTTTCATCGACTCCACCATGTGTATAAACCACTTTATTATTTAATATTTTTTTAATCTCTTTATAGATATCAGGAAACGTATCAGAATTAACAACATCCTGCTGATTAATTCCGTGAATTTTTGTGTTAGTGAATTCTGAATTTGGGTTTACTAGTTTATCAATTAAAGTATGAAACTTACCATTACTATATTTAACTAATCCCACCTGACAAATACTTGAAATATTATCACAAGCAGTTTCAAAATCGATAGCATAGAATTCAAAATCACTTTCATTTTTGTTTCCCAAAGAAGCAGTTTTACTACTTTGATTATTTGTCGACGTACTATTTATATTGTATTTCAAATTAAAGTTCTCTTTAGACATTGCAAGGAATCTAATGAAATCAATTAATGCGATAACTGATGGAATAAAAGTCCAGCAGAATAATAAATTTAACACTCCATAAAATGTTTGACCTAGATAGAATCGGTGGACTCCAATATGCCCAAGGAATAATGCTAAAAATGCTGCGGTAGTTTTACTTTTCATATGTCTAAAATAAAACTTCTGATGAATTAAAAAAAGGTCAAGTTATTTTTAAAATAACCTGACCTATAAGGCTCCCCTTGTAGGTTCTCGTTCGAACCGCTTTTGGAAGAATTTGAAGAAGTTTAAGAAAATTAAGCTGAATTTAAGGTTCAGGTCTGGACGAGACTCGAACTCTTTTTCGAACCCCTTACTCCTACTGTGATATAGAGAGACACAATTTTATAGGTCTCGATTAGAGCACCAAACTAAGTACTTTGTATAGTCTTAACTTGTACAACGAATTTAGTTAAATTTTAATAGTATGAACTAAAATACCGTATTGATGTTTTTGTTTACTACACATAATCGTAGTTGGCTCATCATAATTATGATTATGAAATAATTGAACACATTTAATAGTAGAGTTGTCAAGCATTTCAGATGTCCATATTAATTGTGGAAACATAGGTACAAATTTACCTTTGTCAATTAAATAATTAAGACACTTTTTCACAGATTCTACATCTGGAATTTTCCAAAAATTATCTTCCTTTGATTTTAGAGTCTTGTAATCGCATTGAATGAATGTATTTTGTTCAAAGCCTATAGGCTTAGCAGAAAGTAATTTATCAAAAATTAGAAATATTTTCACCTCTTCATTAGAAACAAAAAACACCTCACCTTCTTTATAAATATCTCCCACTTTTAATTTAGGCAGCCCGAAATAGTCAATATCATTCAGCAACAAAAAATTGTTTTTGTATAAATCCCAATCTTTTATATTCTTTTTAACTTTACCAGTAGGATTTATATCACTAATCAACCATACTTGAGAAAGAGAATTATCCCAATTTAATTGAACTCGAATTTCTTTAGAATTAATTACCTCTACAATTGCTCCAACTTCATTACCATTTTTAACTATTAGTCCTTGATACACTTCAAAACCCTTAATTGATTTAAATCTAATTTCTTTCTGAATTCGCTTGGCTATATTTATTTTTAATATCTCAAGTTTTGAAATTAACATCTTCTCATCTATTATACCTTGATTATGAAGGTCTTCTAATTCTACATATTCAATAGAATATATTTCAAGAAATTTATCTCTATAAGGATCAAGTATTTGTTTATAATTACTTTTTATTTTTTCAATTTCTCTATTAGTAAATAGAGCTTCATCTTCATTTAATATCTTATTAATTAAATCATTTTTTTCTTGCTCAGTAAATATCCCCTTTTCATATTGTCTTTTAATCTTTTCTATTTCATTTAATTGAGAAATATCATTTGATGATGCATCACCATCTATTTGTGCAACATTACTTGTATTATTATTTTCTTTTGCTTTTGATGACGATTTATGTTCAGTTTTAGTTGTAAAATCATAACCCATTACTTCTTCGTGTTTAGAGTTTGTACTACTATTTGATGAACTACTCGGCATTCCATATTTATTGCTATTAATATCACCTTCTTTCAATAATAAAATCAAGAGCCATATCCAACCAATTATTGGTATCAATATTAAAAATATATATGCACCACTATGTCCAGTATCGTGAAGCCTCCGTACATAAATAGATAACGATGGAATAATTGACGCAAGAATATATATTATATTAATTCCGGGTATTAAACCGATCAAAAAACTAATAATAAAAAAAGTCCAATATTGTGAGATACTTGCTCTACCACTAAAATTTGCATAATTTTCAAAGGCACTTATAAAATGTTTCATATGGTTCTGTCGCATTAATATACCAAATATAGATTATTTAGTTTTGAGTTATAAAGAAATTAAAATAGATCATTTATTTTTAAAAATAACCTGGGTTCTGTTGCATTAACATACCAAATAGGATTTTTACATGATGCTTAAATTAATGCGACAGAACCGAACAGAGATATTACTATTAACTTAGTTCCTTATGAGGAGGAATAAATAGCTTATTAAAATATTAGTTTATGTTTAATTCTCTACAACCAATTTTATCTCCATAGAAATAAATTATGCAACTCCAATTAGTTCTTATCATAGCGCCAAACCCATTTTGACTATCTACAAAAGAAACTATTTTGTATTCTCTATTACCAAGGTTAGTGATATGATCTCTCTTGCCATCCCAAATTCCAGGAAATTCAGCTGAACTCGGTGATTTTAAGTTTTGTTTCACGTATTCTTCTGCATAACTATATGCAAGTAAATCTTCGGACGAGCTTGCTGGTTGATTAGCCTTTTTTGCGTTTTCGGTTGCTTTCTTAGCCTTAATTATATTTAATTCGTCGGTCGTAAAACTAATATTTTGGAGGAATTTTGATGAAACAAAGCCAAGAGCAGTACTGTCCATTTCTCCAATAAAAACCCAACCATCATTAATCTCTTTTGAAGTCAGTATTTTAGAATTAATGGGAAGTGTTTTTATTTTTTCACCTTTTATACTCGGTTTACTTCTTACATTTAAATCAGTAGAGGTGTACATAATTTTTCCACCAATTAAAGATTGTCCTTCAAAGTTGTCTTTAGAGGTTGATAATAAGTAAATGATGACAAAAAGAACTAAAAACACTAAACAGCCTTTCTTAGATTTTTTAGTTTGAGTATTTACTTTCATAACAAAATTATTTAAAGTGTTTCACAAATATATAAATGCTCTTTTACTTTTTTTTAATAGAGAAACATGAATTTAGTGATTTAGAATAATGGAATACCCACTCCTAAATTAATACTTTTAGGGTACAAGTCAATACCTAATAAAAAGTTAACTTTTTCAAAACTAAGAGTAGTACCGATTGAAAGATTAGGAGAAATATTAACATCCTCACTATGGTAGTAATAACCACTAGAAGATAATATTCTGCTTTCATCATAATATTGTTGGTGTTGATACATCCATCCAATACCAAGTGCTGAATAACAACTTATTTTAAAATTTTCAAACTCTTTTAAGAAGAAACTAGCACCAAAATTAACAATTAATACGTCACCAGATTTCTCACCTAAAAATTCGTCTCCATAATTGATCGATTCATTAGTTGTAATAGTCCCATTGTAATCTTTACCTTCAATTTTTCGACCTGTATTCATTTTAAAATCTAAATACCAATTAAAGTCAAATCTATCATCTGGTATTAAAAAGTAAAACCCAAGTGGAGCATGATTTAAATTACCAACCCACCCAATAGTAAAATCTTTTTTATTATTGTCATTTGAGCTTGTCTGCCCAAATAAAGCAAGAGGGGCAAATAGTAATATGTATAGTAATTTTTTCATAGCCTAAGGGGTTAAATTGTCTTAAACAAATATATTTAAAAATTCGTTGAGTAAAGAGTATGTTTAGTTCGTTACAGAGCGAATTTGGTGTCTTTGGCAACTTATTTTTTGAAATAAAACTATGGCATCATAAAAAAAGGACAACACAATAAAAATAGTATTTGTCCTATATGGCTCCCCTTGTTGATTCTCCTTCGAATTCCTATTTGATCGATTTAAATAAATTAAGTATTAGAAAAGCCAACCTAGACTCTCTGAAACAAGAATGTATGTTTCGGATTTCTGTCTTATTCTAAATACAGAATCTAGTATGAGCTAAAGTGTCTTTTACTTCATGAACTTCATCAAATAAATTAAAATATTTTATAGTATCTGAATCAACACAGAATTTTCTTTTGTAATTGATATAGCATTTACCTCCATTTAATTTTTCTGATTTAGCCTCAACTATATATTCATAAGTTGTTTCTTGAGACAACAGTGTACAAAAATGTGAAGTGTCCAGTTTTTCGAAAATACCATCAACGTATTTAAAGACATCTATGGAACAGCCTCCACTACCGCAATGGCCTGAATTTTCTGGCTGTATGACTAAGAAATTAGGAGACAAGAAGTGAACGGTATATGAATCCGAGTATCGACAGGCAGGCAGAAGTTCTGCAAACTCATCTGATAAGCCATTCCAAACAGAATCTGACGCTCTTTGGCAGTATTTAAGCTCAGTTAATAAAGAAATTCCTTTAGAAATAATCTCATTTTGTAAATCTGACTCAACTAATTTATTTTTGTAAATAGTTAAAATACCATCAATTTGAGCATAAGATTCTGTTGACTTAATGCTCTCAAATAACTGAAAAGACTCAATGTATTTATATAAAATTGTATCTAAAGACTTAACCTTCCCTGACATATCATAAGTACTGTCTATGGTTACGATTTCTCCATCATTTATTGATTCCAACTTACTATGAATAGAATTGTACTTAACATCTCCTTGAAACTGAGCAATACACTTAAGCTCTGTACCATTATTAATAATTAGTACATTATTATTAAGCCACATAGTTCCGCCCCCCATGCCCTCGATGGTGTAATTTAAAATATAATCATCCACACCATCTTTATTTACATCGCCAACAAGAACGGGTACTTCAGGGTAAAATACAGAGGCAGAAACTCCTTTTTCAGACCATGGGTTTGTACCGTGAGTGCATTCCTTTCCTGTATCTGGCTTATTTAAATCACCATAAGCATTAGGTATGCAATGACAATTCATCATTATTTTATCATCCACTATCTTAACCCAATTCATACCAGGATCCGAATCATCAATATAGTCTTGAATTATGTATCGTTCTAGTGAACGTTTAAGGTTGTCAAGCAATGATACTTCTTCAACTATCTTGGAATCAGTACCGTACCATGTATGGCTTAATTTCACCCCATTATCATAAATATTTTCCATATAAATGGATCCATCTTGCCAATAATCTATAATCTCACCATCTAACTTCCCATTTTTGTAATTTATATTTGCTGAAATAATCCCATCATCCCAGTAGAGTACTTGCTTACCATCCCTCTTTCCTTTATTCCAAAAGCCTTTCTCATCTATAATTCCATTAGGTTTATAAAATGAAACGCTTCCATCAAGATTACCCTCAATAAATGAACCGTCAATTGCAATAATACTATCAGAATACCTTAATTGGTAACTACCATTTAATAGACTTGAATCTAGATTCATAAATTTCATAGAGTCTTTATCAACAATTACATCTTGAATGTTTTTTACTGAAACTGTCTGCTGACAAGATTGAAAAAGAAGGCTAATCAAAACAAAGGAAAGAAATGAATTATTCATCTAATTCAAAATTAAATTCTTGACTAATAAATTCCTTAGATTGCTTATTCATAATTATTTGTTGTTCAATTAGTGAGTCTAATTTTATCATGGATAAAGTATTACTCTTTCGAAGCTCATTAATCCTATTTGTTGATGCTAAAATCTTCATTACATAACCAAGGTCATTTGCCGTCTTGTATAAAGTGTCATTAAAGAAATTAATTTTGGTATTTACATCTTGAAGTTCCTGATGATATTCTTTTTCTTCCTCTTTAATATATTCTCGCATCTTCAACTTTAGAGAAGAATCTATAATATGATGAGTTAATTCTATTACATTTTCATAAAAACCACTGTTTATATCAATGAATTCAGATATCTCCGGGATTTGGCTTTGCTTTAATTTTGTAGTGTTACTCATCGTTATATTATGCGCATTGAGTAAAGAATCTTCGTCAAAGACGGAATTATATATAGCTCTAACTTCTTGAAGTTTATTTGTTAAAGCATAATCATCGATTCGAGAGTTAAATGAGCTCCGCCTATTCCCTTGGTTGTTTTGATTTGTATGATTGGTATTAGTTGACAAAACTAATTCATCATTTGTTTCGATATCATTCGTACAAAAATAAACTACAGTAGAAACGAACAAAATACCAAATACTATTTTTAATTTTAAACTCATCTTAAATAAATTATATACATCCTAAAGATAGGGAAATATGATGTTTATGAATTAGGTCAAACAATAAATTTAAGATAAAATTCATATATTTATTTAAAATCAAAATATGAAGAAATACATTTTATTTATCATTGGAGCATTTACGATTCAAAGTTGCATGGTAGTATCTACAGTTTCAAGCAATGTCTCAGAACTGTATATTAAAACTAATATACAGAAGCATATACCATATGAATTTAATGCATTGAATCTTAAAACGATATATAAAAATGTCAGCTTTGAGTTTGTAGCATTTAAAACTGAATTAAGTAAAGGAATGCTTGTAAGAGCTAATAAGTACTACAATCTTCCTAAAAAAGTTGAAAATGAGACTATTATTATGCAGGAGTATGATTTTGTAGTCTTAAATATAGATGAATTAACTGATGTTTTGACAAAGCTAAATTCACTATCAGCAAAGATAGAAGTAAAAGAAATAGAACATCCTAATATAGAAGAGTACGTAGATTATACAGTAAGTGATGACTTCTTTATTAGTTATAGAAAAGATCAAGCATCATATGACAAACCCCGATTTATCCAACTATGGATTTCAGGTTTAAAATACAAAATACTTGCTTCTGAATTTTCTGAGAACCTTAAAGATGCTATTAACTTTCTGAAATAGATTTGGATATTAGTTTAGATGTAATTTTGACTAGACGCTGCTTAAGATTAACTAAAGGAATTCATGAAAGATCAAAAAGAATTTAAATGCAAATCGTGCGCTAGTAACTTCTCAGGTAATGATTTCATAGAACGTTGTCCAGATTGCAAATCTGAAGATTTTATCCAAAAAAAGAAGCTCATTAATCGAAATCAAATTATTACATTATTGGTATTAATTATTTCAATTTCGTTTATAATATTTCAAAACAAATTGAAAAAATTTAAAGCTAAAATACCTATAATTCAAGATTCAGAATTAATTGAGCACAACAAAGCTGAATTAAAATTTGAAAGTATCTACTATGATGAATTAGAAAACGATGACGAAAACTACTGGAATTCCGGATTACTTATGGACCCTATGTTCTATAAAGATACAACAATCAATTTTTTTATATTTTCAAAAACAATAAATTATTTATCTTACAAGAAAGATTTTTGGTATTGTAACTATCTGAATTCAACTAACCAAAATAAGAACGTCAAAAATAAACAAAAAATTAAATCATTTAAAAACAAAATAATCAGAGATAACAAATTATCTACTATTGAATTTGATGAAATATTGAATTACACTAATACTTCGATTAGCTTTCCCTTAGAAATTAATATTAACAATAATTTATGTAATAATTGTATTGAAGAATTTAATTTTGAAGAATCCTTTAATGAGTCATCTGCTTTAGATTTCAAAAAATTCGTATTGGAGTTTCAGACAAATAAAAAAAGAATTAAATCCAATAATCGAATCCAAAGTGACAAGTACAACAATGATCTAAAAAAGTATACAAAGGGATTAGAATATTCAATTAGACAAAGAGTAAAAAATAATTTAGACATTTCTGAATATCTAAAAACCGAGAAAACATCCTTTGTTTTCAATGGAAGCTCTGAAGGTCTAGGATCTATTAATTACGAATTTAACTCTAAAAAATATGAAAGCAGTCACCTAGCTGACAAAGTCAATGACATAATTAATAATTATTACGAAAATAATTCTCTAATTCACGGAGCACAACCGTATAAGTATTGTTACGGTAAAAACCCATTATGCACACCACCTTATGGTTACACTGAGTGTTCATCCATAACAGTAAAATCTCCTTACAATTCTGATGTTTTAGTGGTGATTAAAAAAAATAAAAGCGTCTACTCTCATGGATATGTTAAAGCAGGTAAGCGCCTTACATTTGATGTCTCAAATGGAAATTATACTACTTACTTTTATTATGGTAATGGGTGGAATCCCAATAAGTTTATGAAAAAAACTTCATGTGGTAATTTACAAGGAGGTTTTATTAAAAATGAAATTTTAAGTAAAGATGATGGAGTCAGACTCTATAACCAAGGAGTAACATATGAATTAATTTTACAAGAAAATGGTAATTTTCAAACTATACCGAGTAACATAAATGAAGCCTTTTAGCAAACTCAATCCCTCATTTTAAGTTAAAAGTGACAACTAATGAAATTAGGGATTTACAGCTAGTTATTTTCTCCACTTAACTTACATTTTAATATAGTTAGATTAAATTGTTTAAAGGTTCACAACAATTTATTTTTCATCAAAAATCCCCCACAGACATAAATGAATATTTCTAAATTACTTTATCTAATATTGTTATTCAGATCATCCATAACATTCTCTCAAGAGTACGTAAATTTATATCCACAATCATCGAAATATATTGAAAGAGATTACTTTACGTTGTTTTACAATGAAGAACATGAGCAAGCTAAATGGGTTTATTACAGGCTAAATAAAAATATAATCTCAGGAAATGCTGAAAGAAAAAATAATTTCAAAGCAGATCCTTTAGTAAATTCTGGATCAGCTAAACTTTCTGACTATAAAGGCTCTGGATTTGACAGAGGACATCTATGTCCTGCTGGATCAATGAAAATATCTCAAAAAGCAATGGATGAAACTTTTTACATGTCAAATATGTCACCTCAACACCCATCATTTAACAGAGGTATCTGGAAAAAATTAGAAGGATTAATCAGAGATTGGGTATATCAATATGGAGATCTTATAGTGGTAACAGGACCAATATTTGATGAAAAAATGTCATCCATTGGAAATAGTGAAGTTTCTGTCCCTAACTATTTCTATAAAGTAGTCTATGCGTTGGAGGGTGAAGGTAAAATGATAGGCTTTATATTACCTAATCAAAAGAGCAGTGATCAATTAATAAATTTCTCTGTCACTGTTGATGAAGTTGAATTAATTTCTGGATTAAACTTTTACCACAAATTAGATGATAAAACAGAAGAGGTGCTTGAAAGTAAAATAGGAGAGTTTGGATTTTAATACATCTTGAAGCAAATTAGATTGAAGTCTAAAGCTAATATAAGCCTAGTACAGCCATTTCTTTATTATCCATTCCCACTTCTGCAGCAATTCTGAGGTTGTACTTTCTAATGGCACCATTTAAAGTAAATAAGCGATATAATGTCCAAAGTCCAATACCACCAAATGTAAAGTAGAAAAGTATTTGCTTACCTATTTGATCCATACTACCGTATGACCAACCTAAAAACAAAAACAATAACCAAGTGGTTGTTTTGTTAACACTTCTTTGATTGTAAATCATTAATTTATCAGTATCCATAACTTTTTAATTAAAGTATAATTATATCTAATCAACATTTTCACCTGACCAATCAAATGATTGAATTGCTTGATCATTCAAAATATGGTCAATTTTGAGTGAGAAATTCTGACCAAGCCACTCCCCTTCAAATCCACTGGTATTAATCCCAATTACTTTTCCATTTTCATTAATCGTTGGACCTCCACTATTCCCAGAGTATATATCACAGTCAATTAACATTAAAGCAGGGTCGATATCGAGGTTAGAAATAATTCCTTTTGTCAAAGAAAAAGCGGATTGGACTCCTCCAATTGATGGGTAACCATAGGCATATATTAAATCACCATTTTTAGACTCAATATCTTGCTCAAACTCAAGAGGGACTAGTTCTTCATTTCTATCAATACTGAGAACAGCATAGTCTAAAGAAAAATTCTTTTCATCTGGAGTATAAATTAATTTGGCCTTAAATTCTAAATTTGACAATGTCGGATGTTCTTTGAAACTAACCACAAAAGAATTTGCTCCATCAATAACATGCCTATTTGTAAAAAGAAGATTTGGACTCACAAGAAAACCAGACCCATGACCTAAAGAATTATTATTCTCATCAAACACCCAAACTTCTGCAACTGAATGGCTTATTTCAGGTGGAATATTTGAATCAGTATTTGAACTCACTAAATCGAAATGGAATAATCCATAGATAAAGAATGGAAAAACAAAGGACAAAACAATGAAAAGTTGTTTTCTGTTAATTTTTGCTTTAACTTTTTCAGTATACTCTATTTTTGAATTGGGGCCTGTATGAATCATGATATGTATTCTTTTAATTCATCAACACTTAAGTAAGGTGCTTTTGTTTTTTTTGTTTTTAACAATTGATCAGCAGTTTTATTATTATTACTTAAATACTGCTTTATCAAATCAGAGTTCTCAATGTTTTTAATTGGATTAAAATGGGGTTTTTGATCACCCATATAACCGTATTCTTTATATATTAAAATACAATCTGTAAAGCTACCAACATCAACAGCATTGTCATTATTAGGTGAAAAATTGTAGTTTTTAAACAAAGAGTTATATCTATTATGATCGCTTGAAACAAACATTAACTTTGCGCATGGGTCATTATCAAATTGATACTTTGAATCGTCTAGTCTTATCATAGCAGGTAATCTCTCAGTGATGTTTGATTCATTTCCATTCATGAGTTTTATCAACTCATTTTGTTTAGTATCAAATGAATCAAGATTATTTAATATGCTAACTAAGGAATTAGAATTGAACAGCTCGATTTGGTTGATAAAATTAACCGCATTTGAATTAATATCGTTGTATAAATTATCATCAACATTCTCAAGATAATCCCAATATGCAGTCGTTCCTAACAGAGCATCAAGATTTAGATTTTTATCAGAATTAGATTTGTATTTATTTAAAGCTGCATCAATGTCTTTTTCACTATCACCTTCAGAAAACATCATTTGGAAACACTTATTGTTTTGATCAATATAATCAAACAACTCATTTTCTCTTCTTGGTAATGTATACTTAACCTCTGAACCATCATCATTTATCAAGTTGCTGATTAAAGAACTAATTTGATCAATTTTTGTAATGGAAGGAAGAGTTTTCCCCGAATTACTTTTAACAGCGTATTGAGAAGAATTTAAATCTTTTTGAATTTTTTTCAGTATTGGGATGAGTACATTGAGTTTTGCTTTATCAAAAATTGACTTAAGAGAGGTATATACGTAGGTCTGTTCTTTGAACATGAACTTGTATAACTTTCTGTCTTGGTCTATAATTTTTAGCTCTGATTGAAGTGAATTGTCCCATGATGAGGTATCACCCTTTATTTTGTACTCTTTTTCATAAAATCTCAATATCGAATCAATGTACTCTATAACTGATTGTAATACAATTTTGTTTACTTCTAAACTTTTAAATTTCTTAGTTTGATTGGCAATAAAATCGTACAATGAATTAATCAAAGACTCTTTAAACTTTGATTCATTATTTTTAATCAATTCATAGATATTGTCTTTATTTTCAGACTTAAACATTTTGTTGTAATGAATTAAGTTCGATTTGGACGTTAATGTATTAGACATATCTTTTTTAACCTCACCCCTTATGAATGCGAGAATATTTTCTCCAGAATCAACAGTTATACTATCTATAGAATCTATAGCATCTGATATAATTTGTTCTAAATTTGATTTTACTTGATTTGATAAATTATTTTTCTGTGTTCTAATATTTTGCTTACTACCCTGAAGATCATAATAGAACTCTGAATCAATTAAGTTACTTAGTTCGCTTTTGGCGAGCTTTAAGGCAAGTAATTCAGTTAACTGAGCTTTTGGGTATTGAATCATAAAAAACCCAGAGGTAACCATATTTTGAATTCTGTCCGAACCTAAACTATCTACTCTTCTTCTATCTATTGTATTGAAAAAGTAGTTTTGATTAGAGACATCTGCTCCAGCAAACTGAAGCATAGTTATCATACCTGAAACTCTTATTAGTTCACTTAACTTATCAATTGAAGCACGAGCACCAGTAAAGTCTTGAGACATTAGCTGCAAACAATTGTATGGAGGATCAATGTTTTTTGAAATAGATCCATCAGGCCAATTTACATCATAAGTATTTTTTCTATCTGTAAAATGAACAATTGAAGCTAAAGATAAAAATGCATTTTCATGGATTGTTTTGTTTGCAGAAAACGAATGTTTTCCAGGCAATAACAATAAACCATTAACATTTTTATTATTTGTAATTCGCTTAACTAAGTAAGGTATATCAACACACAATCCTGAACCAGTACCTCCAGTTAAGGTACCAACAATTAAAATTTGTGTTTGATCATTCCCACCTACAGCAGCATATTTTGATTGGATAACTTCACATAGATTATTGTAATTAGAGCTTCCCCATAAAGATAACCTTCCATAGCTTGACATTCCACCAGCACCAGAATTTGTTTGCAAAACATCTGATTTATCTGGAAGCCAAGAGGAGTCAATTGATGGGTTAGATGCTAAATCTCCAATATCCACACCATGTTGTCCTAAATTAAAAGCTACTTGAGTAATATCAGTTTTACCCGAAGCTGTTCTTTTGGGACTTCTTGTTACATCAGTTTCTATGTAAACGTACTCAACATTGTGAGGTTTATTTTTACCAAAAAACTCAAAGTGATACTGCTGAGCGTTTTCAATTATATTTAAACCAGTAGAACCGATTCCAATTATAAGAGTTGACATAGGCTATAGTTTTAAATTTTTGATGGCATTATTATACAAATACAAAACAAAAAATGTAGAAAGTAACAAAGGTAATATTGAAAAATAAATATTTGAATTGTCAAGCATGAATTGATTCCAATTAAACCTTATAAGTCCATTAAATTTAATGAAGAAAAACCAATAGAGATTTACAAACAGAAGTGTGACAATACAACTATTTAACCTGACTAATTGAGTTTTAGTCTTAAAATCAAATGTGTCATCAGTTTTGATCAATTGTATGGCATCGATAAAATAAATCACCCCGAAGGTAATAGCCATTAAAAAGCCTGTTTTTATCAAAATAAATAGATACCAGGTTAGCCCCATGGTATAAGTAAAACTAAATATAAAGTCAAAAAGTGTATTCATAATTATCTTTTATAAATTAAATCACCTGGTGTAGATTTATTAATACGATTATATAACATTATAAAAACCACCACTGATGGGGAAATTACAAAAAATAAAATAATCTTATATAATTCAAACATTTGAAACGGTATAGCAATCCCCTTACCTGATAAAACAAAAACATTAAGAATGAAATTCATCAAGGGTTGAGATATCAATGTCAAACAGACGTAAGAAATTATTAGCGACAAACTAATTAAAAACAAACTAAGGGTTGAATAAAGTAAAATTATCTTTTGATTTGACAAACCAAATGCTTTGAGAGTACCAATGCTTTTTTGATTTTTGTCCAAATGAGACATCAGGATATTCAAAAGATGAGATAAAATTAGCACAATAGACATCCCAACCAAAACTGATGACAAAAATTTTGAAATTTTATCGAAAAGATTAAAATTCTCTTTTGCTTCAATTGTAGAGATATCTAATTTTAATTGATAATTACTTTTTAAAAAATCTTTAAAAACTCTAACAGAATCCAAGTTATTAAATGAAAAGTTTATGTAATCTATATAGTTATTTTCATATGGATCTACAGAAATCTGACTATAATCATACGACCTTTTTACATTATTGTTTTTTGAAATAAAATTAAATAGATCATCATAAGTTGTTGTATCCATTGGATTACTTTTGTAGACCTCATAAAAATTACCTTGAGTAAAATTATCATTACCGATTTTAGACAATGTATAACTATCATTTTTTTCAGTAATCTCATTTAAAGAAAAAATATTTAAATAATTTTTGTGGTCCGGTTGGGTCAGATCAAAAACTATGTCATTATCCGAATTGTAAGCATCAAATAATTTCTGAGTTAATATAAGATCATTATCATTTGGCAAAGCCGAAATAACTCCTAATATTCTGATGGGAGCAATATGATTATCACCCATGTTAAAATCTAAAAAGGGAGAATCTTCAAAATTATAGTTTGGATTCTTTTCTATTTCATTTTTAGTAATAATATTTTTTAAATTTTCAGTTATAATACACCCGTAATCATCATCATAAAATTCTAGATTTGAGGATTCTGGTGTTCTAATTTCTTTTTTAACATATCTTTCAAAAAAAACATCATCCTCTTTAACTAATCTGTATTTGACTTGATTTCCTGAGTTTAGATTTAAAAAACCCTCATAAACTATTGATACATCATCGTACTTAAAATTACTTTTATTACTTGAGTTATTGAGTTCCTTTAGCAACTTCTCTCTTTGACTGGTTCTATTGAACTTAGAATTACTACTAGAGACCTCAACCATGATAAAGTTAACACTTGGATCTTGCATTTTTTTTGACAAATATCCCTTAATTCCATCTGAAATCCCGATAGCCAAAAGTGAGCAGAACATGATTAGAATCAAAAAAACAAGATTCATATATTTTCTTCCGAGCAGAAGAGTAAATTCTTTCTTGAACAATAATTTTAGGAATGTCGAAATCATCTTAGTATAGTTATTTAAGAAATTTTATTAATTAAAAGACTTTCTGATGGGAGACCTTTCTCGCGAGTAAAAACAGAATTATTGTCAATTTTACCAAAATAATTAGGTTTTACTCCTTCTTTATTAATAACAATAATTCTATCTGCATATTTTAAAGCTAGTGACACATCATGACTAACTATAACAGCAGCATTTTCGCTATTTATCTTTGACCTAAGTAAATCCATACATCTTATTGCACTACTTGGGTCTAGATTACCTGTTGGTTCATCTCCAAAAAGAACATTAAACTCTGATGCAACTGCTCGTGTAAATGCAACTCTTTGTCTTTGGCCTCCTGACATTAAATTAATTGGCTTATCTTCATCAACGGTAGAATAATCTTCTAATATTTCATTAAAGATACTTGAGGTAATTTTATTTGCATCATCAATATTAAAAGACGAGTCTTTTTGCTTACTCAACAACAAAGGTAAAGCAACGTTCTCATAAGCCGTTAGATGAGTAAATAAAGTGCTGTCTTGAAAAATAAAGCTGAAATATTTAGATCTTAACTGAGATAAACCTTTATCATTTTTATTTTTGTTTCCCCAAACTGAATTGTAGTTGATTTTTTCATTCCCAGGTGTAAAAAAGAAATTAGAATTTTGATTTTCAACTAATGTGTTATTCATCAATCCTAGAGTCTCAAGAATTGTACTCTTGCCAATACCTGAGGCACCAACAATAAAGACTATCTCTCCCTTGTAAATTTTGAGTTCATTGATAAAAAGAACTGAGTGACTTCCTTTTTTATATTTACACTCTAAGTTTTGTATTTCAAAAATAGTATCCATATTACCAGCCAGGGATTAATTCAATTGGAAGAAAATAGTAGGAGGTTCCATTTTTATCCCACTTAAATTTTGAATGACCGGAACCCTCAGAAAAACTGAGCAAATTTGGTTCAATAGCATCAATGAATTTATAGAAATGCTTATCACTTAGTGATTTTTTTACAGTTAGATCTTTGAGTTTAATTTTACTGATTGATTTAAACAAATTGGATTTTAAGGGCAGGCCAGTCAGCTCATTCCAAACTTGCCCGAAGGATTTATCTAAAATCACTTTATTATCCATATTTGGGTCAATAAATTGTTTGGTAAGTTGAATCATTTGGTCCTGAAAATCTAATCTTAATTGAGTAGAATTACTATTGCTTATACTGTAATATAAATCAGCATAGAGGTCCCTTAAAATTCTATGTTCAGCAGATGTCATGAAAGCAGAATGAATAAATGCATCTGAATTATTTCCGTACAAATTTAAACTTGTGTAACCCATCATTGATATATCGCCTTGATCTTGGAGCAATTTAATTTGCTCATCAGAGAAATTATATGGAGGACTTTTTAATATTTGAATAGTCTCAGGTGTAAATTTCTCTCCAGTTTTATTAGAATTCCCATCTAAGATTTCCTCTAATCCAGCTCTAACATCTTGAATTTTTGATAAGTAGTTTTTTGTAGACTGTTGAATATTCACTTTTAATATCTTAACAGGCATTTCTCTGGTGCCAGACGCATATGAATATCTTCCAAATTTTGGAGCAAATGCTGCGTTTTCAGAACTTATGAAATTATTAAATGTTAAAATTTTAGTGTTATCAATATTATCTGATTTGACAAGATCAACTTGACTCTCAAAAGCACCATTTTGAGCTCTTTTAGCAGAAAGTTTTAAGATGTCTTGAATATTGTCTTTAAAATCGTAGTAAGACGATTCCCCTCCTCTAACCTGAAACGAAACAACATTGATGTTTTTACTATTTACTTTAGCTACAACATCATCTATTGAAAAACCATAGCCATCATTCATATCATTTCCACAATCGCCAATTAATATCATTAGATTACTGTGCTCCTTGTTAAATCTTGCTCTGTCAATACCAGTAATAATTCCGTTAAACTGAGATTCATTATTTTTAGGATTTACACTACTGCAAATACCTTCCTGATTTAATTTAGTCAATATTTTTCGAGGACTTTCTGAAAGAGGTATTGTTTCACAAGCCAATTCACCATCAAGTTTATGTCTGTAAAGCGAGAGACCAAACCTCAGATTAACATTGCTATTTTTCTTATTCTGCTCTGTAATAATATCATCAATAGCTTTAGAAATTGTAGGGAAATACTTCTTCATCGATTTAGTAGCATCAACAACAAAAAGAATATCTATATTGTTCATTCTTTTTTTAATCATCTGAACCTTTCGAGTAATTTCAGCAATATTCTCATCTTTTTGATCTGAGTCCATTCCTGCAATACAGGCAACTTTATGATATTCTAGAGTCTTGCCATTTGTAGAGCTAAATGTATAATTTTCTAAAATAGGCATTCTTGGGATGTAGGCTGAAGGTCTTTTAGATTGAGGAGTAGATAACTTGATACATTCATTATTATTTACTGAAGCTCGCTCTGATTCATTCAAAAAGTTTTTTATTCCTGATTGATATTTATAAACTGGAATTGGAGAGTTTTTATAATCTAAATATGCTAACTCATTGGCCTCTTGAGATACAACTTCTAAACAAACTTTACTATCCCAAAATGTAACAATATCATCACTAACCCAACCTTTAACAGCAGCATCTAATTCCTTAGGACTATCACTGATATTTGTTAAATCATCAGAAGAACTCAAAAGTATCTTACCAGAATCAGTTACTTTTAAAATGAAATATATCTCAAACTTTTTAGCTTCTTTGTTTGTTATTCTTTTGAGCGTAGGGTCATAAAAGAATTTTTTATCTAAATCCATTCCCTCCTGCAGGTCTTCCAATTTATTACTTGCTAAGTTTTCGACTGAAACAAGTATCATCCCTTTGCGTGGATTATTTAACTCATTTGTTAAAGCAAACGAATTAAGGATCAAGTTATCAATATTTACCCAATAAGAATCAGGATAATCATCACAATCGAAGTCTGATTTTCTAACAACTTTGAGCCAACTATTCTCATGATCTAAAACATACAGAGGTTCTAAGAAATCGAGTGTTTCTCCAGGTAATACATCACCAATATCAGAAGATAGGTATAATCTATTAGCTTTACGATCGCTAAAAACCGTCCATGGATAAGGATTGCTTTTTTGACCTTTTTTAATTTTTTTTGCTAAAAAACTATAATCGCTGTTTATTTTTTTAAAATCTTGAAAACGAATGTATGAATCAAATCCGTCTGGGGTTTTCAATAAGTCATCGTAACAATTATTCTGAGCATATAAATTTACAGCACCAATAAAGGTTAAAGAAAATAAAACTCTAGTAACTAATAACTTCATATCCGATATCTTTAAGTTCATTTTTTTTGTGTTTTAATCCCAAATTAAACTTTGGATCAATCTGAAATTTTTTTAAATAAATTTTAACACTCGTATTATCTCGCAAACTCCGATCTGAAAGACAATCGTTAGATAATAAAACTTGATTAATAAAAGAAGAGACCTGTGATTCTCGGACCAGTCTATTTGACTCCATAAAGAAGTGAAAATCAATCTGATCCACGTTATTATTCAAATCAATAAAATTGTATTTACTTAGATAATCGCTCACTAAATTTAAATCCTCAATAAATAATGGAGACTTAAACTGTTTCCTTAATAACATATCAATGTCACTGATAACTTCATCTCTACTAACTGAAACAAAAGGATCCAAATCATTAGAAAAATAGACAAAAATAGAGTCTGATGAATCTGTTATTGACATTAACGATTTCTTAAAGGATTCTCTACAATCACTATCACAATTTTTCAAATCCACATAAACAAAATCAAGTGTTTGAGAAAATACTGGTGTATATATAAACAGCAGTACTAAAGTAAGGGTATATATAGATCTCATTAGTTCACGATTTTGACTTTGAAAGATTTAACCTTACAAATATTATTGTTAAACTTGATTGAGCTTGTTTCTAATTTATATTTCTCATCTTCATAATTACCTCTAATATGATCATAAAGACCCTCAAAATCATAGGCTTTATTATCAAGATAGAAAGTACTTTTAGCTCTGTGAGTTAACGATAAAACCTTATTTCTTAATGTCTTGTCTTTAGGATTAATCAACCAATCTTTCATTGTTTGTATAAACTTATCTAATAACTTACCTTTTTTATCACTACAACTTATACAATTGTCTCCCTTTATAATCTTTGTAGTGTTATCTTGATATGGTATTGTATCTATTTTTGATTGACCTGGATACCTATGAAACGCCCATAAATCGTAAGTATCAAAATTTCTGAAATTAAATTCAAACTTATCTTTTGAATACTTCCCGTCTTTTCCATTCACAGAAATCCATACATCTTTAGAGTAATTTAATTTGATTTTCTTAAAACACCCGTCACCTTTATTACTGTCATCTATAGAGACAAAAACCAATTGACTCAACTTACAACTTGCATTAGTATTAGGGGCACCAAATTCAATCAAAGGAAAAGATTTTCTTTTTTGAGGGCTTATTAATTTATAAGATTTTGAAGGTGACCAAGAAATCTCTAAAGATCCTGAAACACAGGGATAAATTTTAGCTGTGGATTTCGTTCCTGCACCCGAAATAGATGGTTTGAATTCATTTTCGCCATCAGTATTAATGACTTTAAAGTTAAAATATCTGATTAAATCGTTTTTTTTGACTCTAACTTTATCTTCACCAATTTGAAATATGTTTATCGAAATGGATTTATCTTCCTGATCAAAGTCAGATATTCTAACCTCATATTTTAAATTTGCATCAGTAGGAGTATTCTTGATTGAATCATCACCACACATGTTCATTAACAAGATTAAAAAAATAATGACACCAAAAGCATATAATACAGACTTAGGTATCTTATTTACAAATTCGAATACTCCCCCACCTGTTCCATCTGTTGGAATAATACTTGATGATGAACAATTGGGACAAATTTCTGTGAAATCATCTCCTTCAAAATTAAAATTACAATCTTTACAGGTATACTTTTTCATAATTAAAAATTATATGTGAAACCAAGTCTTAAAAAGTTTCTATTCATTGATACTTTGTCAATTAAATTTAATGAACTGTTAAGCTCATTTAAATCACTTGATATATATTTATCCTCAGGTATAAATGGATCAGTGAAATTGAAGTTTAGGCCAAATTCAAGGTCAAGAAATAATCTGTCTTTTTCTTTTGATAATTTATTTTGAAGCCCTAAGACTATCATCCCAGAGAAATAATCTTTATAATTTACAATATCTTCATTTAAAAGGTTAAAATTCCCAAAATCATAAACTCCATTATCCGTTATTTCAATTCCAAAAAAGTCTTCATATAGACCCGAGTAATTGATATTAGCAGAAGAAGAATATGTAGAAGTTTGCAAGTTATGGTAAATACCAGAAATTTTTAAGGATATAAAATCAGGAAGCAAAAATAAATAATTTTCAAGAGATCTATTAAGATACAATTCGTTTAAATTAATACCATATTTAAAAGAAAGAGGGAAATTTAAATATGTTATGTCATGTTGCTCAGATAAGCTATTAATCTTAATCTTCCTTAAATAATTATTCTCTGATGGATCGATATCTTCAAATTGATAATCAAAATTTACTAAAGAAAAAGTTGACTGTAAATTCATCCTTGACACTCCTAAAGAAAGTGATGTGTAATGATAAAGTGGTTTAGGTTTGTAATTCAAATAGTATCCTAATTCAAACCCTAACTCATTTATGGTATTGTTTAATTTTTGATTATTTAGTCCAAATATATTTGGGTCAATTAAATTAACATTTGATTGATTTGACAGAATAGAAAGTGAAAACCTTGGTCTTTTTATTTTTAACAACAAGACATTCTTTATGCTGTTAAACGACCTGTAATTTTTATACTTTTCTCGTTCAATAGATTCAAGACTAAAAGCAAAAGGGGCATTATCAAGGCTATACTTTATATTCCTTGATTTTTTTGTATTGTTTCGTAGAAAGAAATAATTGTTCCCTTCTCCAATCCAATCCGTTTCATAGGAAATTGGCTTGCGTTTATTTACAATTAAATTATTATTGGCTAAATCATATGTAGTATCATTTTCAACTACATAGGCAATCTGAAATTTATAATCTAAAACTGATCCTAGAGTAATAGAGTCAATTTTAGCATCAAAAGGAGTTGTGGTATCGTATGAATTTGACTTTTTAAGTTTAAGGTACATATTTAGGTTGTAGATAATATCCTTGTAATTTATTCCATCTCTAGTTCTAGCATCAATAATTTTTTCAAAAGTGACCAAAACGTTAACATCTGAATTATTATTTGTACCAATAATATTTATATCCGTAATATTAATAACTACTTTTTGTTGGCGATGACTTCTTGCAGCTTTTAGAATATATCTATCTAATTCAATTGAATTATTAAGTTTGTTTTCGGGTAAAATATCAAATGGAACTTTTGAGGTTGAATCACTAAATAAAGAAAATAAATCTGAGTAGGATGAGGTCTTTTTATTTAAAATACTACTATACTCGTTTACAACATTAATAGAGGAAACATATGCAGTTCTTATTTCAGTACTTGACAATTCTATTTCATTTGATTGTGAGAAAACAGAACATGTAAATAACAAAAATATTAGCGGGAAATATCTTCTCATTGCTTCACTAATTTAATTGTTAGTATATCAGATTTATTTTTTATCCTCACAAAATAAACCCCAGAATTTAGTAAATCTAATACTGTAACTTTTTTGTTCTCAGAATTAAAATCTATTTTTATTCTAGAACCTAATAAGTTGAACATTTCTATAACGGATTCATTTGAAATATCTAAAAGGTAAAACTCACTTATAAAGGGATTAGGAAATATGCTTATTGAATTTGGTGAATCACTAAAAACACCTAGACCGTCATCATCAATATCATAATACGATATTGTACTACAACTATATTGATCATAATCAAAAGAAGTTAAAACAAAATAGTTATATCTTTCATTATCGAAATCTTGATCTAATTGAACATATCTATTATTTGAATTTTCTAAATATACAGTTTCACCGTTTACAATATCGTCATAACCCCACTCATAAGTTAGATTATCAGTTGAATCAGAACAAACTAAAATGTTTGAATTATTTATTCTAATGATTTCTGTTTTTTCTGGAGATAAACCATCTTGAATATTAATTGGCTGTGTAATTTGTCGTTCACAACCGGTAATCACATTAGTTAAATTTAGAGCTAAATTACTTTGTTGATCTGTATAATACCAATGTGTCTCTTGCTCGAAGGAGTTATCAGAAGATGTAATTTCTCCATTATCTATATTCCAATTATAAAAGTAGTATTCGCTATAAAGAGAGGATTGATAATACTCGTTATACGCATTAGAACATGGCTCAATATTACCGACTATACTGACTTCTTCTGGTAAAGGCCAAACAATTACTTTTATTGAATTAGAAATCAAATTACCACAAGAATTGACGAATTCAACTCTAAAAAATGTTGTATCAGTTAAACTCGAATCAGGTAATGAAACAAGATTAGAATTGGGTATTTCAGACCATAAACTGCCATCATCAGAAAACTGCCAATTGTATTGATATAAAGGAGCACCACCTAAAGCTGATAACTCAATTTGAACATTGTAAGGGATTTGGAACTGACAAATAGAGTCTGAACCTAGAATTGAGCCGTTTTGCTGTTCATCATAAACTGAAACAGATAAAGGCTCAGTAAATACAACGCCACAATCGTACAATGAACTTACTCGTACACGGTAATAAGTAGTTTGAGTTAATACTCCTGCACTTAATGTTGAACTAGTTGCCCCAAAAACATCTTCCCATGCCTCTAAATCTGTTGACTCCTGCCACTGATAAACATAATCGGATAAACCAGCTGATCCACTTGGCAATACTGAAAAACTTAACTCTTCTGGACTTGTTGAATAACATATGATTTGATCTGAACTTAAAACTCCTGACTCTAATGGATCATAAACTTCCAGATAAACGGTGTTAGAATAAACAGAATCGCAGTAGATATTAGAATAAGTATACAATCTGAAATATGCAGCTGTATTAATAAAGTTAGGATTTAAGATTGTATCGGTTTCATCAGAAATAGTAAACCAATCAAAGTTATTATATGAGAATTCCCATTGATAATTATAAATTGAGTCGCCACCAGTTGGAAAAACTGACACATTTAGGTCATCGAATGAATCCCCAAAACAAATACTTTGAGAATCAGAAATCACTAAGTCAGATATTGAATCAAAAACAGTATAAAAAACAGTATCTTGAGCAGAATAACACTGATTTGAGACAGATAATACTAGAGTATCAGATTTAAAATCTTCTAGATTTATTTCTATTTGAGAATTTGATAATGAGTCTATTTCACCGTTAAACAATTGCCATTGATGATTATTGATTTCGGAATTATAAGGAGAATTGACTGATAATTGAGATGCATTTTCAACACAAACATTTTGGTAAGTAGTAATTTGATTTGGAAGTAGTATTTGATTAACAATAATTAAAATTTCATCTGAAAAAAAATGTTGACCATTTTGATTGGTGTCAACTTTACATCTAATAAACTTATTGTTATAACTTGTATTTAAATCAAGAATAGTTAATTGCGAGGTATTGGAATTAGAAATATTATCATTATCGGTAATATTTATCCATTCAGAAGTGTTTTCAAGCAATTGCCACTGATAAATGTAATCTATATCTTGAGAGTAATTAAGACTAAAGTTAACATCTTGACCTTCACATAAACTATCATAAGAAATTGTTTGAGCAATGATTAAGCCATAACTAAACGAAGCCAAAATAAAAATATATATTTTTTTCAAAACTTTAATGAGTTTACTTATTTAATGTAATATGGAATGTGACCAAATAAAATCCAATTCTTGGAACGAATTTCAGATAAATCTTTTCTAATCTAAAATTTGTTTTGGATCAGCACCGTATTGATTATCTTGTTTTTCACCTTCTGTGACTACTAAGATGAAATTATAAATTGGAATCAGTAAAAACCAGCCACTCTTGCCAACATCGTGCATTCTTCTTACACCTACAGCTATTGAAGGAATAAACATTGCTAGAGTATATAATTGCGCTAAATCTGGAACTCCAAGAATGCCACAAACAAATCCAAATAAGAAAGCAAAAATCATATTGAATAAAACGAACATCCAGTATTCTTTTCTTCTTGCTCGACCACTAAAAGTAGCGTAGTTACTTAAAACTTTAAAGTAGTAATTCATGATTTTCTTGGGAGATTAATTTATAATTCGTTCAAATATAATTAAATAATTGAAACTGAATAAAGTACGACAAAACACTGTTTAATACATAATAGAAAGACTTTCAAGTACATTTTTAGGGTTTTGGTTAAACTTTACAAGAACAAAACTTATACTCAATAATCCTAAAAACTTAAAACCCTCTCAAAATGCTATAAAAAATCAATCTCATTAAGCTGTTTAAATAAAGACAAATCGTACTATTTCAAAATACAAAGAATCTTTTGCCAAATTAATGTACATCACAATAAATAAAACGTGCATAAAGATTACAAGGAATGCATAATTTAATAAAATAATTTATCAACAATTTAAAGAGTAATATTCTTAAAAAAGGGAAATAAATAAATACAAATAAAAGCATATAAAAACGACACTAACAAATACATAAAAAACTCAATACATACAAGGGTTTTCAGCCTAGCAAATGAATGTGGATATTGGTAAATTTATAGAGCAATATTGCAATAATTAATTAGGTAACTATGAAAAAAATAGACCCATTTACAAGTGAAGAATTCACTGCAAAAAGACACAACCAACGATTTTCGTGTACAGTGAATCAGATCGCATTTAACAATAAATTAGCTAGAGAAAAAAGAGAGCTTTTAAGAGAGTCAAACACTAAACTTAACACCAATAGATCGGTACTAAAAAAACTTTATGAAAGTGGGAATAAAAAAGTAAGTAAAGAATTTCTCCAATGACAATATACTCACCAATAAAAAAAAACAAAAGTAAATCTGTGACAAATCTGTGACATAAATTAACGAAATATAAAATTCACAAAAAAGTTAAAAAACGAAAAAAACTAGAATTAAATAGGGGTGTAGAAGTATATAAAAATAAATATAAGTCGTTTTACTTTCCGATACAGAAATCTCTAAAAATAGAATCCAATAAATCGTCGGTAGTAATTTCGCCTGTAATTTCGCCTAAATGAAACAGCGACTGTCGGATGTCCATAGCCAAAAGGTCACCAGAGATGCCAA
>Ga0206129_10001312_pt1 | contig 33809 bp, 40 predicted proteins | sample Helgoland_Spring_8_FD_148616 | JGI IMG/M metagenome (GOLD analysis project Ga0206129, IMG submission 148616) | Pelagic subsurface seawater microbial communities from Kabeltonne, Helgoland, North Sea - Helgoland_Spring_Bloom_20160502_2 | ecosystem: Environmental > Aquatic > Marine > Epipelagic ...
AGGAGGCCACATAAGAGTGCCTCTGTATATGTTACATTATAACACATACTTATGTGTATGTCAAGCTTTCATGGCAGAAAGAGACCCTACACAAACAACAATCATAAGGTTTACCAACTTATATGGTTCACTGTTTGAGGTCACCCTAGCAGGGTACTACTGGTACCCTTTTGAGCAGTATCTATTAAAGACAGCACTAGGCTAGATTGGTTCGATGGCCTGCTAAAGACCCCATCAGTTGTTAAAGCCATTTAGCTGTGATATTTTCTAATAACTCTATGATGAGTAAGTTAAGGAAATAAAAACATGAAAAAACTATTATTAGCAGCTGCCATTGCTACTACGGCATCGTCCTCTTTCGCTGGCTCATTAGCTGATCCAGTTATCGAAGCACCTGTGATCGTAGAAGAAGCCAGTTCTAGCTCAACAGGAATGCTTTTACCCATGATACTTCTTACACTGATATTAATCGCAACGAGTTCATCTGGTGGCTCTAGCTCTAGCTCCCTTAGTGAGTCACTATCTATGTTGAGATAGGAAAAGCATCACCAAACTCCTTGGTTAGCTTAACTCAAACCAATCTTATCGAAATACTTCCTGAGGTGCTCTACGGAGTATCCCTTGCCATAACTCGATCCGATGTTTGAAACAGATGACCAGCCACCAATCTGGTCGATTGCCTCTAGTGGCACCTCAGCAGCCCTCAGGCGATCTCTAAAGGTGTGTCTGAGGCTGTGGGCTGTGAGGTTCCATCTCCTCTTCGTCCACTTAGCTAAGGCGTTGCTCGCATGAGTGGCATAGCAACCGTCCTCCTTGATGTACCTAGGAAACATCCACTCCCCATCAGACCAAGCCAACGCCTTCTCCAAGGCTAATGCAGCTGTTGTTGTTAGGGGGAGAGATCGTTCAGAGCCAGCAGTCTTCAGTCTACGTTTCTCGTTTGGCCTGATGTGCAGAACTCTTTCAATCAGACAAACGTCCTCAACCTTTAAACCCACAACCTCAGCTAAACGACAACCTGTCTCCCCTAAGATAGGAAATAGAAGTTGGACGTTTGAGCCTGAGACAAGGGCCTGTTCATATCCATCAATCAGCTGTTCAAGTGTGAATGTTCCCCGTTTATCAGCATCCAGCCCTTCACCGACTATGGTCATCTTTGAAAAGGGGTTACGTCTATCAATCTCAAGTTCTTGATAGGCGTAGTTCATGATTGCACCGATAGTATTGAACCGTTTTCTGATCGTCGCAGTCTTGTTCCCAATCGATTGAAGGTAAGCCAGCAAAGCCCTTGCATCATCTCGTTTGTAAGATTCAACTTCTCTATCACCAGCTACAGTTAGCAAAGCTCTAATGGCTACCATGCTAGACTTACGATCGACCTGTCTTGTGGTGATGTATTCTTCGGCTATTGCAGCAAAGGTTGTCTTGGCAGGACGAATGGAGCTTAGAACCTGATCAATGCACACCTTAACTTTGGTGTTTGATTGCCATGACTGTTTGAGCAAATGGGAAAGATGCGTGGCTAAAGTACGTGCCTCTTCCTCGCACTCAGACAACCTAGCCCGAATAGATTGCCCGTATAACTGCTGATGCCGCTTCGGCACTCTCATCTGAAAGTAATATGTCCTGCCACGAATAACCGTGTGAGGAACAGAAGATGGTGATTGTGATGTATCCAAAATGTAACCCATGATAGCACTCTCTAAATTTCCATTAGACAGTAAAATCAGCATGTTATCATGATCAATTGGTGCGGCTGAGAAGACTCGAACTTCCACGGGTGTTACCCCACAGCGACCTCAACGCTGCGCGTCTACCATTCCGCCACAGCCGCACTTTGAGGTTAGTAGCGGTGATCTAGCCCCTCGGCGCGAGGATGTGAAGCCCAAATATTCCACATTTCTGCTTGGCTCACATTCTTTCCTCTATGCCTTTCACCTTTGTGCGCAAAAGCTGGGTTGCAAACCGCGTCTGCCACAACGATCTTAAGGGAGACCCTAATATGGATACACAAATCAAAATGACCACCGCCCGCCCTCAAAACGCCATTGAAGTAACCATTGTGTCCGATGTCATGTGTCCATGGTGCATCATCGGGTATCGCCAGCTTGAACAGGCCATGGCCGACACGGGCATCAAAGCCAGCATTCGTTGGGAACCGTTTGAGTTGAACCCTGATATGCCAGTGACGGGCCAGAACACATCAGAACACATTCAGCAGAAGTACGGCAGCACGCCCGAACAATCCGAGCAGTCGCGCGCGCAGATGAAAACACTGGGCGAAAGCCTAGACTTTGCATTTAATTGGACTCCTAAATCCCACATGTGGAACACGTTCATCACGCATCAACTGCTCGAATTCGCTTTGAGTGAAGGGAAGCAGCATCAACTGAAGTTGGCGTTGTTTGAGGCACATTTCACCGATCAACGCGATCTATCCCAAACGGACGTTCTGGTAGATATCGCAGCCACTGTTGGCTTGGACACTGACAACGCAAAACGCATCATAGAAAGCGGCGAACTGGGTGCAATAACCCGCGAGAAACAACAATATTGGCAAGCACGCGGAATAACTGGCGTGCCATCAATGATCTTTGGCGGCAAGTACCTGGTGACTGGGGCACAAGGCGTCGCAGCTTATACCGATATCCTGACACGCACCGCAGCCGAAGCAGCGGCAGTATAATGGTAGAATGGATTACCAGCACAGGCCTGACCGACTATCGCGAGGCCGAGGCATGGATGGAAGCCCGTGTGGCTGACATCCATAAAGGTGTCGCGGATGAATGCATCTGGCTGGTGGAGCATCCTCCTCTTTACACCGCAGGCACCTCCGCCAAGTCCGATGATTTGACCGATCCCGATCGCTTCCCCGTTTTTGATACCAAACGCGGCGGGCAATATACCTATCACGGACCAGGGCAGCGCGTCGCCTATACCATATTAGATGTGGGCAAACGTGGCCATGATGTTCGCCTGTTCGTGCAACAGCTCGAGGCATGGGTGATTGCGGCCCTCAAAGAGTTCAACGTTGACGGTGCCATCCGAGAGGGGCGTGTTGGCGTCTGGGTGGATCGGCCTGACAAACCCCGTACCGACACTGGGGGCATAGCCGAAGACAAGATTGCCGCAATCGGCATCCGCCTGCGCAAGTGGATCAGCTTTCACGGGATCTCGATCAATGTCGAACCGGATTTGGGCCACTTTGATGGGATCGTCCCTTGCGGGATCACACAACACGGGGTGACCTCCCTTGTTGACCTTGGACTGCCCGTCACAATGGACGACGTGGATGTCGCTCTTCAGAAAAGCTTTGGTAAAATATTTACCTCCCTCTGAGATACCCTTTTTGAACCAGCTGACACAGTAACTTCAATCTGTCGCCGTTTTGTTGCCGTTATTGAGGTGCATCTGAAAGTCAGCTAAATCCAAAAGGCGATCCGATGTACAACAAATTAGACGGTCTATTCTTGTGTCTGCGCGACTCTGAAACACCCAGTGCAAACTTGGGTGAAAAAAGCCGCACACCATTGAATAACGTAGAGTTGCGCAACGCGACCAACAATTCCGTTGCCTTGGGTCCTTTTGAAATCTGGTCCGCCACAACAGGGCTTTTGCACAGTTTCGGCTCAGACAGCATGCTGCCAGCACGCAGCGCGATACAGTTGAACCAATACACCGAAACAGAAAACCTTCCAATTGAAGCTCTGATTTTGGTGAACTGCGAAACACAGGAGTTCGTTTCAAAAACGGAACTCGCAATACTTCCGAGAGATTTCCCCGGACACATGCCAATTGGTGCATGGGAACAAAAGAAACGCATTCCAACAGATCAAAACATCCCTTGCTTTACCGCCGGTACCCTCATCGCGACGCGCGATGGTCAAAAGCGGATCGAAGATCTGCGCCCAGGCGATCACGCGCGACTCTGGTTTTGTTCAAGTGCAGGCCATTAGCCAACAAAGCTATTCCCGTGCCGAACAGCGTCTGAACACTGATTTCCGTCCAATCGTTATTCCCGCAGGCACCTTTAGCAACTCACGTGATCTGCACCTGTCGCCAGCGCACCGATTGATGGTGACTGACAACCAAGCAGAGCTATTGTTTGGATCATCCGAAGTATTGGTCGCTGCCAAAACGGCACTAGAATACGCATGGGTCCATCAACAACCTGCTGACTTTGACGTAACTTATTTCCACATTCTACTTCCAACGCATGAGTTGGTGCTGGTTGAGGAAATGTGGGCCGAAAGCCTGTTCTTGGGAGATATGCCTGAACGTGTTCTTGAAACCGGCAAAATCTGGGAAACCCTAGATGGGTTCGACATGAGCAAAGCAACGCACAACGGCACAGTGCGCCCTGTTTTACGCCGGCACGAAGCACGTTCGCTTATGTGCCGCTTGCCAGATTGCATCGACCAAGTTGCTGCGCAACAGGTCCCGAACGAAGTGTTTTACGCCGCGGCATAACGTCACCAAATTCTTCCCGATTTTCGCGCGGCGAACGGGCATTCCTTGCGCTCAGCAAGTGTCCTTCCCAGCTTCCGTGCAAATATTGTGCAAAAGCAGCCCATTGCCAACGGCAACCGCCTGAACACTCAACAGCCATTGTCAGAAATCGCGACAATATTTCGCGCATGTTTGGTCATCTCAGTCATTGCTCATAAAGGTTTGCTCCATTAGAACCGCGAGGAATCCTTCGCAACGAACAAGTTGTTGTGAATTTCTTTATAATGTCAGGAGGCAACCCTATGGCAGACGCAGCCATCCACGGGCACGACCACGAAGATAACCGTGGGTTCTTTACCCGCTGGTTCATGTCCACAAACCACAAAGACATCGGTATTCTATATCTGATCGTCTCAGCCCTCGTTGGCTTTGTATCCGTAGCATTCACCGTCTACATGCGGTTGGAGCTTATGGACCCAGGCGTTCAGTACATGTGTATGGAAGGCGCGCGTTTCTTCGCAGACTCCTCCTCACTTTGTACTCCAAACGGACACCTGTGGAACGTTTTGATTACTGGCCACGGCATCTTGATGATGTTCTTCGTGGTTATTCCGGCGCTATTCGGCGGCTTTGGTAACTACTTTATGCCATTGCAAATCGGCGCGCCTGACATGGCATTCCCACGTATGAACAACTTGTCCTTCTGGATGTATGTTGCTGGTACGACCTTGGCAATCTGCTCTGTTATCTCCCCTGGTGGTAACGGTCAGCTTGGTTCTGGTGTGGGTTGGGTTCTGTACCCGCCGTTGTCAGTACGTGAAGGCGGCATGTCTATGGACCTCGCAATCTTTGCGGTCCACGTTTCTGGTGCCTCATCCATCCTTGGTGCGATCAACATGATCACAACATTCCTAAACATGCGTGCCCCTGGCATGACATTGTTCAAGGTTCCGTTGTTCTCATGGTCAATCTTTGTGACCTCTTGGTTGATCTTGTTGTCTTTGCCTGTTTTGGCTGGCGCGATCACCATGTTGCTGATGGACCGTAACTTTGGTTTCACATTCTTTGATCCAGCAGGCGGTGGCGATCCGGTCTTGTACCAACACATCCTGTGGTTCTTTGGACACCCTGAAGTGTACATCATCATCCTTCCAGGCTTTGGTATCATCTCTCACGTCATCGCAACATTCGCACGCAAGCCGATCTTCGGTTACCTGCCAATGGTATGGGCGATCATTGCGATTGGTGTTCTGGGCTTCGTCGTATGGGCACACCATATGTACACGGTTGGTATGTCACTGAACCAACAAGCCTACTTCATGCTTGCAACGATGGTCATTGCGGTCCCAACAGGGGTCAAAGTGTTCTCATGGATTGCAACCATGTGGGGCGGTTCAATTGAGTTCAAAACACCAATGCTATGGGCTTTCGGCTTCTTGTTTTTGTTCACCGTTGGTGGCGTTACAGGTATCGTTCTATCTCAGGCAGCTGTGGACCGTTACTACCACGACACATACTACGTTGTGGCACACTTCCACTACGTTATGAGCTTGGGTGCGGTCTTTACAATCTTTGCAGGCATCTACTTCTACCTGCCGAAGATGACAGGTCGCATGTACCCTGAATGGGCTGGTAAACTACACTTCTGGATGATGTTCATCGGTGCAAACCTAACGTTCTTCCCACAGCACTTCTTGGGCCGTCAGGGTATGCCACGTCGTTACATCGACTATCCTGAGCAGTTTGCATACTGGAACGAATGGTCCTCTTGGGGCGCGTTCCTAAGCTTTGCATCCTTCATCTTCTTCTTCGGGATCATTGCCTACACATTGCTACGCGGTGCTAAGGCAACTGAAGCGAACCCATGGAACGAATATGCGGACACACTGGAATGGACTTTGCCAAGCCCACCCCCAGAGCACACGTTCGAAATTCTTCCAAAGCAAGAAGACTGGGACAAACAACACAGCCACTAATTGGCTAGGTTGATCTAAGATACAAAAGGCTCCAACGGCGGTTGGGGCCTTTTTTCTGTTCGGGAAGGCTTGGTTGACGGAAATTCCTGAACGACCTAGCGTTGAAGATAACCAGCGAGAACAGGTACCGCATTTCCAGATGGGCTATAAATCATACATTATTTGCACAAGTCCACGCAGCGGCAGCACCCTTCTGTGTAAGCTCTTGACCAACACCAATGTCGCCGGCGTACCTAATTCCTATTTCCATAAACCTTCCCTGACCAACTGGACGGAAGTTCACGGCATCGCGCCCAATTGCTTGGCCAACCGATCAAAAACATTGGAAGCCGTTTTGAAAAAGGCGCAAAAAACCGATACCGCAGAAACTGGTGTGTTTGGCCTGCGTCTACAAGGCGGCAGTCTTAATTATTTTATGGACCAACTCAAACTTTTGCATCCCGAACTAAATAGCGATGTGGATCGACTAAACGCAACCTTCGGGGAAACTGCGTTCATTTTTCTGTCGCGCAAAAACAAACTGGAACAAGCCATTTCATGCGTAAAAGCAATGCAGACAGGGCTTTGGCATACAGCAGCCAATGGAGCTGAGTTCGAACGTTTGGCACCGACACAGTCTCCCTACTTTGATGCAAAGGCGATCAGGCAACATATTGCAGAGTTTGAGGAGGATGACCAAAGGTGGGAGTACTGGTTTACAAAAGAAAGCATCCAGCCCTTGCGCCTATCTTACGAGGATCTAGCAGATGATCCCTCAATCACGCTAAACAAGGTGCTAGAAATGCTCGACCTTCAAACATCATGCACGATTGGAATCAAGGCACCCTTAGCCAAAATGGCTGATGAACTAAATGGCCAATGGGCAACGCGATACCACACAATCCCCAATTAACTCTAAACTCCCACCTCAATCAAATAACGCGGCCCGGTGCCATCCATGCGCACGCGATCCTGCGGGTTATACAGCGCACATTTGCTCAGCGACAAACATCCACACCCAATACACCCATCCAACTTGTCACGCAGCCGCTCAGCCTTTGCTATACGGGCATCTAAGTCTTTGCGAAATTTGGTGGCCATACGTGTCCAATCGCCTTTTGACGGTGGGCGTCCCTGGGGCAAGGTCTGCATAAGCACACCTAACTCTTTCAACGATACGCCCAGCTCTTGTGCGATCATAACAAAACTAAGTTTGCGGATGTCGGACCGATCATAGCGACGATGACCCGACGCATTCTTTATCGGCGTCACCAACCCATGCGTCTCATAAAATCGGATTGCAGAAACAGCCAAACCTGTGCGCGCGGCCACGGCCCCGATGCTAAGCCCCTGTGAAATTGCCATCAAAAAAAACCTCTTGATCTCAAGTTAACTTGAGGAATTACAACATAGAGAGTGAGCACATATCAAAGGAAAAGTCATGACTGAGTTAGAACACCTGAACGTCACGGTAAAAGACACACACGCGACCGCCGAAATGCTATGCGATCTGTTTGGATGGGAGATCCGTTGGGAAGGCGCGTCCATTCATGATGGCTATTCGCTGCAAGTGGGCAGCAAGACAAGCTACCTCGCCCTCTATACACCCCCAAAAACTCCAACGCCTGCTGGGGCGAAATACTATAGTTGCGCGGCCCTCAACCACATCGGCATTGTTGTTGATGATTTGGACGCTATTGAACAAAAAGTCATTGCGCGCGGCGATGCCCCTAACAGCCATCAAGACTATGAACCCGGTCGTCGCTTCTACTTTGAAGATGAAAACGGGATCGAGATTGAAGTCATCTCATATACTTAAACCCAACAGCTGGGCCTGCTACTTCGTGTGCCCAGCGTCAAAGTACGCCCACCTTGCTATACTTTGTCACATCCTTTTTTGACCACACCCGCCCTAAACTTACTGAATCGCAACCAGATGCAAAGCCAACATGCCTTACACTTGGACCAGCCAACCAAACGACGCAACACAGGTCATGCACCTCAAACCGCATGAAAGCCTGCCACCCAAAGGCATGGCCGCCTTCATCCTCGCAACCTTCACGCTTATCCTGATCCCTGCCTTGGCCTTGCTCGGCACGCCCCTGCTGTGGGCTTTGCTGCCCTTCTTGTTGCTGGCCGTTTGGGGAATGTATTTCGCACTACAGCAAAACCACAAACAACGTCAGATCTTTGAGGTTCTGACACTTAAAGAAGACAGCGTTAAACTGATCCACACCCCAGCCAAAGGCGATGCCATCACATGGGATTGCAACCGTTACTGGACCCAAGTTACCAAACACGAGACCAGCGGACCCGTCCCAAACTATATCACGCTAAAAGGTATGGGGCGCGAGGTGGAAATCGGCGCATTCCTCTCAGAAGACGAGCGGCTTGCTTTATTTGATGATCTTCAGCGTGCCCTCAGACGGACCCCACATTAAAAAAGGCGGACTAAAGCCCACCTTCTTCATCCTACTAAATAAACTTCGGAGTTTGAGGCAGCGCCTCAACCCATCATCAAGAACACAAACGATCCTTAACGATCGGGCCGACTGAACCAAAGTCCATCTGCCCCATATATTTCCCTTTAAGAATACCCATGACCTTGCCCATATCGCGAATGCTTGTCGCACCCACTTCGGCAACAGCGGCATCAACAGCCGCCGCACTTTCGGCCTCATTCAACTGACGTGGTAGGAATTCTTCAATCACCAGGATCTCTTCGCGCTCACGTTCGGCCAAATCCAAACGATTGCCCTCTTCATAGGCACGGGCGCTTTCAAGGCGTTGTTTGGACATCTTACCAAGGATCATAAGAACTTCAGCTTCACCAACGCCCTCATCTTCGCCGGCGGCACGGGCATCGATGTCTTTATCCTTGATCGCCGCATTGATCAGGCGCAACGTTGATAAACGGTTCGCAGCCTTGTCTTTCATAGCCTGCTTCAAAGCAGCCAGAATTTGCGTTCGTAAGTCCATTTTTGACTCTCATCCCCATGAGCTAATATTAAGATGGCGACTCTACCCAAACCGCACAAACCTTGCAACCGAACAGTACAATTTTAAGCTACTGTTTTTAAACGATAAAACAAATACATTCACCCTTGACCCTACAGCCCCCTCGCATTAGCTTCCACCAAGTTTGCCACACTCCAACATATAGGTCTGCCCATGACAGCGCTCGCACCCACCCGCCCCACCGCTTGTTTAGCTCTGGCGGATGGAGCGTTGTTCTACGGCGCAGGCTTTGGCGCAACGGGCCAAACCGTTGCAGAGCTGTGCTTCAACACATCCATGACAGGCTACCAAGAAATCATGACTGACCCCTCATATGCAGGTCAGATCGTCACCTTCACTTTCCCACACATCGGCAACACCGGCGTGAACGCGGAAGATGACGAAACCGCGGATCCGGTAGCCGAAGGCATGGTGGTCAAATGGAACCCAACAACACCCTCAAGCTGGCGCAGTGCTGACCCCTTGGGCGAATGGTTGGCCGCACGTGGTCGCATCGCGATTGGTGGCATCGACACGCGCCGCCTGACCCGCGCGATCCGTCAAGCAGGCGCACCGCATGTTGCACTGGCTCATGACCCAGAAGGCAATTTCGACATCGAAGCATTGGTTGCAGCAGCCCGCGGTTTTGCAGGACTTGAAGGCATGGACCTCGCCAAGAAAGTGACCTGTGCACAATCTTATCGTTGGGACGAAATGCGTTGGGCATGGCCGGATGGCTACACCCGCCTTGAGGACCCAAAATTCAAAGTGGTCGCAGTCGACTTTGGCGCGAAACGCAACATCCTACGCTGCTTGGCCTCTGTTGGATGTGATGTCACTGTCCTGCCAGCAACTGCTACGGCTGAAGACGTGCTTGCGCACAAACCGGATGGCGTGTTCCTCTCCAACGGTCCGGGCGATCCTGCAGCAACCGGCGAATACGCCGTGCCAATGATCAAAGGCGTTCTTGAAGCTGACATCCCAGTCTTTGGCATCTGCTTGGGTCACCAAATGCTGGCCCTCGCCCTTGGCGCGCAAACCATCAAAATGAACCACGGCCATCACGGTGCAAACCACCCTGTCAAAGATCACGACACTGGCAAGGTTGAAATCACCTCGATGAACCACGGTTTTGCTGTGGATGCACAAAGCCTACCAACAGGCGTGATCGAAACACATACATCCCTCTTCGACGGTTCCAACTGTGGTATCCGCCTTGATGGCAGTCCTGTTTATTCTGTTCAGCATCACCCAGAAGCCAGCCCAGGGCCACAAGACAGCTTCTATCTGTTTGAACGCTTTGCTGCGGCCATGGCTGAACAGCAAGCTTAACGTCAAACCCTTCATTCATTGATTGCCTTTAACGCCCCATTAACGTGGGGCGTCCAAAACTGATGTCGCGTACGACCAATCAGTGTGCGCCCATCAATAGGTGCCGCTGTGAGCAATCAACGACTAATTCTGTTCAATCCCAAAAGTGTCAAAACCACTAACACCGCACGTCTTCTGGGGCGCCAGCTGATTGAAGAAGGGCACATCACCACCACGGATCTGGTGCACGCCCTCGAACAGCAATCCAAGATGGACGCGCAGCTGGGGGACATATTGGTCGCCAATGGGGCCCTAAGCAGCCAAACCCTGCTTGAGACGCTTGCCATGCAATCAAACGCGCAACACGTTGATTTAAATAACGATCCTTGCCACGCTAGCTTATCCAACATCCTCTCTGCACAGATTTGCCTAAAGCATCAGGTGGTTGCGTGGTTGCGAATGGGTAATTCCGTTTTGGTCGCCAGAAGCCATCCAGACAAATTTGATGTCTTGCGCGCCGAGATGAAAGAAGCACCCTTCACCTTTTTGCCCGTGATCGCAGATCCACGCCAAATCCAATCGCAAATAACGCGTCTTTATGGGGAACAATTGGCCGAACAAGCGCTGGTCCAAGTGCCCGACCACGACAGTTGCCGCAACTGGGGACAGGCCAATCTACTCAAATCCAGAAAGGTGGCGCTTGGTGCCGTGGCTGTGCTGTTCACCATTGCCATCTTCCCCGATGTGGCGCTCTCGATTGCGATGCTGTGGGCTGCATTAACCCTGTTGCTCACAATCATTATCAAAGGCTCGGGGTTCCTTGTTCACATTACCGGAAAATCGCGCCCTCCGGCCCACACGCTCAAAGACGTCAACGCGCGGCTGCCCTGTGTCTCGGTTATGATCCCCCTATTTCACGAACCCGAAATTGCAGATGCGCTGATCACACGACTGGAAAATCTCACATATCCCAAACCACTTCTGGATATTGTTTTGGTCCTTGAGGCCGCGGATGAGATCACGCGCACTGCCCTCCAACGCATTCAGTTGCCCAGCTGGATCAAGGTGGTCGTCGTCCCCGATGCCAAGGGACTGACAACAAAACCGCGTGCCATGAACTACGCCCTCGACTTTTGCCGCGGGACCATAATCGGGGTCTGGGACGCCGAAGATGCGCCAGAACCCGACCAGATTGAAAAGGTGGCTGCACGGTTCAATGAAGCCGCACCAAATGTGGTGTGCCTGCAAGGAATGCTTGATTATTACAATGCCCGCCAAAACTGGATTTCCCGTTGTTTTACAATTGAATATGCAACGTGGTGGCGAGTTGTATTACCAGGAATGGCAAGGCTTGGGTTCGTCATACCACTGGGGGGAACAACACTGTTCTTCCGCCGAAAAGCCCTTGAAAAATTGGGGCGATGGGATGCCCACAACGTGACAGAAGACGCCGATCTCGGCGTGCGCCTTGCCCGCTACGGCTATGTTACCGAATTGATCCCAACCGTGACATATGAAGAGGCAAATTGCCGGCCGTGGCGTTGGGTGCGCCAACGCTCCCGCTGGCTTAAGGGATTTATGATTACCTATTGCGTCCACATGAGAGACCCGAAGAGTTTGATGCGCGATTTAGGATTCAAACGCTTCATGGGGTTGCAAATGATCTTCCTTGCCACCTTCTCACAATTCGCCTTTGCGCCCGTGCTTTGGTCATTTTGGGTCACAATATTTGGTTACACACACCCCATTCAAAACGTCCTAGGCGAAACAGCTATCCTTGCTCTTATCGTATTGTTTTTCATTGCTGAAATCTTAACCATCACAATGGGCATGACGGCTGTTTGCGCCCCAAACAGGCGTCACCTGATGAAATGGGTTCTGACAATGCCGCTTTATTTCACACTGGGCACCCTCGCCTCCTACAAGGCATTGTACGAGATGATCGTGACACCGTTTTACTGGGACAAGACGGAGCATGGGGTGTCCAAAAAGAGTAAGAGCTCAAGCCTGCAAAAATAATCACTTAATCTGTTATCTGTTTTCAATTTTCTGCCAATTTTAGCCCGATTCCATCGATCATCTCCGAAAGACCAAGAGCGGAAAATGCAATGCGAAGGTCCTCCATATCCGCTGTAGGTGCGTCTGATAGATGCCCAACAATCTCTTCTAAGGCACGAACATCATCATCTTCACTGCATGCATCACTTCTTTTTTCGATATGAACTATGGCAAGAGCCAGTCCAGTAGCTAAGTAATTCATCCGCTCACCCCTCTTCTTGGCGTCGTGCCGCGTCCTGTTTAAGCCGTGTCATGAACGCCACCGAAATATGGTCGCGCAAAACGTTGCCCGCCGTCTCGCCATCATGCGCTTCAATCGCCGCGACGATCGCGGCGTGTTCGGCCTGCGCAATCTCGCCCCGCCCCTCGGCTGACAGCGACGTGTCGGTCATTAACGCCATCGTGCGGTGAACCAAATCCAATTGTTGAACCAAATAACGGTTGTGCGAGGCAAGGTGAATTTGCTTATGGAAACGACGGTTCGCACGCGCCAGGGCGGTAGGATCGTTCATCAACGCGTTGTCGTCCTCGACCATCTCGCGCAGGATACGCACCTCTTCGTCCGTGGCGTGACGTGCGGCCAAACTTGCGGCCAGCCCCTCCAACTCACTGCGCACCACGTATAATTCAGACATTTGGTTGTGCCCAAGGGAGGCAACAATCAAACTGCGTCCATCACGTGATAACAATGACTGCGTCTCAAGCCGTTGTAATGCCTCACGAATTGGGGTTCTAGAAACTCCAAACCGCTCTGCCAATTCGCTTTCCACCAATCGATCACCGGGGCGATATTTGCCAACATCAATGGCCTCTAATATCATTGAATAGGCGTCTGTGTTGGGCGATTTCATGGTGCAAATTCCGTACTTTAAGGTTGGCGCAGCTTAGCGTCCACAGCCCTATGCGCAAGCCTATCTACGCACAGTGCTTGCACCCGAACAAATGCCTGATACTTCTGTGGTATGAACAAACCTGACCCAAGCTCCGCCTTTGAACATGTGACCGATTGGGTCTTTGACCTCGACAACACATTGTACCCCCCCGCCGCTCGCCTGTTCGATCAAATCGAAGAGAAGATGCGCGCCTTTATGATCAAGGAATTGGGCGTGGATCAGGACGAGGCAAACCACCTGCGCAAACATTATTGGGAGGTGCACGGCACCACCCTGTCGGGCTTGATGAAAGAACACGGCATTCAGCCCGAACAATTCCTGATCGACGTACACGACATAACCTTTGACGTCCTGCAACCGGCCCCCGACTTGGCCGCATTGATCAAGAACCTACCGGGGCGCAGCATCGTCTACACCAACGGCACCAAACCCTATGCAGAACAAGTGCTTAAGGCCCGCGGATTGGACGGTATCTTTGACGACGTATACGGCATCGAACACGCCAATTATCTGCCCAAACCCCAGCGTGCGGCCTTCGACATCGTCTTTGGACTAGATGGACTGCCCCAACAAACAGCCGCGATGTTTGAGGATGAGGCCCGCAACCTCGAAGTGCCGCGCAATATGGGCCTGCGCACGGTTCACGTAGCACCCGAACCTGATCATGCCGATTACGTCGACTTTCACACAGACGATCTAACTGACTTCCTGCGTCAAATCAGCAGGTAGACAACATGCCGCTTGGCCAAACCGCGCCCCACGCCCTACATGAGCATAAACGAAAGGCGCACCCATGAGCATGCAAACCTGTGACATCCTAATTTCCGGCGGCGGTATCGCGGGCCTTAGTGCGGCAGCGGCCTTTGGCACTGCGGGCTTTAGCGTCATTTGTGTTGATCCAACGCCCCCGATTACCGACCGCGAAGCAACGGGCGCTGACATGCGTTCCACCGCGATGATGCAGCCAGCGCGCGATATGCTGATGGCAGCGGGCATTTGGGATCACCTTGCCCCCCACGCAGCCCCCTTGCAGATCATGCGGATCGTAGATGCAGGTGGTGAAAAGCCAGAGGCGCGGATCGTTAAGGATTTTAACGCCGCAGACATTTCTGATTTGCCGTTCGGTTGGAACTTTCCAAACTATGTGTTGCGCCGCGAGATGCTGGCCCGCCTCGATGCGCTGCCAAACGTTGATTTCCGTCCCGGCACCGGAACCACCAGCCTGTTCACGCGCAGCCAAATGGCCAAAGTCACGCTAAGCGATGGCACCAAAGTACAAACCAAACTGGTGATCGCAGCAGACGGACGCAATTCCCCCATGCGCCAAGCTGCAGGAATTGACGTCACCACCAAACGCTATGGCCAAAAGGCACTCGCGTTCGCGGTGACGCACCCAATTCCGCACGAAAACGTTTCCACCGAAATCCACCGCACAGGCGGCCCGTTCACCTTGGTGCCCCTGCCCGACTTCAACGGATTGCCATGCTCTGCCGTAGTATGGATGGATGATGGGGCCAAATCACAGGCCCGCATGGACCTTGATACCGCAGCATTCGAGGAAGAAATGTCCGTGCGGTCCTGCCACCATTTCGGCCCCCTTACATTGGCCTCAAAGCGCAGTATCTGGCCCATCATCAGCCAAACCGCATCGGCCCTCAGCGGTCAACGTACCGCACTGATCGCGGAAGCGGCGCATGTTGTGCCACCAATCGGGGCACAAGGGCTGAATATGAGCCTGCGTGACATGGGTGCCTTGCTAGAGCTCGCGACCGCGCGACCCGATGGATTGGGCGATGCAGAGATGTTGATGGCCTATGAAAAGGCCCGCATGGGCGATATCAAACTGCGCGTGCGCGGCATTGATCTGCTCAACCGCGCGAGCCAAGCGTCCAGCCCCGCATTGCGCGATGCGCGTGCATTGGGCCTGAATGCCCTTTATAACTTGGGTCCAGTGCGAAAAACGTTGATGCAAATGGGCTTAGGTGTGGCTGGAAAACAGGGTTAAAGGTTACCCGACCACCACAACCAAATGACAAAGCTGGTGGTGATCAATATCAAGTTGAACGCCATTCCACCAAACCAGCGCAACACGCGGGTTTTGCGGCGCTCCTGAACATCAATCGCATCTAAGAACGTCATAATACCGGAATGTGCCGTGTCGATCGCGCCCATATCAATCCGGCGCATCAGCTTTGGATTGCCACCCAAACCCTGCGCCTTAATGATAATAGCCGCCTGTTTGGCTAGTTTTTTGGGCAATAATCTACCTGCATGCGCCACCGCTTTGGTCAAAGTGCGACCACGCGCATTCAGCTTTGCCCGCAAGGCAAGGCGCACCTCTTCCGCTTTGGCGGTGATATCTGCCTGATAATCCATTGAGCCCTTAATAGGACGACGATCCGCCGGCATCAATGCCCTAGCGCCCCCAGATCAAAGCAGCTAAATTGCAATCATGTTGAATTACAATGAATTCGGGACAGGTCCCACGCTTCTCATCGCCCATGGTCTTTATGGGTCTGCCAGAAATTGGGGCGTGATCGCCAAACGGCTTAGCGATACGCGCCACGTTGTTGTTGTGGATATGCGCAACCACGGCGACAGCCCGCGTTTTGAGACGCACAGTTATCCTGAAATGGCCAATGATCTGGCCGAAGTGATCGAACACATCGGTGCCCCTGTTGATGTGCTTGGTCACTCGATGGGCGGCAAAGCATCTATGGCCTTGGCCCTGACGCGCCCAGAATTGGTGCGCAGTCTGATCAGCGGCGACATTGCGCCCGTATCCTATGCCCATTCTCAGGGGCATTTCCTTGACGCAATGCGCGCAGTAGATCTCAGCACCGTCTCGCGCCGTTCAGACGCAAGTGCGCAACTTGAGGCACAAGGCGTGAGTGCTGAACTGCAATCTTTTTTCACTCAATCACTTGATATATCGACAAAAGCTTGGAAACTGAATTTTGATGCGCTGGCCGATGACATGGATAAAATCCTCTCCTTTCCCACGCTATCTGGGTCATATGATGGACCAACCTTGTTCCTATCAGGTGCAGAATCTGATTATGTGACCCATGACCACCGTCCAATTATCAAGCCGCTGTTCCCAAATGCCCGCTTTGCGAAAATTCCAGAAACTGGTCATTGGCTTCATTCTGAACGCCCCCGTGCCTTTGAAGCAGCCGTGCGCACATACCTTGATGCGGTCTCAACACAGGCCTGATTTTGCGCATAAACGAGCGAAGTGGCAGGCGCTCTGTGGACAGTTAAGCGGTCCGCTATAAAAACGGCCAAAAAACACGGTCAAATGTATCTCAAAAAGTGCATCAACCCTTGCACCTGCTGTCCCCAAGCCTATAACCCACGACAATTTGCGGCGCATCGGGTAAGCCGTAACCAACCGAACATATAAGGGGCTGCCGCCATGCCAAAGAGAACTGATATCAAGTCGATCATGATCATTGGTGCGGGGCCTATTGTTATCGGCCAAGCCTGCGAATTTGACTACTCTGGCGCACAGGCTTGTAAGGCCCTTCGCGAAGAGGGCTATCGCATCATCCTCGTCAACTCGAACCCAGCGACCATCATGACTGATCCGGGCTTGGCAGACGCAACCTACATCGAACCGATCACCCCCGAAGTTGTTGCAAAGATCATCGAAAAAGAACGTCCAGACGCGTTGCTTCCAACGATGGGCGGACAGACCGGCCTAAACACCTCGCTTGCGCTTGAGGAAATGGGTATCTTGGAGAAATTCAACGTCGAAATGATCGGCGCGAAACGCGAAGCCATTGAAATGGCAGAAGATCGCCAGTTGTTCCGCGAAGCCATGGACCGCCTTGGTATCGAAAACCCAAAGGCTACAATCGTCACTGCCCCAATCGGTGACGACGGCAAAAAAGACCTTGCTGTCGGCGTTGCTTTAGCCGTCGATACACTCGATTATGTCGGCCTGCCGGCCATTATTCGCCCTGCGTTTACCATGGGCGGTACAGGCGGGGGCATCGCCTACAACCGCGAAGATTACGAGCACTTCTGCCGCACTGGTATGGACGCATCCCCTGTGGGTCAGATCCTTGTGGACGAGTCCCTGATTGGCTGGAAAGAGTTCGAGATGGAAGTGGTCCGCGACACTGCTGACAACGCCATCATCGTCTGCGCCATCGAAAACATCGATCCAATGGGCGTGCACACAGGTGATTCCATCACTGTGGCCCCAGCGCTGACATTGACCGACAAAGAATACCAAATCATGCGCAACCACTCCATCGCGGTTCTGCGCGAAATTGGCGTAGAAACGGGCGGTTCAAACGTACAATGGGCGATGAACCCTGCCGACGGCCGCATGGTTGTGATTGAAATGAACCCACGTGTGTCACGCTCTTCCGCGCTGGCCTCCAAGGCGACAGGTTTCCCAATTGCCAAGATCGCGGCGAAACTGGCTGTGGGCTTTACATTGGACGAACTCGACAACGACATCACTGGCGTAACACCAGCGTCGTTTGAGCCAACAATCGATTACGTCGTCACCAAGATCCCAAAATTCGCATTCGAAAAATTCCCTGGCTCAGAACCCTATCTCACAACCGCAATGAAATCGGTTGGCGAAACCATGGCGATTGGCCGCACGATCCACGAGAGCTTGCAAAAGGCCCTCACGTCCATGGAATCTGGCCTAACCGGCTTTGACGAAGTTGAAATTCCTGGCGCGCCTGACAAAGCGGCTGTGGTCAAAGCCATCAGCATGACCACCCCCGACCGTATGCGCACCATCGCCCAAGCCATGCGTCACGGCCTAACAGACGACGAAATCCACGGCGTCACAATGTTTGATCCTTGGTTCCTCGCCCGTATCCGCGAGATCGTTGAAACCGAAGAAGAAGTGCGCATGAACGGCCTACCAGTGACCGAGGAAGGCATCCGCCACCTCAAGATGATGGGCTTTACCGACGCGCGCCTTGGCAACCTGACGGGCCGCACGGAAGACAACGTACGCCGCGCACGTCGTAACCTTGGCGTTAAGGCCAGCTTCAAACGCATCGACACCTGTGCCGCTGAGTTTGAGGCGCAAACGCCGTACATGTACTCCACCTACGAAACTCCGATGATGGGCGAAGTAGAATGCGAGGCACGTCCATCTGACCGCAACAAAGTGGTCATCTTGGGTGGCGGACCAAACCGCATCGGCCAAGGTATCGAATTTGACTACTGCTGCTGCCACGCCTGCTTTGCGCTGACAGACGCAGGTTATGAAACCATCATGATCAACTGTAACCCTGAAACAGTTTCAACGGATTACGACACATCTGATCGCCTGTACTTTGAACCGGTGACATTTGAGCACGTGATGGAAATCCTGTCCAAAGAGCAAGAAAACGGCACGCTGCACGGTGTGATCGTTCAGTTCGGCGGCCAAACACCGTTGAAAATCGCACAAGCGCTTGAGGATGAAGGCATCCCAATCCTTGGCACCACACCAGACGCCATCGACTTGGCCGAAGACCGTGAGCGTTTCCAAGAGTTGGTTCAAAACCTTGGCCTGAAACAGCCACACAACGGCTTGGCCCACTCTGACGAAGAGGCCCTCGCGATCGCAGGCGACATCGGCTTCCCACTGGTTATCCGCCCATCCTACGTTTTGGGTGGCCGCGCGATGGAAATCGTACGCGATCAGGCACAGCTTGAACGCTATATCTCTGAAGCGGTTGTTGTGTCCGGCGACAGCCCCGTTCTGCTAGATCACTACCTATCTGGCGCGGTCGAACTTGACGTTGATGCGATCAGCGACGGCAAAGACGTGCACGTAGCAGGCATCATGCAACACATCGAAGAAGCAGGCGTTCACTCAGGTGACAGTGCATGCTCCTTACCGCCCTATTCCCTGAGCAAAGAGATCATCGACGAGATCAAAGTACAGACCAAAGCACTTGCACACGGTCTAAACGTTGTTGGCTTGATGAACATTCAGTTCGCGGTCAAAGCCAACGAACAAGGCGAAGACGAAATCTTCCTGATCGAAGTAAACCCACGCGCCTCGCGCACAGTGCCGTTCGTTGCCAAGGCAACAGACAGCGCCATCGCGTCTATCGCCGCGCGGGTTATGGCGGGCGAACCATTGTCCAACTTCCCGCTTCGCGCGCCATATCGCGAAAACGCGGATTACAGCGAAACCATTCCATTGAGCGATCCAATGACATTGGCTGATCCAGACATGCCATGGTTCTCGGTCAAAGAAGCTGTATTGCCCTTTGCCCGCTTCCCTGGTGTGGACACAATCCTTGGGCCAGAAATGCGCTCGACCGGTGAAGTCATGGGCTGGGACCGCGATTTCCCACGTGCATTCTTGAAGGCACAAATGGGCGCTGGCGTGACCCTGCCATCTTCGGGTTGCGTGTTCATCTCAATCAAAGACGCGGACAAAACGGCACATATGTTAGAGGCCGCAACTGTTCTGACCGAACTTGGTTTCACATTCGTTGGCACCAAAGGCACTGCAAAATGGCTTGTTGAATACGGCATCCCATGTGGCCCAGCCAACAAAGTCTATGAGGGCCGTCCAGACATCACCGACTTGATGAAGGACGAGAAGATTCACCTCGTAATGAACACAACGGAAGGCGCACAAGCGGTTGAAGATTCCAAATCAATTCGCTCAATCGCACTGTATGACAAAATCCCATACTACACGACTGCAGCAGGCAGTCACGCGACTGCACTAGCGATCAAGGCGCAAGCAGAGGGCGATCTGGTTGTAAAATCCCTGCAGGGCTAAATAGCCGACGATCAAATTTTCAAAGCCGCGCTGACATTCTGTCACCGCGGCTTTTTTATGCCAAAACCCGCCTACTACACTTTGACTGGTTTCGGGATCGTCTGATAAATTGAACATCTCCGCCTAAATCGGATCATAAGGTTAATCCCAAATGCGCATATGTATTATTCTGCTTTTTTTGACGTCACTCACCGCCTGTGGTGTGCCCTTCGTACCGTTCCTTTGAACACGCGTTAACCAAATTTGGGCCTGTGATTTGCGAAAGTGATTAGACTGTACAGATTGAGGTGGAAATTGTGCAGTTTGATCCAAATCCAGAAAAAGCTCTGATTTTTCGTGTACAGTAAATGTACAGATCAAGGGCTGAACTGTGCATTTTTGCCGCCTTTTAGCCACCACAGCGCAACTATTCCCCTAGGTTAACCTAGCGTCCTGTGTTGACCTTGACGCCATTTTTTGGCCAACTCAATCAACTGTGAGAGGTCAGAATATGTACACACCAGCAATCACCGGCACTGGGGTTTTCACCCCTGAAAACACAATCAGCAACGCCGAGTTGGTGAAGTCGTTCAACGCATATGCCGATAAATTCAACCTCGAACACGCAGGTCAAATTGAATCGGGTGACTTCGCGCCGCAGTCCCATTCATCTGAAGAATTCATAGTCAAAGCATCTGGCATTCATAGTCGTTATGTTATTGATAAGGATGGAATTTTGGACCCTGACGTAATGCACCCTTTGATGCGTCAGCGCGAAGATGATGAACCATCCTTGATGGCCGAAATGGCGTTGGACGCTGCCCTAAAGGCACTTAAGGCTGCAGGTAAGACTCCAGCTGATGTAGACGCCGTAATCTGCGCTGCCTCTAACCTAGAACGCGCCTATCCAGCCGTTGCCATCGAGATCCAAGAGCTACTTGGCATCAAGGGCTTTGCTTTTGACATGAATGTTGCCTGCTCATCCGCAACTTTTGGCCTGCAATTGGCCGCCGATATGATCAAAAGTGGCAGCATTTCCAGTGCCTTAGTGGTGAATCCTGAAGTCTGTTCAGCCCACCTAGAGTGGCGGGATCGCGATTGCCACTTCATCTTTGGAGATGTTGCAACTGCCACGCTTGTTGAACGATCGGAAGATGCCAGTGGTCCGTATTTTGAAATAAAATCAACACGTTGCGCGACAGACTTTTCGAACAACATCCGGAACAACAACGGCTTTTTACGCCGTTCCCGCCCAGACGGCACAGCCGATCGTCGCGACATGCAGTTCATGCAAAACGGGCGCAAAGTGTTCAAAGAAGTGTTGCCAATGGTCAGTGCCCACATCGGGTCACACATAAACGACGAAGGCATCCAAGCCACTGATTTAAAGCGTCTTTGGCTACACCAAGCCAACAAATCCATGAACGACTTTATCGGTAAAAAGGTGCTGGGACGCACCCCTGAAGACGGTGAACAACCCAACATCTTGCAAGACTATGCAAACACATCCTCAGCCGGATCAATCATCGCATTCTCAAAGTATTCCAATGACTTAGATGATGGCGACTATGGTCTAATCTGTTCGTTCGGTGCAGGGTATTCCGTGGGGTCAGTGATCGTTCAGCGCCGCGGCTAACGCATCTACTTTTGGGAGACGCGCTTGTTGGTTTCTTCAGCCGTTTCAACACGTTCTGAATAGCGATCAACCAAATAGTCGGACCGTCCACGCACCATCCAAGTGAACTTGGTCAGCTCTTCCATCACATCAACGATGCGGGAATAAAATGGCCCCTCTGGCAAACGTCCTTTGCCGTCAAATTCAAGCCAAGCCTTTGGAATACTTGATTGATTAGGGATCGTCACCATCCGCATCCAACGCCCCAAAATGCGCATCTGGTTGACAGCATTGAACGATTGCGACCCACCACAGACCTGCATGATTGCCAAGGTCTTGCCCTGCGTCGGGCGAATACCACCCTGCCCCGAAAGTGGAATCCAATCGATCTGGGTTTTCATCACACCCGTCATCGCACCATGGCGTTCTGGGCTGGACCAAACCATCCCCTCCGACCAAATCGCAAGTTCACGTAACTCAACAACTTTAGGGTGTTCTACGTTCTTATCATCAACCAACGGTAACCCCGTCGGATCATAGATTCGGGTTTCGCAGCCCAAGTGTTTCAAAACGCGGGCTGATTCTTCGACCGCCTTGCGCGAATAACTTGCACCGCGCAGCGACCCATACAGCAATAAGATTCGTGGTGGGTGCCCATCGTCGCCCGGTGCCCGCAGCGCATCACTGTCGATTTTAGACAGGAGCCCTTCGTCTAGTGCCGGCAGTTCTGAGTCATCCATTTTCATCTTCGAGGTGCAGTTTCATATCGATAAGAACCTGTTGTAGCTGAGTTGACTCGTTCAGCAAACGTTTGGCCTCATTTAGCGTAATGATACCATCCTCTATCGACTGCTGATACTCAGACATCAACATTGCAAACCTTTGACTTAATGCAATAATATCTGAATTCACTCCACCTTTTCGCGGTGAATTTGATCGACGGCTTTCGTGAGACAAGGTGATCCCTTGAAGCTCTGCCAGAGCACTTGTGACGTGCGGATAGCCGGAAGCTTTTTCCAAATTGATGACAGCATCAATCGGCATAAAACGGTCGCTGTGCTCAGGATGGTCAGAATAATAGCGACCCAAAGTCGCCTTGGATTTCCCAGTCAATTCGCATGCAGGTTCGATACCAACATCCTTAACCAGGCTCTCTGTGTGCTTCTTAAGGTAGCTGCCATGTCCGGCCATACGTGTTTCCCCATCATCTTTTTTGCCCCCAAGAAAAGACTATGGGGAACCTTTCCATCCTTTTCCCATTTTTTTCATGAAAATAAAACGGCAATTTGTTGCTATCCCTACTTTGAGGGAATTGATGAGTTATTGATGCTGCCGCATCTGTTAAATGGGTGGAGTTACCCGCATTCGATTGATGAACCATCTCGGTTCCCAAGTCGTTCTATTGTATGTTTTTTGTCTTCATTACGAGTTCTATTTTGCACCATCCCTCGGGCTTTGCCCCGCAAAATCTAAATGTTTGCCGACACTGGACTACGATGACGATAGATTGCTTTTAATTCCACCCCGCTTGTCCTCAATTTCCGCTCAGCGTAATAGAGCTTATGGCCAAGTTATACTTTCACTATTCAACAATGAACGCCGGCAAGTCGACGGTATTGCTTCAGGCGGCGCACAACTACCGTGAGCGCGGTATGGAGCCTTATTTACTTACAGCACAGTTCGATAATCGTGCAGGTGAGGGAAAAATTGCATCGAGAATCGGGATCGGCACAGCTGCTGATACCTTTGGCGAAAACGACGATCTATTTTTAAAGATTGAAGCGCAAACCAAAGCCGTCGATCTGGCCTGTGTTTTTATCGATGAGGCACAGTTTTTATCGAAGGATCAGGTTTGGCAATTGGCGCGTGCTGTCGATGATTTGCATGTTCCCGTGATGTGCTACGGCCTTCGTGTTGATTTCAAAGGTGAGTTGTTCCCTGGATCCGCCACTTTACTCGCTTTAGCTGATGAAATGCGTGAAATCAGAACCATCTGCCACTGTGGAAAACGTGCAACAATGGTCGTTCGCCAAGACGAGAACAAGAATGTTCTAACCGGTGGTGAACAAGTGCAAATCGGCGGCAACGAAACATATGTTTCATTGTGCCGCCGTCATTGGCGTATTGCTGTCGGCGACAAAACTTAGACTTTATTGGGCGCTAGAATTCCGTCGACAAGGTGTGCCTTAAGATTGGCTACCGCCATCAGCCCCATTTCCGCACGCACCTCCAATGCTGCCGTCCCTAAATGCGGCAATAGCACTATGTTTTCGAGGTCGCGCAGCGCTTGTGGCACTGTCGGTTCAAATTCGTAAACATCCAAACCTGCGCCACCAATTTGATCGGCCTGAAGCGCTGCAATCAATGCCGCTTCGTCGACGACATTGCCGCGCGAAATATTCACCAGATGAGAATGTGGCTGCATTGCATTTAACACATCGGCATTGACCAGATGATGGGTCTCAGCCCCACCAGGAACAGCAAGAACCAAAACATCCACAGCACTAGCAAGTTCGATCAAGGAACCAAAAGCCGCAGCCTCAAATGGCAATGTTTTAGGCGAACGGCTGACATAGCCAACCTTCATGCCAAAGCCATAGTGGCACCGTTGGGCGATTGCCTGACCGATACGCCCCATGCCGACGATACCGACTGTCTTGCCGCTCAGGTGAAGCCCTAGCATCTGTGTCGGGTGCCATCCCTCCCACTTGCCTGAACGAACCAGTCTTTCACCTTCCCCCGCCCGGCGTGCGGACATCAGCATCAAGGTCATGGCGATATCAGCAGTTGCATCAGTCACAGCACCGGGCGTGTTACTTACGGTTACGCCGCGTTGCAGGGCCGCATCAACGTCGATGTGATTATATCCCACTCCAAAGTTAGCAAGGATCGTACATTTGGATTCGCTCAGGCTATCAAACACAGCGGGCTGAAACATGTCACCTAGCGTAGGCATAATGCCATCAAACGCGCCCAGCGCGGTTCGCATCTCTGACTTAGAGAGAGGCGATGTTTCACTGCGTACTGTGACGTCAAAATATTTGCGCGCCTCGGCCACAACAACGTCTGGCAATGGTCGCGTAATAAGAACCTTTTTCAAACCATTCGCTCCCCAAGCGGGACATCCTGATCAGGAGACAACAAAACAATCCCTCCAGCGTCATCAGCCAAGCCTAAAACCAGAACCTCCGACATGAATTTTCCGATCTGGCGTGGTGGAAAATTGACCACACCCATCACCTGCTTACCGACGAGCGATTCAGGCGAGTAGTGGGTCGTCACCTGAGCAGAGGTTTTGCGCTCCCCAATTTCAGGTCCAAAATCAATCCACATCTTGATCGCAGGCTTGCGCGCTTCTGGATAGTCCTCCGTTCGTAGAACCCTACCAACACGGATGTCGACCTTCATAAACTCATCGAATGTAATTGGATCAGCCATTTGCCAGTTCCTTTGAACGCCCTGTAGCGGCAGCTACAGTTTTGTTGATTAAAGTCGGCAGCCCTGTTTCCACATCCATTAGCACCTCAAGCCCCGCTTGGGTGGTGCCGTTTGGACTGGTCACATTTACACGCAGCTGGGACGGGCTCTCGTTGGCCTCCTCAGCGAGTGCGCCAGCCCCCGCGACAGTCGCCTTGGCAAGTTGCATCGCCATCTCTGCTGGCAGGCCTTGGGCCTTCCCTGCGGCGGCTAATGTTTCGATCATATGAAAGACATAAGCGGGGCCGGACCCGCTGACACCTGTAACGGCATCAATCTGGGCTTCATTCTCTAGGCGCACCACCTGTCCCACGGCCTGAAGCAGCTGGACGGCCTCATCTACACCCTCAGTTGATACAGCTTCATTCCCTATGACAGCCGTTATGCCTTTGCCGATCGCGGCCGGCGTATTTGGCATAGCCCGCACAATTGGGGTTTCACTACCCAACACGTTTTCAAAATATCCGATGGTGGTGCCAGCGGCAACGCTGACAAATATGGTCTGTCCGCCACCCATTTCCTGTAATCTTGGAAGCGCGTCAGCCATCATCTGCGGTTTCACCGCAACAAGGACAACGGCGGGCGCATCTGGCAATTCGCCATTGATCGCAACACTCGTGCTTTTTAGCCAATCAGAAGGAAACGGGTCCAAAACGTGGACGGAAGTAGCAGGCAATCCTTGATCCAGCCAGCCAGCCAGCATAGCAGATCCCATCTTACCACAGCCCAACAACACCAACCCTTGTTGCGCGATACGACTATTTTCCATGGATACCTCTTCCAGCAATTGGTTCAGGGCAAAGTGTTACGCGCGGCCAAAGGCCTCTGCAATGGCAACTTGAAGCGCGTCTTTGGGTGTACGATCCCCCCAAGCCAACAATTGGAATGCCGGGTAATACCGCTCGGCGTTCATGACCGCAGCGCGGATCATAGTATCAACCTGATCGGGGCCAACATCCTGTCCGCCCGTTAGAACCAAGCCATAGCGATACACCGTTAGCTTTTCTTTTTCCCAATATGTGAAAGACCCCGACCAGCATTCGTCATTCACAAGATTGAGCAGTTCATAAAGCTTTGGAAGTTTTCCGGTTGGCGGTTCCATCTCAAATGTACACACCATGCGCAGCGTTTCATCATATGCGGACCATGCCAACGTAATCGAATAGGTGCGCCACTGGCCGACAACGGACATCGCAATGTGATCGTCCGCGATGCGATCAAATTCCCACGCGTGGTGTGCAGCGATATGCTCGACCAAATCAATCGGGTGAATATCGTCTTCAAAGATATGTTCTGAGAGAGCCATCGTTTCACCTAGTGTTGGCTGGTGGCGGGGCTAATTAACGTCCCACTCACTAGCTCTTTGCGCAAGAAAGCGGTGCCACGTGCACGCTTCCTACCAGATATGGTGATGGCGGGGGGCAGTTCTGGCAACCCATTATCTGGGGATAACTGCAATAAGTTGTGGAAAACTCTGTAAGCCCCACAAAATATGGTCCACACAGCCCACCCTCAGAAACGCAAATCGCCCCTTCCAACGGAAAGGGGCGATTAATGGCATCATGCGCAATCTATGTTTCAAGAGTCGCAGTTTAACAAGTGGGCTTTACTTTGCTTCGAGCGAATCCAAGCGCGTATTTAGAGCTTCGTTTTCTTCGCGGGCTTTTTGGGCCATCGCGCGTACCGCATCGAATTCTTCGCGGGTCACAAAGTCACGATCCGCCAACCAGCGATCCATCAAAGATTTCATCGCTGTTTCAGCTTCGTCTTTGGCACCTTGGGCAACGCCCATAGCATTTGTCATCAATTGTGAAATGTCATCAAAAATTTTACCACGGGCTTGCATCACATACTCTCCTTAGTGCTTGACCTCTATATGGGCACGCGCACACCTTAGTGCAAGGTTGACTTACCCTAAGCCACAGAGGCATTCAGACGCACATGAACGCATTGATCCCCTTCCCGAACATTTCACCCGAGATTTTTTCGATATCCGTTTTCGGCTTTGAATTGGCCTTGCGTTGGTACGCGCTTGCTTACATCGCTGGTATTCTCATTGGCTGGCGGATGGTTGTTATGACCGTCAAAACTTCGCGTCTTTGGATCAAAAATCAGCCTGTTATGACACCAACGCAGATCGAAGATTTGCTGACTTGGGTCATCTTAGGTGTCATTTTTGGTGGGCGATTGGGATATGTCCTGTTCTATCAACCCAGCTATTATTTACAGAACCCCAACGAGATTTTGTATGTTTGGCAAGGCGGTATGGCATTCCACGGCGGCCTTCTTGGGGTCATCGTTGCCGGTTTGATCTTCACCACGCGCTACAAAGTTCCGAAATTAAGCGCCGCTGATGTCATGGCGCTTGGCGTACCGCCAGGTTTGTTATTGGGGCGTATGGCGAACTTTATCAATGCAGAGCTATGGGGCCGGCCAACTGACCTGCCTTGGGGTGTCGCCTTCCCCACGCAAGCCGCACAACTCTGCCCAGACGTTATTGGTGTGTGCGCGCGTCATCCCTCCCAACTATATGAAGCATTGCTAGAGGGCTTGATCCTTGGTGGTGTCCTGCTGTGGTTGGTCTGGCAGCGCGACGCCTACAAAACCCCGGGCCTGATCGCAGGTACCTTTTTCCTAGGCTATGGCATTGCACGCTTTGCTGTTGAATTTGTTCGCCAACCAGACGCGCAATTTGTATCCGCCGGCAACCCACTTGGGCTCGCGCTGGAAGTGGGCGGATATGGCCTAACTATGGGTCAACTGCTGTCCGTCCCTATGATTGGCCTTGGATTATACCTAATACGCCAAGCGCGGCGCATGAGGGCAGCATGAGCCTGCACGACCTATTGGTAGCCCAAATTGCCGCAAACGGACCGATCTGTCTCTCTGATTTTATGGCCGATTGCCTCCTTCATCCGGAATTCGGCTATTACACAACCCAAGAGCCTTTTGGGGCATCTGGTGATTTTGTAACCGCGCCTGAGGTTTCCCAAATGTTCGGGGAGTTGATAGGGTTGTCATTGGCCCAAGCGTGGATTGATCAAGGATCACCATCCCCTTTCGCCCTAGTCGAATTTGGGCCCGGACGCGGTACCTTGATGGCTGATATCTTGCGCGCAACAAAAGGGGTCAGCGGCTTCCACCAAGCGGCGCAGATTATTTTGTTAGAAGCATCACCCAAACTACGCGAACTTCAGGGCGAAACCTTGCGAGGTTATACGCCCGCTTGGATTGATGCGGTTGATCAACTGCCTACATTACCAATATTTGCCGTCGCTAACGAGTTCTTTGACGCCTTACCAATTCGTCAATTTGTCCGCGATGGATCAGGATGGCGCGAACGTCAGGTGGGTTTGGACAACGATACGCTGGTCTTTGGCTTGGGTCCCGATAGCCCGCAACCTGCGTTAGCCCATCGGTTAGAAGACACAAAAGACGGTGACCTTATCGAAGAGTGCAGTGCCGCCTCCCCGATTATCAACACCTTAGGCTTGGGTATAAAACACCACGGCGGTGTGGCCCTTATCATTGACTATGGCGACTGGCGCAGCCTAGGCGACACCCTACAAGCCATCAGAGATCATGAGCACGTATCGCCGCTACATCAAGCCGGCCAATGCGACATCACAGCCCACGTTGACTTTGAAGCAATCGCAAACGCTGTGCCTTGTCAATATTCACGTGTCACGCCCCAGGGCGTGTTCCTAGAACGCTTAGGCATCACGCAGCGTGCACAAGCCCTTGCGCAAAACATGACAGAAGACGCTCTTCAAACGCATATTGCAGCACATCGCCGCTTGACCCACCCTGACGAAATGGGAAACCTGTTCAAAGTAATCGGCCTCTATCCCGAAGGAGGCAGCCCACCTGCAGGATTAGAAAAATGACGCTAGAGATTCTGACATCTGACGCACTAGGTGCTATGCAGCATGGTTTTTTCACCCGAAGAGGTGGCACCTCCTCTGGGATTTTCAAGGGTTTAAACTGTGGTGCCGGCAGCTCGGACCAATCAGAAGCCGTCATTATCAATCGTGGTCGTGTGGCTGATGCCATGCAAGTGCCCCATGATCATCTAATGGGCGTCCATCAAATTCATTCTGCAGACGTTGTTACTGTTGGCTCCGCAACCCAAGACCGCCCAAAAGCGGACGCCCTTGTTACAGCAACAAAAGGCATCGCCCTTTCTGTATTGTCAGCCGATTGCCAACCCGTTTTGTTCGCCGACACCCAAGCTGGGGTCATTGGCGCAGCACACGCTGGTTGGAAAGGCGCATTAGACGGCGTTTTACCCCAAACTGTCGAAGCTATGATCGCACTTGGTGCGAAACGCGAGAACATCTGTGCCGCAATTGGTCCCTGTATCAGCCAACGCGCTTATGAGGTCGGACCGGATTTCATGGATAATTTCATGGACGAAGACCCAGATAACGCCCGCTTCTTTGCCCAAGGCAACGGCGATAAGTTACAATTTGATCTGCCCGCCTTTGGGCTAAAGAGTTTGCGAGCCGCTGGCATCACCAAAGCTGAATGGACCCGGCACTGTACTTACAACGACCCAGAACGTTTCTATTCCTATCGCCGCAGCGTGCACCAAAAAGAGGCCGACTATGGTCGATTGATTGCGGCGATCACCCTTTAATTGGGGCACAAATTGGGCAAGCAATGCCATGGATTAGTCTATTTCCATTCAATCAAACAGAGTAATATCTCCTATGCGAATGAATATGCCCATATTTTCAAGGGCAATCAACTTTGGGGCAAGCTAGACACAATGCATATCTAAAGATCTCCAATATTCTACATTTTTTTCAGTCTTTGCCAAATTCATACCTCAATGAAGCGCAATATTGATCTCAACAACGGATCGAAAATGATCTAATCGAAATCGAGCTGGAGAAGACCATGAAAACGAACAAACGCTTTATCAAATCCATTTGCGAAACTGCTGCCAAAGAGGACGTGGCAATGCCATGGGCCCGTGGTGCAAAACGCGCAGCTTTTATTGCAAAACGCAAAGGCACCGAAATTGTTGCGAAGCACGCAGCCTAACGACCCAGATCACCACACCTGTAACGAGTATGTTTCTTTCTGGTGATTAGCCCGCTTCGCGATTCGCGAGGCGGGCTTTCGTTTGCCACAATGAATGAGGCAAGGTTTTCCTCGGTTAGCGAAACAAAACTCTGAAATATTGCCTATTAATGGCAAAATGCATTCTAATGTTGATTAACTTTTGACAATTGGCGTCCGAAAGCAGAATTGTATCGACATCGAACCACATGATCTTTGTGCGTCCGGTGTTGTTGGTGGGGCCAACTTCGGATGCGATACCAAAACGAGGTAATTCGCATGACCACTTTAATGGGCCAACAAACCCAGCAACCATATACACCACAGCGCCCGCTTATGCATGCGCCAACCCCGCGTGCGATCAATCCGATGACACGAAACATTGAAATCGCAGCCTTGCGTGAAGATCAAAAAATGCATGTTGCGCAGCTCAAAGCGCCTTCTATTCCATTGTTTGACTCGGCGTTCTCTGCTTTTGCGCGCGGCTCTTTGATGTCCACGCCAAATGGCCAAGTTGCCGTCGAAGATCTATTGCCAGGTGACGAACTAAACACTTCGACAGGCGAACCAGCCAAAATTCTATGGATCGGGTCCAGCACGTTTGTTCCCGCGGCACCCGACCGGCGGATGCCCTTGATCAGAATTATGGCCGACACCTTTGGCCAATCCCGTCCGTCATCCTTCTTAACGGTTGGGCCTTCGGCACGCTTGTTACAAACGCCGCATCATTTGCGTGGGGACAATAACGGTACACGGATGTTCACAAAGGCTGATGAATTCGTTGACGGCGTCAACGTCATTGAAATCTGCCCACCCACGCCGGTAAGCATGTTTCACATCTGTTTAACCAGACACGCAGCGATCACAGTTGGCGGAATGGAAATGGAAACATTTCACCCAGGAGCATCTGTAACTCGAAATGTCAGCTATGAAATGCGTGATCTTTTCTTGTCCATGTTCCCACATATTGCCCACACAAGCGACTTTGGTCCATTGGCCCACCCTCGTGCTCCGGAAACGGTCGACATTGACGTTTATTAAGCGTCTTTAAGTAGGCGTGCCTCTAGAACCTCGAAGGGCACGCCGGGTTCATCCTTTTCGCCACGAATGACGAGTGAGGTTTTCACGCTGGCAACATTTGGTGTGGTCAGCAAATCACCGGTGAGAAACGTTTGGAAACTGGACAAGTCGGGCGCGACGCATTTCAGGATGAAATCAACTTCGCCATTCAGCATATGACATTCACGCACCAACGGCCACGATTTGCACTTTGCCTCAAACGCGCTTAGGTCGCTTTCCGCTTGAGAGGCTAAGCCAACATTCGCAAAGACTTGAACTTCAAAACCCAATTCTTTGGCATTCACTTCGGCGTGGTACCCTTTGATATAACCATTTTCCTCGAGCGTGCGCACACGGCGCAAACATGGCGGTGCAGAAATTCCTACCCGTTTGGCAAGCTCAACGTTTGTCATGCGGCCATCAGCCTGCAATTCTGCTAAAATCATACGATCAATTGAATCGAGCCGCGTGCTTGCCATTGTTGATAACCTCATCAAATTTACGGTTATTATAGCAGCCCCCGCCTTCTGCGCAATATTATTTCAACATAGCGCAATAATATTGCACACTTCACGTTCCGATGCCGTGTTCGTTAAGAAAGCTGCAGGGGGTTCCGCCCGCCTCTTTGCATCGTTATTAGTTGCGCAAATAAATTGAATATCGGGGGTCCAAATGGGCGAAACGCGTAAAACCAAAGTCCTTATCATCGGTTCTGGCCCAGCGGGCTATACAGCGGGCGTCTATGCAAGCCGCGCTATGCTTGAGCCCATCTTGGTGCAAGGGATGGATCCAGGTGGTCAGTTGACGACAACAACGGAAGTCGAAAATTGGCCTGGCGATTCCGAGGTCCAAGGCCCTGATCTTATGGTGCGCATGCAAGACCACGCAAAAGCGATGGGCTGTGAAATCATCGGTGATCTTATTACATCCGTTGATTTCAGCACCCGCCCATTTGTTGCGCAATCAGACAGCGGTACAGAATATGTTGCCGACGCAATAATTCTGGCGACTGGAGCACGGGCGAAATGGCTAGGGTTGCCATCTGAAGAGAAATTCAAAGGCTTCGGTGTTTCAGCCTGTGCCACTTGCGATGGCTTTTTCTACCGTGGTCAAGAAATTGTTGTAATTGGTGGTGGCAACACAGCCGTCGAAGAAGCGCTATTTTTGACCAATTTTGCATCCAAAGTAACGCTGGTCCACCGTCGTGACGAACTGCGCGCTGAGAAGATTTTGATCGATCGCCTAGAGAAGAACCCAAAGATCGAACCATTGTGGTTCCACCAACTTGACGAAGTCTACGGCACCGATACCCCTTTGGGCGTTGAAGGTATCAAAGTGAAACACGTTGATACCAGCGAGATCAAAGACATCCCCTGCAAAGGGGTTTTTGTTGCTATCGGCCATGCGCCAGCCAATGAATTGGTCAAAGACGTTCTGGAAACCCATATGGGCGGCTATGTTGTGACAAAACCTGACAGCACAGAAACCTCAATCCCTGGCGTATTTGCGGCTGGCGACCTGACAGATCACAAGTATCGCCAAGCTGTGACATCGGCTGGAATGGGCTGCATGGCAGCACTTGAAGCTGAACGCTGGATTGCTGAAAACGAATAAAACACCCTTTAATTCAAAGGCTAAAGTTTGGGAAAGGCCACACGGCTTTTCCCAAATTTGTTTTAAGGATGACCTATTCCCCTTTTCAATACTCTAGTGGGACGACACTTTAATCCCACATCCCATGATCGATACATTGGCCCGAAAAGAGCATTTTCTTGATAATGATCGTCTTTTTTCTTAATTTGAAAGCTAGTTTGCTAGACTTTTGCCGCAATCAAAGCCTATTCCGTCGACTGAGAAGCCAAATAATTTGGTACAGGCAACAACGAGACGTTTATTATGACCATGTTGAGTAAACTAGCTCCGATCACAGAGCTTTATGTATCTTATGACTCTGCGCAAAAACTCAAAGTGGAGGCCGGTGAGCTAACCAGCCACGATCTTTCACCGCGCCAGATTTGCGATCTTGAACTGTTGATGAACGGCGGCTTCAACCCGCTCAAAGGCTTCCTATCCGAGGATGACTACAACGGTGTCGTAGACAACATGCGTCTTACAACCGGCGAACTTTGGCCAATGCCAATCACGCTCGACGTTTCTGAAGATTTTGCAGCATCCATCGAGCT
>Ga0206129_10001317_pt1 | contig 33792 bp, 34 predicted proteins | sample Helgoland_Spring_8_FD_148616 | JGI IMG/M metagenome (GOLD analysis project Ga0206129, IMG submission 148616) | Pelagic subsurface seawater microbial communities from Kabeltonne, Helgoland, North Sea - Helgoland_Spring_Bloom_20160502_2 | ecosystem: Environmental > Aquatic > Marine > Epipelagic ...
AACAGCTCCACCGACTTCTGTACCTATAAGATCTTCGGTAAGGTATGGCCGGAATGTGGGAGCACCTATTGCTTCAACTAGTTTCTGACCAATAACTTGATTCTCACAAGCTAAAGTTACGGCTGTGGGTAACCCCCTTGCCACATCGATGGCAAAACTTGGACCGGATAAAACTGCTGCCACGGACTTTGGCAATATTTGATTTAGAACTTGAGACATAAAACTGTGTGAAGAAATTTCAACACCTTTAGAGCAGAGTACTATTGGTAGCCCTTCTCTAATAAAAGGAGAAAATTCTTCTAAAATATTTCTCGTGTGTTGGGCTGGAGCCACAGAAAATATTGCATCCATATCCCCTAAATCTTGAATATTTGATGTTGCAACTATATTATCATGCAAATTTATTCCGGGTAAATATTGACTATTTTCTTTTTTTTTATTGATATTAGACACGCATTGGTCTTCATAAGCCCAAAGCAAAGTATCACGACCTGCTAAGGCAAGCCTTTGCGCAAGCGCTGTCCCCCATGCACCCCCACCAATAACACCTATTCTCTGATAGACTTGATTAATTTTTTTCATGACTTTGGCCCTTTTTTACCGTACCCACTTTTAGGCTTTTGGTTAGCTGCAATCATATCAAGCGGCCACCTTGGCCTCGCTTTAACTTCAATGCTGTCATAGTTGCCAATAGCATAGTGCTGTGCTCCAGCTAAAGCAATCATGGCGGCATTATCAGTGCAATATTTGAGAGGGGGCGCAACAAATTTAAAATTTTCGTTCTCACATAAAATTTTGAGTGACTCTCTGATTGTAGTATTAGCAGCAACACCACCGGCTACCACAAAATGATGTTTTTTATTAGAATCAATATCTGGATCATCAATGAAAATCTTCATTGCCTTTTTGGAGCGATCACTTAGCACATCGCAAACTGCTTCTTGGAAGCTTGCTGCAATATTTGCTTTAGCAGTCTCTGTTTTATTTGAAGCTTCATATGCACGGGATACAGCTGTTTTTAATCCTGCAAACGAAAAATCCGCATGGTTTTTACCTATTAATGGCCGCGGTAACTCTATAGCTTTTGAGTCTCCATTTTTTGCAAGCTGTTCAACCTTTGGTCCGCCCGGAAACCCAAGTTTCATAACCTTTGCTGTCTTATCGAATGCTTCACCTGCCGCATCGTCTAATGTACTCCCAATTCTTCTGTAGTTACTGAGTCCTTTTACAGATAACAATTGGGTATGACCCCCAGAAACAAGTAATAGTAGATATGGAAAAGGACAGTATTCAGAAAGGCTTGGAGAAAGCGCATGTCCTTCCAGATGATTAACGGCTATTAAAGGTATACTTAAAGACATGGAAATACCCTTGGCGGCCATTAGTCCGGTAATCACCCCACCGATAAGCCCTGGGCCAGCAGTTGCTGCTATTGCATTCAAATCGGTATAATTTATATTGGCTTTTTGAATAGCATTTTCGATTACACCTTCAATTTTTAACAAATGTGCCCTTGCTGCTATTTCTGGAACAACACCTCCATAGGGGGCGTGCTCATCATTTTGACTGGCGATAATAGAAGATAAAACTTTTATTGGCTTGCCTTCTTCCCATAATACAACAGAAGCAGCTGTTTCATCACAGCTACTTTCTATGCCCAGAATAAGTGCTTTCTCTTGGACAGGGTATTTCAAAGGCGTTAGGGTCATAAATATCACATAGGGAGTATTTAGTCGTGATGCAACGTAAGCTTATTATCGGAACAAGAGGTTCGCCATTGGCTCTTTATCAAGCTAATTTAGTCAAAGGCCTTCTTGACCATGATTCTGTGATTAAAATTTTTAAAACATCTGGAGATAGGATATCTGGCGATTTGAAAGAGTTTGGAGGCAAAGGGTTATTTACAAAAGAGTTAGAAGCGGCATTAATTAATCGTGATATTGATTTAGCTGTACACTCGATGAAAGACGTTCCAACATCTAGCCAAGAAGGCTTAAGCATAGAGGCGGTGTTAAAAAGAGAAGACCCTCGAGATGCATTTATATCCAATAAAGTATCTAAGCTTATTGATTTGCCATATAAAGCTATCGTAGGAACAGCTTCGATACGCCGCCGAGCTCAGTTAAGTGCGATGCGGCCTGATATTAAATTTACATTGCTAAGAGGTAATGTGGGCACACGTATCAATAAACTTAAGAATGGAGATTGTGATGCTACCTTCCTTGCTATCTCAGGCCTAAACCGCCTTGGCAAACAAAAATTAATAACTGAAGCTATAGAATCTAATATTATGTTATCTGCTCCAGCACAGGGAGCAATAGGTATAGAAATTCGCAAGTCAGATTTAGAAATAAAGAAAATAATTTTATCTCTTAATCACTATGAAACAGAGGTCTCCATTGCAGCTGAGAGGTCTTTTTTAAGAGCACTTGACGGCTCGTGTAAAACTCCAATTGCTGCTCTTGCAAACTACAAAGATAAAATTCTTAATTTCCGAGGGGAAGTTATTTCTAAGGATGGAACTTTAGCTTTTTCACGTAAGGTCAAACAAAGAATATTAAGTGTTAATGATGCTATTTCTTTAGGGTATGAATTAGGAATTGAATTGCGTGAAGAAATTGGAGATAAAATTCTTTGGGATTGAATAAGAAATGCTAAAAAGATCAAAACCAGTAGTTTGGGTTACCAGATCGCTGCCTGCAGCAAATAGAAGTGCAAAAAATTGGTCATGCGCTGGATTTAACCCAATCATCTTTCCGTTACTCGAGATATCAAAACCTCTTATTGAGCCAAATATACCATCAAAAGAAGGAATATTAGTTTTTACTTCAGGTAACGCTGTTAGAGCTTTTTCTGAAAGGACAACAGATAGGGATTGGAAAGTTGTAACTGTTGGTAAAGAGACACAACGCTTAGCAAGTAAATTTGGATTTAAAAGTCCGCTAACTGCAAACGGAGACTCGAGAGATGTTAAGAATTTAATTTTAAATAATTTTAGTAAACATAACAAAATCTATCATTGCAGCGGTAATAATTTACAAGGATCCCTTGTTAAAGATTTGCTTCAGAATGGTTATCATGCCGAAAGGTTAATATACTATCGCTCTGCACCTATTAATGTTAGACCTTCGATTAATATAAATGAAGTAGACTATTTAATTCTATATTCTCCTTTAGCGGCGGGAACGCTTATTAAATACAAATTAAACCTTTCGGGCGTAACAGTTATCTCTATCAGTCAAGCAACAGAAAATGCTATGGGTTGTCTGGAAGGCGTAATACACAAAGTTTCAGAAAAGCCCCATGAACTTGCAATGATAGATTTGGTGAAAAATTTAGAGGTTGATAGATGATTAGATATTTAAATATTATTTCAATTCTTTTATTAGTTTTATCAGCTGCGCTAATATTTATAGGCGGATTGCCACATCTAATTTTTCTTATGTCCTTAAACAGTGAGTCTTTGGTATTTCAATCTATATATGCCTCACCAGAAGCTATAACAGGTATGATTTTTGCTGGTTTTGGTTTTCTAGCAATTATATTTTCAATTGCACTGCATATTCGAAAGTTATTAGCAAATAATCTTCTTTTTGAGAGTTTGGATGATAAGGGTCAAATTATTAATACGCTTAGAGCATTGTTAGTTGCTACGGCTGAGGGAAATATATCAAATGTAAGAAAGCGTACAAAAAAGTTGGGAAGTTCATCAGTTCCTAACGGGTTAAGCTGCTTCATTAGCGCTAAAGCAGCAGAGGTGTGTGGTGATTTTGAGGGAGCGATCAAACACTACAAAGCCATGCTTTTGGACCGTGATTACTTATCTTTAGCTCAACGCGGTCTAGCGGAACAATATTTTACTATCACTGATTACTCAAGGGCACTTAAGTATGCTAAAGATGCAATCAATAAAAATAAGAGTTCTTATTGGGCGTATCACATAATATTTCAATGTCATGTGTCTCGAACAGAGTGGTCTAAAGCACTGAAAACATTGGCTGAGGTAGAACAAAGTAAATACTTTGACTTCAAAGCTATTTATCGATATAGAGCGGCGCTCCTTTCAGCTGAAGTAGTTAAATTAGGTAAGCTAAAAAAAGCAGAGGAAGCTTTTCATGCTGCATCTGAATCCTATAAATATGCGCCGGATTTTCCACCTGCTGTGGTAAATTATTCCCAATTATTAATTGCAAGAAAAGAATTTAAAAAAGCAGCTAAAGTTATTAAAAACTCTTGGAAAAAAAATCCGCACCCGGTTTATGCAATTATTTATCGTAATTTATTAAAAGAGGGTGAAATAAAAAATAAGGAAAAGTATTTTACTGATTTAATAAAGTCTAACCCCAAAAACTATGAAACCCAAATGTTTAAGGCTGAGCAATTTTTGAATTCAGGAAATGGTGATAATGCACTAAAACTATTATCTCCTTATTTATCAACGGATGGAGTTAATGCAAGGGTATGTATACTAGCAGCTAATGCTGAAGCATTAAGACAAAATAATTTAGAGGCTTTAGAGTGGTTGCAAACAGCAGTTACTGCTCCAAAGGACTTTAACTGGTCTGACATTAGTCCCGAAGGAATTGCATTTGATTACACAGAAGAAGAATGGATACGACTTATAAATGTATTCGGAAAAAAAGCAGAATTTATACATCCTAGGTATGAAAAAGGTGAAAAAACATTGTTGCCTATAAGTGTCGTAAATTCACCCATATTAAATAAAAAAAAGGTAACAAATAAAAAACTAAAATCTCTCTTTAAGGAGGGTAAGCATCAGGAAGAGAAGTTTGAAATACTAATTCCTAATGGACTAGCGGAAAGACTTGAGAGTCTTCTTGAGCCATCAAAAAAACCTAAATAAATTAGTCAAAGGTACGGAGATATAATGACAGCGATATTTGTTAAGCAGGATGAAATTACTGCTAGTATTAATGTAATACCAATTTATGTGGTAAGAGATAATGAATGGGCTAAATTTAAATGCTCTTTATCAGATTCCCATAAAAAGTTTTCTGAGGTTCAAAAATTTTCTGCAAAAAAAAACCAAAAGCTTTGCTTAACAAATTCTGACGGCGAGATTTTATCCGTAATATTTGGAGCAGGTTTAAAAAGCACTGATGATCTTGGAGCCATGCGTGCAGGGGGGCTTTCTGCTTCACTCCCATCTGGTTTCTATAAATTTTCATTGCTACCAAAGGATTGGAGTCAAAATTTAGCAAGTGTTGGCTGGGGAGCTGGCGCTTACAAGTTTGAAGAATATTTGCCTACCGAAACCATTTTCCCAACCTTAGTGATAGACCAATACGATAAAATAGAAGAAATAAAATCTACAGTTGATGCTATTCATTTGTGCAGAGATTTAATTAATACCCCAGCCAATGATATGGGTCCTGATGCTCTTGGTAAAATTGTTGCAAAAACTGCTGAGTTTTATGATGCAAATATTAAAGTTACTAAAGGGAAAGAATTAATAACAGAAAGGTACCCTATGGTTCATGCAGTGGGAAGAGCAGCGCATGAAGAGCCAATGTTAGTTGAGTTTGAATGGGGTGAGACCTCTCATCCGCGCTTGGCTATAGTTGGTAAGGGCATCACATTCGATACAGGAGGCTTAAATATCAAAAGTGCTGCAGGGGCAAAAATAATGAAAAAAGATATGGGCGGCGCGGCTCATGCTCTAGCACTTTCAAAAATGATTATGGCCAATAATCTTCCTATAAGACTGCATTGTTTAATTGCAATTGCAGAAAATTCAATTTCAGCTGGCGCCTACAGGCCTGGGGACATATTGACTTCCCGTTCGGGGTTAACTGTCGAAATTGATAACACTGATGCTGAGGGAAGGTTAGTTTTGGCTGATGCATTGACAAAAGCATCAGAATTAAAACCAAATTTAATTATGGACTTTGCCACTTTAACAGGAGCTGCTCGCGTGGCATTAGGACCAACTTTACCTCCGTTTTATTGCAACCGAGAGGCTCCAGTTTCTTCAGTTTTAGAGCATTCTAAGAAACAACAAGATCCAATATGGCATATGCCACTCTGGCAGCAGTATAATAAAATGTTAAGTTCCCCAATTGCTGATATGAAAAATGCAGGAGGAGGTTTCGCTGGTTCAATTACTGCTGCTTTATTTCTAGAAAGGTTTGTTAATGATCAGCCTTGGATGCATTTTGATGTTTATGGCTGGTGTCCAACATCATACCCTGGCCATCCAAAAGGAGGGGATATGTTTGCAGTTAGAAGTTTGTATCATTGGTTAAAAGCTGGAGGTTTAAACAGCAATCTAGCAATTTGAATAAAGATTATTTGATATGCGCTATGCTATTTTAATAAAAATTATTATCAATTCAGCAACTAATGTATAATTTTATAAAAAAAATATATAATTATTTCTGTTGCTTATCAAAATCTTGAGTCAGTTATAAAAATTCTGTCTTGACCAAAGAATCATTGCTGTGCGAGTCTCTTATTAAGTGATTTGTTTTAATGAGAGGCACATCAGTAAATGCAAAGTTTGACGACTATAGCTAAAGCTAAACGAAGTGATGCTTTAGCTATTTGGCATAGGGTTACTTTGGAGACAGTTTTGTCTAATGGACCAGATTTATCATCTCGACAGCTTGCTGTGTTAATGACAATATATTTAGATAATTCCAACCAAACAGTAAAATCACTATCAAAAAAATTAAATGTAACAAAGGCAGTAATATCGCGTGCACTTGACACTCTAACTAAATATGGATTTGTTAAAAGGGCTTCAGACCCAAGAGACCGACGCTCTATAATTGTAACGCGTACTTCTGGTGGCATATTATATTTGCAACATTTTGCAGATATTATTCAATCTGAGATAAAATTGAATAATTTTTCTTCTGCGGCTGCTTAGTGTCAGTTAGAGAAATAAATACACAAGACCCGCGTATAAATTTAACATTAACTAATAATCGATCTTATAACTTAAGTTCAGTTGTGTCGCGCATCGCGTCTTTATATAGTGAGCCAGAAACATGCTCCCCTAAAGATAGTGAGCTACTCTTTGGTCATAATTTTAAAATTTATGAAATACAAAACGGCTTTGCATATGGTCAGGCTGCAGCATTAAATGAAAACTCTATATATCCTGGATATGTAGGCTTTATACTGGAAAGTGATTTAGGTGCATTTACTACTCAAGCAAATTACACTGTTACTGCTTTAGGGGCCCCTGTATTTGATGAGGCTAATATTAAAAGTTCAATTAAGAAGACCCTAACTATGGGCTCACATATACACTCTTCATTAAGTTTCAAAAACTTTATAAAAACCGAGAGCGGTGATTATATTCATCGAGAACATATAAGAAAAATATCAGATACCCCAAAGGTGACTGATTTTACAAGTATTGCTGAAATGCATTTAGGGCTACCTTATATTTGGGGAGGTATTAGTACGGTTGGCCTTGATTGTTCAGGCTTAGTTTTATCATCTTTAAGGGCAGTTGGATCTGATAGCCCAAGAGACACCGATATGATGGAAGAGAAGTTGGGAACTTATTTGTCAACAATGCAAACTGATTTATTTAGAGGTGATTTAGTTTTTTGGAAGGGACATGTTGGTATTATGGTTTCAAAGAGTGATATTATTCATGCAAACGCATTTCATATGTCTGTTACAGTCGAGCCTTTGTCGGTTGTATCAGATAGAATTTTGGAGCAGGGCGGTGGAAAGATTACTTCAATTAAAAGGCTTTAATGCGCCTCATCAACATGCCCTTTATCTTTGGTTTCTAGACTTTGGTCTTGTGAAGTAGTATTTTCTACGAGAGGAATTTCATTTTCAATAAGTTTAGGAGTTGGTTGTGAAAGTGGAGAGTCAGAAGCTTGGCGTAATAGTTCAATAACGGCTGCCCTGTCGGATTCTTTCTTTAAACCAATAAAGTTCATATTTGTTCCTGAAATATACTTCGTAGGTTTTGCTAAAAATCCATCCAATTCCTCGTATGTCCAAGTTTTTTCAGAGGTTAAAAGTGCATTTGAATATTTAAATCCATCTTTTACTCCTGCAGTTGACCCTACTATATTCCAGAGGTTTGGTCCTGTTCCATGAGTACCATCAACATCTATATTATGACATGAGGTACATTTTTTGAATACTTTTATTCCACGTGTGGAATCCATGGCTTCAATCCATGCTAACTGTGGAAAGGGAAGTGGTTCAGCATCATCTATTGTAGCCACTTCCAAAGGCCCAACAGTGTATGCTGGTGTATTTGGCATTTCTGAATGAATAAAAATGTGTGGTGCTGTTCGTAAAACCATCACCCCAAGTGCTGTTGCCAATACGGCGCCCGCTATCTTATTAAATCCGAGTTCATCCATCACTTAGTCCTTGTTTAATTTCTTTAGTGAAATTTTAGCATGCAAATATTTGTTGTTTATTATAAGTATATCCTTCAAATGCAAACCGAAAATAGCTTGCGGCCAAGCGTCGCAAAGGCTTTAAGGAAATAGGTATCTAAAAGGGTTAAAAATAATGTCAGATATTATCGTTTATCAAGGAGAGCCTGGAGCTTTTTCTCATTTAGCTTGCCAAGTGGGTTATCCAAACCTCACCCCCATTCCGTGTATAAGCTTTGCTTCAGCATTTGATGAGGTTAAATCAGGCACTGCAAAGCTGGCTATGATACCAGTAGAAAATACAGTAGCAGGTAGAGTTTCTGACATATATCACCTGTTACCTGAGGGAGGATTATACATAATTGGGGAGCAATACTTACCTGTACATCATCAATTATTAGGAATTCCAGGCGCAACACTTGAAACTATTAAGACTGCGCGGTCTCACCCTATGGCATTAGGTCAAGTTCGAAAGAATCTGGCTAAAATGAAAATTTTACCATCAGCAGATATTGATACAGCAGGTGCGGCCCGTGCCGTTGCTCAATTAAAAGATAAATCTATATCTGCTGTTGCCTCATCGCTAGCGGCAAGTATTTATGGTTTAGATATTATAGAAAAAAATATTCAAGATGAGAGCCATAATACAACTCGGTTCTTAATATTAGCTAATGAGCCCCTAAATACGGACTTAGTAGGAGGGCCTTGGGTAACAAGTTTTGTTTTCAAGGTTCGCTCAGTTCCTTCAGCGCTGTACAAGGCCTTGGGTGGCTTTGCTACTAATAATATAAATATCACAAAGCTTGAAAGTTACATGGTAGGAGGTTCTTTTAAGGCTGCTCAATTTTATGTTGATGTTGAGGGGCACCCTGAAGAAAAAGGAATGGCCCATGCTCTAGAAGAACTTAGTTTTTATACCGAATCGATTACAATGTTGGGTACTTACATTGCTCATGAGTCAAGAATTGGATCATGAAGTTTTTTCCTTGTCTAATATTCGTATTATTAAAAGCCAGTACTCTAACCTTCAATCCAATTTTTCAATAAATGGTGAGCTATAGTAAATTTGGGTAGCCTAAGAAAGTGATCACCCGATTTATTATAGACAGCCTTAACTTGATCCTTTGTGAACCACCTGGCTTCTTCAATTTCAGCTGTATTAATATTTAAATCTTCACTTTGCGCTTCACAAACCATACCAATCATTAGCTGACTAGGCCAAGGCCAAGGTTGACTAAATATATACTTTGGATTTTCTATCTTGATTCCAACTTCTTCAAAAGTTTCTCTTTTAACAGTTTCTTCAATTGTTTCTCCAGGTGATATAAAGCCAGCTAAAGCTGACATTGCACCTTCTGGCCACCCCTTACCCCTTCCAAGTAACACTTTATTTTTTGATATTATAAGCATAATTACTACTGGATTAACTCTAGGGAAATGCTCCGAACTGCACGAATTACATTCGCGTTTAATTCCACCGCTGCTGGGTTGAGTTATTTGTCCGCATTTAGGACAAAACCTATGATTTATGTGCCACTCCATAAGAGACTTTGCACGACCTGCAAGGGACATTTCTTGGGGACTTAAAAACTTAGATGCTTTTCTTAAATCTTCAAAGACTAAATCTTGATTTAAAGTATTGGGTTCAACAATAGATGCCGAAAATATAGGTATATTTTTTTTAAGTCCAAGAAAAACTGGGCCAGGGTCGTTTATTTTTTTACCTATGAGTGTTGATGGATGAATAAACTTTAAGCCCCCAGTACTCTCAATAGCAATAGACCCATTATTTAGGCATAAGCATTTGGCATCATTCTGTTTTATAAAAACTTCTAATTGCTCAGTTGTACGTATTGTTTCAGCATGATCTAGTTCATCTCCAGAAAATGGCATAATGAAAGATTTACTTCTGGTATAAGATTCCATAACTTAGGCTCTTTAGTATATTGTTAGTATTGATAAAAAATATTAGATAAATTTAATAGTTATTAAAACTATGCATATTTTTTATAAACTAAATAGTTTATTTTTTTAGTCTCTTGCATCAGAGTGATTATTTACGTAACTAGACTTCCGGAAGGTTATCTTGGACAACATTCTTGTTAACCCGGTCAGGTCGGGAACGAAGCAGCCGAATATAAGTCCTTGTTGGGTCAGGTATAGCCTTCCACTTAATTAGCAAATTTATTGCAAAAAATGGCCTGATAGTTATTATAGGTCATCTATGAATAATTCCATTGATTCCGCACCCATAGTCATTTTAGCTGGAGGATCAGCAAGTCGATTTAATGGACGGGATAAGGGTGAAATATTAATTGGCGGTAAGCGGATGATTGATATTATTCTTGAAAGAATTAATCATCATACTAATCATCTTATTATCTCAGGTTATCACGATTATGGATTAAAAGCTTTAATTGTATCTGATGAAATCCATGGACCCAAGGGCCCTGTTGGTGGGATATATTCGACCTGGAAGTATTTTAAGAATACGAGTGATTTAAATTTAAAAGGCTTTTTCACTTTAGCAATTGATGTCCCCAACCCCCCTAAGAATTTTTTAAAAAAGATTTATTCGAACTCAACATCTAATATATCTGTAGTTGGATTGCAAAAGCATCCTGCGCATGGGTGGTGGAGAATGGAAGACCTTGATCCAGTTTTTAATAACATATCATTTGATGACTCTATTTCATTAAATAAATTAGCTATATTGGTTAAAGCTAAATTAGTTAGATGGTCTAAAAATGAGTATTTTTTTAATATAAATAAACAAAGTGAACTTGATGGTTATATAGAAACTATTTGAACTTTCAGTTACGAAACTCTGGGTACTGCATTACTGATTAAATTCAAAGGTATGCAGTTACTTTCTTTAGTTTGTCTAAGTACTATACGCGATTGTACATCTGAAATTAGATCAATTGATAGAAGGACTTCACGTAAAAAGTCTTCATAAGAGTGCATATCTTTTGTTACGACACGAAGCATAAAATCAACTGCCCCAGTGACTGAGGCGCACTGAACAACTTCCGGCATATTTGCCACTGCCTTTTCAAGTTTCTCCATGTTTTCTCTGTTTGGAAGAGCTAACTTAACAGCCACGAATACCTCAAAATCAAGACCAAGCTTTGTCCTATCAAGAATAGTAACTCTATTTTTTATAATGCCTAATTCTTCCATCCGCTTTATCCTTCTCCAGCAAGGCGAAGATGATAAGCCAACTTTATCTGCTATATCGGCAACGGAAACAGCTGCATCTTTTTGGATTATATTAAGTATTTTGGCATCAATACCATCAATTTGTATAGGCATAATAATCTCTCTATTCTATGGATAATAGAAAAATATGTGCAATTCTCATTAATTCAAGACATAATTTTTAATATTATATAACTTTATATCATTTAGTGCAATATTGTACAGTATGCATATGTTTAACTGCAGTTTAATCAAAATGGTATTTCAATTTGCTGAACTCAGGCAATATTTTTCTTCCAATGGTTTAGAAGCTGAGTTATTTATGTCTGATTTTTCCGTAACGATAGCTGAAGCGACTTTATTGCTTTACCGAAGCCCTTATCAACTAATTTAGGCAAATTCAAAAGTCTGTATTTAGTAATTATGACTAAATATGTGAATAGTTAGATTATGAACTTAAAGTATATTGAATTTGGAGTGGACCAGATAAAATACACCTTATTTATCATATTTATAATTATAAAGAGACTTGTAATAAGTGCTAATTTACCTTAAACCGCGGCTTCTCGAGTATATGGTGGGGTAGCTCAGCTGGTTAGAGCGCAGGACTCATAATCCTGAGGTCGTGAGTTCAAGTCTCACTCTCACTACCAATACTTGATATACTTAATTTCTTATACACTACGGCTTGATAAAATTTACTGAATCAGCTTAATATCTAATATCAATTGATTTGGAGTAGAGTGTTCAAATATTTTCGTTTTAGTTATTTTTCCTACTTCGAGTTTGGTTAGTTGGGTTACGTCGATAAAGAAGACATAATGGCATCTAATGATTGCTACAATTACCCATGTCTTGTTTTGAATGCTGATTACCAGCCACTAAGTTATTTGCCATTATCTCTTTGGCCTTGGCAGAATGCGGTTAAAGCAGTCTTTCTTGATAGAGTTAATGTTGTTAACAATTATAAAAAAGTAATCCGGTCGGAAAGTTATAAAATGATGGTTCCTTCGGTTGTGTCCTTAAAAGATTATGTTTCTCAAGATAGGGCTCCAGCTTTTACTAGATTTAACTTATTTCTTCGTGATGGTTTTAAGTGTGTTTATTGTTGTAGTTCTGAGGAGTTAACTTTTGATCACCTCATTCCCAGACGTTTAGGGGGTAATACTACTTGGGAAAATATTGTTGCGGCTTGTACTAGGTGTAATTTTAAAAAAGGGGGTCGTTTGCCCAAGGAAGTTGGTATGGCTCCGAAATTAAAACCTTTTCAGCCTTCCATTCATCAGCTACAAGCAAAAGGTAGAAAGTTTCCGCCTAACCATTTACATGCGACTTGGGCGGATTATTTATATTGGGACGTGGAACTAGAAAAATGAAATTACATCCATATGCAGTTATTTTAGGTTTGTCTCTTGGGATATTTGTCTTGCTGACTTTGCGTTATCCGCCTTTTGCACTCTTAACTACTATAATAAGTTTACTAGGTTTTGATTTAGGATTTAAAGCAAGGGCAAAAAATCTAGAAAATAAAAAAGACAACGATAAAAAAAAGTAAAATTCTACCCCCCTTTTCTGATAAGAATATTTGAACAGGATAAATGCTAAGTAGTCTGGGGATCATAAAAAGGGTATGGAAAAATGATAATACGTAGATTAACAGCAATTCTTGCATTATTTATGTTATCCAGTTGTGGCTCTAACAATGTTTACGATGCGCAATATTATTTAGTGAGGCATGCAGAAAAAACAACAGATAAAGTTGACCCAGGCCTGACAGAAATTGGCGAGCAAAGAGCTTTGGACCTTGCTGAAAGGTTAAAAGATATACCTCTTACTCACATTTATTCTTCCAATTTTAAAAGAACCTTGAATACAGCCAAACCAGTATCAGAGAAAAAAAATCTAGAAACCACCATCTATAGTCCAAAAGCCTTAGAGGCTCTTGCAATAGAGCTTTTATCAAAAGAAGGTATATTTCTAGTTGTTGGACACTCGAACACTACACCAAATCTCTCAAATTTTATGGGAGGTATAGCTGGAGAGCCTATTGTAGAGGCTACTGAGTATAACCGTTTGTATGTTCTACAAAGAAAGGGAAATAAAATAACCAGTAAGATAGAAGTTTATGGAAGGTAAGGACTAAGAACCTTATATACTGAAATTCTAAATCTTAGTTTAATGCCTGTAACGCATAGTCTTTTATCCTTGCAATCATAGCTTTCAAACCATTGGCCCGTTGTAAAGAAAGATGCTCATCAAGACCAAGTTCTTTAAGTATTTCTGTTGCATTGAGTTTAAGAATTTCAGTAGCCTTTTGATCGGAAAAAATTTGTAAAGTTATTGCAACTAGACCCTTAACTATATGTGCATCACTATCTCCGCGAAAGGATATTGTAGGGTCAGGGTCGTTTGTTTTATCTGAAATAAGCCACACTTGACTTACGCATCCTTTTACTTTGTTACTCTCAATTTTTTCACTCTCATCAAGACTAGGAAGAGATTTACCCATATCAATAACGTGCATATAGCGGTCTTCCCATTCAGTCAAAAACTGGAAGTCGTTTATCATATTCTGTATGTTATTTGGGTAATTCATCGAAGATCCATAGGTAATCATTAGGTCTAATGTCAATTAGATAGATAACCTTAATCCAAAAATTATAAATTAAATTTACCTTTGGCTAGAGCAGTATCTATCTCAGTTGCAAGGTCTTTTGGAATAATAACTGTATTGAAAGGCATAAATGCTATTCTTATCATTTTCCAATGACCGGTTATGTTTGGAATTGTTATAATCAGAAAAAATAAGAACAAGTTAGCTATGGATGCTAATAAGTGAGATAATGCCAATATCCAACCGAATGTAATAACCCAGACAATATTTAGAATTCCAGCTATGGTTGTCATTGTTGAGCTCTCTGTATCATTACCATTTAACTCGCGATATTTATCTAGTTTTCTCTTACTGATTACAGTTCTACCAAAAGGAAAGGCAGAGTACTTAGCAATTCTAAACAATGGTAGAAACATAGGAAAGAATATTACTGCCGCAATTGAGTAAAGTATAAAAAGGAGCCAGCCTCCTAAAATAAACCAAATAATATTTCCTAAAAATGCCATCCTGCCTTCCTAATCTATATTTTTCAAATTAGATACAAAAATTTGAAAATCATGTCTTCGGTATAAAGGGAGTTTTTAATAATTTTAAATTGGATTTATTCAATTTTCTTAAATCACTTGCTCTTAATTTTTCAGATTCTGACCTTAGCTGTCCACATGCTGCAAGAATATCACGGCCTCTTGGGGTTCTAATTGGCGAAGCATAGCCTGCTTTGTTTACTAAATCTGCAAAATTTTCTATCGTAGCCCAGTCAGAGCATTCAAAATCACTGCCGGGCCATGGATTGAATGGAATAAGGTTAACTTTAGATGGAATACCCTTTAAAAGATTTATTAGCTGTTTGGCATGTTTAGGTTTATCATTTATTCCTTTAAGCATTACATATTCAAAAGTAATTCTTTTTGAGTTTGATAACCCAGGGTAATCGCGACATGCTTGCATGAGTTCTTTAAGAGGGTATTTTCGATTTATGGGCATAATTTTTTCACGAAGATCATCGTTTGCAGCATGAAGCGAAATTGCAAGCATAGCTGACGTTCTTGACCCAATAGGGACAATTTCTGGTACAACACCTGATGTTGATATAGTAATTCTTCGCCTACCAATGCCGATGCCCTCTGGATCGCAAATGATATCTAAACTATCTCCTACTTGATTAGAGTTGTATAGTGGTTCACCCATGCCCATAAAAACAATATTAGTTAGCTTTCTATTTTCTTGTGTGGTCGGCCACTCATTTAGATCATCACGAGCTGAAATGACCTGTAATACTATTTCTTGAGATGTTAGATTTCTAACTAATTTTTGAGTGCCAGTGTGACAAAACTTACAAGTTAAAGTGCAGCCAACTTGCGATGAAACACATAGTGCACCAGTTTTTGAAACATCAGGAATGAAAACAGTCTCAACCTCAACACCTGGGCTCATTTGAATTAAATATTTTCGCGTTCCATCATTACTTACTTGCTTTTCTATAATTTTTGGACGCTCGAGTGAAAATTTTTCTTCAAGTTCATTTCTAAGCTTTTTCGCAATATTTGTCATTTCCGACCAATCACGAACCCCGTAATTATAAATCCAATGAAAAATTTGCTTTGTCCGCATTTTTAATTTTTGTTTTTCAATTCCAAAATTTTCTAGATGGAATAAAATTTCATTCCGTCCTAAACCCACTAATCTGATGCGATCATCTACATTAGAGCTTATCTTTTTTTGGGTATTGGGTATCAAAGTTGAGGCCATCAGAGATCTTTATTAATATAATAAAAGTATACAGTCATAGTATAAGCATGATTAACTAGCTGCAATTTCCATGGCTTTGGCAAGTGAGATGTCTTTCTCGGTAACCCCGCCTGAGTCATGTGTTCTGAGCGTTATATCAACTCTATTGTAAACGTTATACCACTCAGGGTGATGATCCATTTTTTCAGCTATCATTGCGATATTTGTCATAAAGCTGAATGCTTCAATAAAGTCCTTAAATTTAAAGACTTTTGTTATAAAGTCATCGCCACCAGTCCAGCCATTTAATTCCTCAACTGCAACTTTGGGGTCAACGATATTCATTATATAACTCTCAGATTCTTGGCGGAAATAAATAAACTATTTCTTACTTTTAATTTTATGACTGTCTTTAGACATATGGTTACTTTGAAAGTACTCTTTAGATAATTTAAATATTACTGGCGAGAGGAAAATAATAGCAATTAAGTTAGGCGCTGCCATCAATCCAGTTAAGCTATCAGCTATTAACCAAAATGTTGCCACTACAAGATTGTCTTCACCAGTCTCAAATGACATAGCAAAGCTTGATAGGAATACCGCTAAAACCCAAAATACCCTAAAAACCGGTATTGATTTTTCTTTAAAAATAAATGCCGTACAGCGTTCACCGTAATAAGACCAACCTATAATTGTAGTAAATGCGAATATGCATAAGCAAAATGTAACAATATGCTCTCCAAAACCAACAAGAATAGAGTCAAAAGCCGCAGCTGTTAGCGGAACACCAATTTCGCAGCCTTGAGGAGTAGTTCCTGATTCTAATAACTCTAAAATGGCAGGGTTAGCTAGACAATCATTTGACATCACTCCCGATGTTAGAATTACAAGTGCTGTTATGGTGCATATAATTAAAGTGTCTATGATTGTACCAAGCATTGCAATTATGCCTTGATTTACAGGATTGTCATTTTGTGCCGCAGCATGAGCTATAGGAGCAGATCCTTGCCCTGCCTCATTAGAAAAAAGTCCACGAGCAACACCTTTTTGCATGGCTAGCATCATGAGCCCTATGGTAATTCCTGTGCCCGCCCCTTGCATGCCAAATGCACCTTTAAAAATAAGACCAAATGCGGCAGGAACTTCTCCAATATTAGCCGCTATAACAATTAGTGCTGCTGTTAAATATATAATAGCCATAAAGGGAACCAGTTTCGATGCAACTGCACCAATGCGCTTGATGCCGCCTATGATAACTGTTGCTACAAGTAGTGATAGAATTACTGCCACAATGCGAGGGTCAAAATTATAAGCACTTTTTAGTGCATCAGCGATTGAATTTGCTTGAACTGCATTGCCTGTCGAAAGTGACCCTATAATTCCGAAAAATGCGAAAGCCCCAGCTAACCAAAGCCATTTGGGCCCTAAACCATTTTTGATATAATACATTGGACCACCTACACGATTTCCATTTGCATCAACTTCACGAAACCGAACAGCTAATACGCCTTCACCAAATTTAGTCGCTGTTCCTAAAATTGCAGTCACCCACATCCAAAATACCGCACCAGGCCCGCCGATTGCAATTGCTGCTGCTACGCCTGCGATATTCCCTGTTCCAACAGTAGAAGATAGAGCTGTCATTAATGCTGCAAAAGGTGAAACTTCTCCTTCACTAGCATTATCATCACGTTTTCGAAAAAGTTGATTAAAGCCGTAGCCGATTTTTGTAAGCGATATAAACCGTAAACCGATCGTAAGGAAAAAACCCACGCCCAACAATAGAATCATCATGGGGGGCCCCCAGACAAAATTATTAAGTTTTTCCATTAAAACAGCAAAGGTTTCCATAGTTTTTTCCATTTTGATAAGAATACTAGTAATGTCATAAGCGAGGGAGAGAGCAAGGCCAAGGGCTAATTCATTATTTCAATGAATTACATTGGTAACTTTCTTTGATCAATAGCTCTTGACTGGAGATATCTTGGGCTCTATATGCCCCGTTTAATTTAACTAATTTAGGCTATTACGATGAAAGTCCGCAGTTCTTTGAAATCTTTAAAAAATCGCCATCGTGATTGCCAAATAGTGAGACGTAAAGGAAGACTTTACGTTATCAATAAAACTGACCCTCGTTTTAAGGCTCGCCAAGGCTAGCCAATTAAACCTTACTTATTGAGTTACCCTAATACTAGCTTTCAGGTAAATTTCTTAAAAAGAAATCTCTAACATTTTCTCCCATAACCTTACGTATTTGTGTTTCAGATAAGCCTTGCTCTAGTAATTGATACGTTATCGCTGATAGTTCGGAAGTATCGATAGAAGTAGTTACAGTTCCATCAAAGTCTGAACCTAGTGCTACTGAATTTTCGTCCATGATTGAGATGGCATGTATAATTTCCTTAGCTATGCCTTTTGGGGTAATGTCACAAATAGCACCATCGAAATAACCAATACCAAGTATTCCGCCTCTGTTAGATATTTCTTTCAGTATTTTATCTGGTAAGTTACGATTAATTGTTTTTTTACAGCCACTTATTGTTCCACCGTGTGAAATGAAAATAGGACCTTCAATTGTATTAAGAACATCTTCAACTGTATTTTTTGAGCTATGTGCTACATCTATCATAATATTCATACGCTCCATTTCTAGGACAGCTTCTCTTCCAAAATTTGTCAACCCACTTTGAGATTTACCATGAAGTGATCCACCTAATTCATTATCAAAGAAGTGTTGAAGTCCCATCGCTCTGTAACCGGCATTATAAAGATTTTTTATATTTTCTATCTTGCCTTCTAGTGGATGCGACCCTTCTGTAAGTAATAGTGCTAGTATTTTCGTGTCTGTATTTTCTATGTCTGCTTTATTTTTTACAATCAGCAAATTATTTCTTGGATTGCTTTCTAGTTTTTTTAGTCTTTGAGCTTGATAAATGGCCCTTTCAAATATTGAGTTCCAAGTTCGACGAGGCCAAAGTTGAGCTTTTACTAATAAACTAATATCATCTGGTGCTCCAGCTGAGTTTGCATCAAAATTGAGGCCTCTTGGTGATTTTGTTACAGCGCTAAATACTTGCAAATTTACCCCCCCCTCACGCAAGCGGGGTAGGTCTACATGACCGCGTTTCCAGCGTTTTTCTGGGTTTCGGCTCCATAACAGTGTGTCTGAGTGGAGGTCAGCTATGAATAAGCTATTGTGTAGCTTTTCACTTACATTTGATACCGCAAAGTTTTCATGTGGTATTACCTTATTCATCTTTGCATCTTGGCCTGGCGCTATTATTTTATTTATTACGAAAACTACAATCAATAAAATAGTAAGAAAAAAAAATGAGATTTTAATGATTTTTTTCATAAATAATACTTCGTTTGTTTGCAATTATTCGGATAATATATGTTCAGTGAGCCAACTTTCAATATCATTCGTTTTGAAATCAATCCAATCAGTTATATTGTCATTAATTTCAAGTCCTTTGCTATTAAATTCATGATTATAATCGATATCTGAAGTCACTAATACAGTTTTCATACCCATTTTTTTTGGAATTATGAGATTACGTGGACTATCCTCAAAGAATATAGCCGAGTTGGGATCAATTTGATAGTGCTCGCAGAAAATATCATACGCATTTTCATTAGGTTTAGGATTGTAATTTGTATCTTCAATTCCAAAACTTCCATCAAATAAATCATTAAGGTTTAAATGATTTGTTACATTTAAAGCATGCTTTCGAGATCCATTGGTGAACACAAACTTTCTTCCTTTGAGTAATTGTATATTTTCACGAAGTTTTGGTTGGGGTATTAAAAATGATAAATTTACATCATGAACAAATTCTAGAAATTCTTCTGGATCCATATTGTAAACATCCATCAGTCCTGAAAGTGACGTACCATAGTCTCTCAGAAATTCTTTTTGCTGTAGGCGTGCATTAGTTTCAGGGATTTTAAGGTATTTACTTATATATAAAGTTATTTTCTTATCGATCTGTGAAAAAAAATCTGCATCAGCTCGGTACAGTGTATTATCTAAATCAAAAATCCAATTATTTATATTTGAAAGGCTAGGTTTTTGTTTCATATGTAGCTTATTAATTAATTTATTAAGACGTTTTAAAAATCATTATTAGTGAGAGTTACTGTTAGACCTAAGATATTAGATGGAAGTTGTCTAAATTGCGCATCATCGTATCCAGACAATGTACAATTAATGTTAGTTATTGCTGAAAATTTAGAATTAGAAATACAAAAGTTTTTGGCCGAAGCCTTATTAGATATTATATCAGAATACCCTTTCTCTTCTTCTGATTTTATGATGCCTTTAGATTCTTTGCGAGCAAAATAATAAGTTTTTTTAGAATTAAGTTTTCTATTTATAATTTGTGTGCATTTCCCGATTTTTATATTCCACCATCCACGTGATGATATTTCTTTTCTATTCTCAATACCTAGGGCAGTCCAGATAGGTGCGTCTGTTCTATTGCAAATGGTAAGGCCCATTTTTTGACCTTTTTTTTCAGCCAACTTGGAAAGCTTTTGCATTAACAACTTTTTGTCAATTTCACTTTCTAATTTATTTAATTTTTTAAAATCACTTAAAGCCTGGATAGTTTTTTTTCCTGAAATACCATCAATTTTATTTATATTGTAACCATTATCCCGCAATAATCGCTGAGTTCCAGCTGTTATTGCTTTCTTTTTATAGTCATTTTTTTCTATTAAATAACTTATATTTTCTCTAGGCCCGATTACTCTAAAGAAACTAGATTCTAGGTTATTTTCTTGGCAGTTCCTTGAAATGCTTGCTGATGCAGAAGCTATATTTTTACAAATTGGATTTTCACCTCGCCACTCTCTAATTCCACCTTGATGAATAGGACTGCTTTTTGCATATATATATCTTCGGTAACTATTTAATACTTCTTTGTTTATGCATTCACCTGGGTAAATTTCGGTATTCTGATTTATTTTATATTCATTCGCTTCTACATCTTTATAGGCAGTTGATACTTTTAATATGAAGCTTGTCTCATTGCAAATTTCCCAATTTTGGGAAATGTTACTTTGTAATACATCCCGTTGTGAGATTTCAGAGAATGCTTGGATTGAATAGGCCAGACTAAAAAAAATACAAATAAAAGTTTTCATTTAATCAAAGTTCCAGCACCTTGATCTGTAAATAGCTCCACTAAGAGGCCATGAGGTTTTCGGCCATCTAAAATTACTACCGCTTTAACGCCCCTTGAAATAGAATCAATTGCTGTCTTAAGTTTAGGTATCATTCCAGCCTTAGCAACACCCTCTTCGATTAAGATTTCAGCGTCATCAATGGTTAAGTCTGTGAGTAAATTCTTGTCATTATCCATCACTCCTTCAACATCTGTAAGTAGCATCAAGCGTGATGCTTTTAAGGAACCGGCCAATATTCCGGCAGCTGTATCGGCATTAACATTATAAAAATTACCATCATTACCACTACTTATTGGGGATATCACTGGAATAAAACCTGGTTCTGCTGAAGTTAAAACATTTAAGACTGATATATCGGTTGCCTCAGGGGTTCCAGTGAACCCTAAAGTACTATCTTTTTGTGTTGCCGTAATTAGGTTTGCGTCACGTCCAGATAGTCCAACTGCACGCCCACCTGCATCATTTATGGCCTGTACTATTGACTTATTTATAGCTCCTGAAAGAACCATTTCAGCTACTGCTACAGTTTCAATATCAGATACCCGTAAGCCATCCACAAACTTTGTTTTAATCTTAAGTTTTTCTAGCATAGAACCAATTTGCGGTCCCCCGCCATGAACAATAATTGGACATAGACCAAATTGTTTTAGGAGAACTACATCGCGTGCAAACTGCATTGTAAGGTCTTTATTGCCCATTGCATGGCCACCAAACTTAATAACTATAGTTTGGCCAGAGTACCTTTGTATGAATGGCAAAGCTTCTGAAAGTTCTTTTGCACTTTTCCAGCCTGTTTGTATTGATTGTCGTTTCAACATTACCACCTCTGTATTCATTATCCTAAAGTAAGAACTATATCTTTAAAAAAACAATATTACACTAGTTTTACAATATCTAGGGTATTGCTATATTTGCTATGGTTGAACGCAATTCATCCAAACCATTTTTTTTCTCGGAAGATGTTAGTATTATATTTGGGTATGCTGCTGGACGTTTGGCAATTAAAGCTGCCGTTTTTATATAAACTTCATCTATCTCACTTTTTTTAATTTTATCAATTTTTGTCAAAACTATCTGATATGTGACAGCTGTTTCATCCAGCATATTCATAAGCTCTATATCATTTTCTTTGGTTCCATGGCGACTATCGATTAACAAAAAAACGCGGCGTAATGATGCCCTTCCAAATAAAAACTCTCTTGTTAATTTAGTCCATCTAACTATGTCGGACTTTGATGCTTTTGCATACCCATAACCAGGTAAGTCAACAATAAATAACCTTTCGTCAATGTTGAAATAGTTTAACTCCCTAGTTCGGCCAGGGGTATTTGAAGCTCTTGCCAGCCCTTTTCTATTTGTTAGTGCATTAATTAAACTAGATTTTCCAACATTAGATCTACCTGCGAAACATATTTCGGGAAGTCGAGCTGGAGGAAGAGTATCAAGGCTAACTGCACTAAGCATGAAAGTTACATCTCTGGCAAATAACAAACGCCCTTTTTCAATACTATTTTTTGAAATAGATAATGGGTTATCACTTTTAATCACTATTCTTTACCAGATGTATTTTTACCTGTTATTTTTCTCCAGAACTCATCAACTGGAGTGTCGACTTTAAACTTCCTAGTTATGTAATACTGCTGTCCAAAAGATAAAATATTATTCCAAACCCAATATATTAAAAGCCCTGCGGCAAAAGGTGAAAGAATAAACATAAAGATCCAAGGCATCCATTTAAATATTTTGGCCTGCATTGGGTCTCCTGCCGGCGGAGTTAATGTATACATAAGACTCATTGATATGCCATATAAAATTGCTAGAGGCCCAATTGCAAGAATTGATGGTATGGGTCCAGGAACTGCTTCCCAAGGTAATATGCCAAAGCCATTTAAAATTGAGAGTGGATCTTTAGCTGATAGGTCACGTATCCAACCAAAGAAGGGCTCATGGCGTAAATCAATATTAATAAAAACAGCTTTATAAAGTGAGAAAAATACAAAAATAGTAGGTATTATAGGTAAGCAACCTGCTGCGGGGTTTACTCCCTCTTTTCTGTAGAGACCCATCATTTCTTTTTGCATTTTCATTCTGTCATCTTTGTAAAGTTCTTGCAGCCTTTTTACTTTTGGCTGCACTTTTTTCATTTTAGCTTGGCTTTCATATTGTTTGTTAAATAAGGGAAACATGAATAACTTTATAAAAAATGTTAAAACGAGTATTCCAACTCCATAATTACCTAGCTTTGAACCTAGGAAACTTAGTGCCCAACTTATGGGCCTAACAATTAAGCGCATTGCTCCCCAGTCGATTGCTCTTTCCATTTCTGCTATCCCTTGGGACTCATAATTTACTAAAGTTGAACGTTCTTTGGGCCCAACATATAAGTGACTTATAGACTCCACTGAAGAGCCTGAGGTTATTGTTAATGGATTTAGGGTATACGAGGTTTCATATACATCTTGTGTATTTATGGTTTTAAAATCATAATTCACTTTGATAGTTTGGTCTTGTGGTGCAATATTTGCAATAAACCAATATTTATCAGTTAATCCTACCCATCCAGCTTTCCCAGTTTCATTCCAATTACTTTTTTTCTTAAGGCCTTTATATTTTTGATCATGATACTTGCCGTTCACTAATGATATTGGACCTTCTTGGACAATAAAAAAGTTAGTTAGGTCGTCAGGTAGATTGTGTTGACGGCTTACCCCAACGCGAGTGATAGTTTTTTCACTGCTGCTTAAATTTACCACTTTATCAGATAGTGTGATTAAAAACTTATTGTCTATGGATACTTTTCTTTGAATTAGGAGTTCATCCTTTAAATATTCAAGAAATACAGGTGAAGTTTCAGTGAGAGTCTCTCCAGAAACTAATGTCCACTTTGTATCTGAACCATTACCTCCATTAATATTTGTCCAGTTGTCCATTAGATAAGCTGATTTTTCTTTTCCTTCTTTAGCTAATAGAACGACTGAACCATCCTCAACATCTAAGGTTTTGTTGTAATTTTTTAATGCAATATCATCAAACCTTGAGCCTTCTGTAATGAACGACCCAGAGATAGAGGCGGTTTCTATATTAATTCTTTGACCAGTCGGGCCTTTAGTTTTTAAGGTTTGGTTTTTGTTTGATAACTCAATGTCTTTGTTTGTACCTTGACTGAGTTCTAATGCAGCATTTTCTCTTGCCATTTCTTCTAATGGCTGCCCATAGAAAAACCAATATCCCATGAGCACTAAACCCGATAGTAACATGGCTAAAATAAAATTTTTCTGATCATTACCTTGGTCTTGCATAATTTTGCCGTTCTAATTTTTAAATACTTTTTTTGCTCATTTTTGAGATGCTTGCAAGGGCACCGCGTGCATTACTTATTAAATTTTTGTATGGAATTGATGTCGTGGAATTGCGAGCAATAAAAACATAATCCACTCCGTTTATGCCAAGTTCAGGTAGTAACTCACGAGCCACATGCCTTAGGCGCCGTTTGGCTTTATTTCTTACTACTGCATTACCAATCTTTTTTGTGGCTGTGAAACCTACCCTAATGTTATTGCTACTGGGGTTAGTATTCGCTTGAATAACAAGATTTTTGCAAGCTCTGTATTTGCCTGATCTTACATGCAAAAACTCGGACCGCTTTTTTAGCACTCCGAGTTTGATATGGTTTTCCATAGGGCGATAACACGCAAGTACTGTTTAAGCTGACAGTACCTTACGGCCTTTTGCACGACGACGAGCTAAAACAGCACGTCCATTTTTGGTAGCCATACGGGATCTAAATCCATGGCGGCGTTTGCGAACCAATAAGGATGGTTGAAAAGTACGTTTCATGTCATTCTCCGAAGCAGTATATCCTGCTTTTACTTTCGAAATGGTGCATTAGTGCTGCTCAAGTGATCTGTCAAGCTTTGTAAGGTATTATAAAAGTGAATTTATGACCTTAAACTAAACTTACTTGACTGCTTTCTGTACTATTTCAATAATTATATCTTGTGTGCGGTTATCAAGATAAGGATGCATTGGTAAACTGATAGTATGATTGCTACAATCTTCAGTATTCAAAAGTTTTTTTCCTTCAATAGGGAAATGTGAATAAGCAGACTGTTGATGAACTGGTTTAGGATAGTAACGTGCAGTCGGAATTCCTTTTTCTTTAAGCCTACTAGCAAATAATTCTGGATCCGTAACTTCAATAGTAAATTGTGCCCAAGTAGAAATTACGCCGTTCATTATTTTAGGTAAGCATGAGACATGGTCTTTGAGACCGTCAATGTACCTATTGGCAATAAAATTCCGGACATTAATTTCTTCAGAAAAAATTTTTAACTTTGGTAGTAAAATCGCGGCTTGAAGGGTATCAAGTCTAGAATTTAAACCTATATGAGTGTTATCGTATTTCTCGACACCTTTACCGTGGAATCTAAGCGATTCAATTCTTATTGCAAGATTTTCATCATTTGTAAGAATAGCCCCTCCATCTCCGTAACATCCGAGTGGCTTAGCAGGAAAAAAACTTGTTGTAGTAATGTCAGCCCAGTGCAATGGGTGCTTGCCCTTTAAAGTAGTTCCAAACCCTTGAGCACTATCAGCAATTAACTTTAAGTCATAGGATTTTGCTATGGCTGATAAGATTGGATAATTTGCGCTTTGACCAAATAAATCTACTGCGATAATTGCCCGGGGGACTAACTGTCTATTTTTTTTAACTTCGTTGATGGCTCTTTCTAAGCTTTCAGGGTCGATATTATATGTTCTGCGGTGTATGTCGATAAAAACTGGCGTAGCTCCAGTATTAGCGATTGCCTCAGCTGTTGCACAATATGTAAAAGAGGGACAAAATACGGCATCACCAGGGCCAATTTCCCATGCTAATAGTGGAAGTACGATTGCGTCAGTTCCATTTGCACAGCCTAGAGCATACTTTGATTTCCCAAATTTTGCTAAGTTTTTTTCAAACTTCCTGACTTCAGGGCCAAGTATGTATTGGCCATGTTTTAAAACCGATTGAATGCCAGAATTGATTTCATCTTTCAAACGCAACTGTTGAGAATTTAAATCAATGAATTTAATACTCATAAGGTGGTAAAGTTTATATTTTTCATAAATATTATGTTCTTATATAAAAGCTTAATGACGTATATTCCCGTAAACAACTGTATGGATAACTAATATCATTAATGAACACAACTGTGTTTATCAAAAATCACTGACAACTTTTTGGACATTATGGTTTAAGGTGTTATTTGATAGCAGATGTTTGTATTAAACTACGATTAAGGAATCACTATGCTAAAATCATTGTTTCTGCCTATTATATTCCTTTTTTTACCACTAAATAATAATTTGGCGAGTAACCTAAACGGCTATAATAAAGCCGAGGCGCAAAGCTTTAAAAACTCCTCCGCAGATAGTGATTGGGATTTAATTCTAAACCGTTACGTCATAAAAAGTGAGCCTGACGGAGTAAATTTATTTAACTATTCTGCATTGAGCAAAAGCTCGGATGATTGGGTGTTATTGAATAATTATTTAACTAGCCTTGAAGGTATTGATCCTAATCTAATGCTAAAAAATGAAGCCATAGCTTATTACGCAAACCTATATAACGCAGTTACTGTAAAGCTAATAACAGAGAATTACCCAATTAAATCCATACGTAAACTAGGCCCCTTTAATTCAGGCCCTTGGAAGCGTAAGATTATAAAATTAAATGGTGAATTAGTTAGTCTCGATGATATAGAACATAAAATATTAAGATCTAAATATTTATCACCATATATTCATTATATGCTTAACTGCGCTTCTATAAGTTGTCCAAACCTTCAAAAAAAAGCGTGGAAAGGAGAAACTTTAAAGTCAGACCAACAAAGAGCAGTTTCTGAATATATAAACTCTTCACGTGGAGTTGCTTTAAAGAAAGATGGGTTACAAGTTTCATCGATTTATAAATGGTTTAAAGGGGATTTTAAAAGTGACGGCGGGGTACTTGACCATATATTAAAGCATGCAAATAAAGACTTAAAAAATGCTATAAAAAAGGTCGAGAAAATTAAATCATATAATTATGACTGGACTTTAAATGATGTGACAGTCAATTAGATGTCATGAATAAAAGTAAAAAACAAAAGTCTTTTTTTTTTAAAATTTGGCCTATTTATATTCTGATAATAGGATTGCTATTTGCTCTATATCAAGATTGGGACCAATATCTCACACCAAATTCACTGGGTCTATATGCGGCGGATTTAAATACTCTTGTTGAAAATAATTTTTGGATAGCTTTTAGCGGGTTTGTTTTTATTTATATTTTTTCAACAGTATTTATGATCCCAGCAAGTGCACTAACAATCATGGGCGGGTTTTTATTCGGAACCTTTATAGGTGTTCCTACAACTGTGATTAGTGCTACTGCAGGAGCTTGCATATTATTTTTGCTGACAAAGTTTTCTTTTAGTAGCGCCTTAGAAAATATTGCGGGACCATTTTTAAAAAAAATGGAAAGAGGATTTAATGAAAATTCTTTATCATATCTTTTTTCTCTTCGACTAATTCCGCTATTTCCTTTTGCTGTCGTGAATATTGCACCTGCTATATTAGGTGCTAGATTTAGTCACTACTTTGTATCAACATTGTTTGGAATTATTCCAGGAACTCTAGCTTATACATTGATTGGCACAGGATTAAGGGATACTTTATTGAATGCATCTGCTAACGGTGAGTTATTAGATGTATCACTTCTCATTCAAAATGCAGGAAAAAACTTCATACCTGCACTTATTGCCCTTTCAATACTTGCTTTTATGCCTGTGGTTTATAAGTATTTTAAAAACAACAACAAACTAACTTAATTTAAAGAAATCTTAAAAAGAGCGGCATGAATAAAAAATCATATGATGTTGATATTTGTATAATAGGCGCAGGCTCTGCGGGGCTTTCGGTTGCGTCAGGAGCTGCCCAGTTAGGCAGGTCTGTTGTTCTTTTTGAAGCAAATGAAATGGGTGGTGATTGTCTTAATTACGGCTGTATTCCTTCTAAAGCTTTGATTTCAGCAGCTAAGAAAGCACATATTTTTAAAAAAACAAAAGCATTTGGTGTGGAACTAAAAAAACCAAACATCAAATTCCAAAACGTAAAACAGCACGTTCATAAAGTAATTAATAGGATTGCTCCAGCAGATAGCCAGGAACGGTTTGAAGGTTTAGGTTGTACCGTAATTCGAGAGTATGCTGAGTTCATAAATCAGACTACTGTTTCTTCGCCCTCTGCGATAGTAAGAGCTAAAAGGTTTGTGATTGCATCGGGGTCTAAAGCTTCAATACCTCCTGTTTTAGGTATAGATGATATTCCATTTCTTACGAATGAGACAATATTTAATATAGATGAATTACCTAAAAGTTTGATTGTAATTGGGGCAGGACCCATAGGCCTTGAACTCGGGCAAGCGTTTTGTCGTTTAGGTTCAAATGTTGATGTTATTGATGCTCAAAAGCCTTTGGAAAATTTGGATAAAGAGTATTCTGATATTTTAATTAGTGAATTAAAAAAAGAAGGCATTAATTTTCACTATCCAGATAAAATAAAGGTTCTAAAAAGAAATAAATTAGGATTATCTGTAGAGTTAGAAAATGGAAAAGTTATCCAAGGTAGCCACCTATTAGTGGCTGCGGGGAGGTCCCCTAATATTACAAATCTTGGACTTGATAAGGCGAACGTTCAGTACGACCAGAGTGGAATAATAGTGTCTAAAAGTTTAAGAACTAGCAACAAACGCATATATGCTGCGGGAGATGTTACTAAAGGTATGGGAGGGCTTACTCATGCCGCTGGTTATCATGCCGGTAAACTAATTCAGAATTTCTACTTTTCTCCACCTTTCATGGGTGATTTTCTGGCAAAAGCTAATACATCATCGATGCCTGCAGTTATCTATTCTGAACCAGAATTTGCAAGTATCGGAATAACTGAAGATAAAGCAAAAGAGCTATTTTCAAAAGTTAAGTGTCTAACTTGGAATTTTGATGAAAATGATAGAGCAATATCTGAGTTTTCAACTTTAGGTGGAGTTAAAATAATAGCAAATAGTAAGGGAAAGATATTAGGGGGTTCTATTCTTGGTGAGCAGGCGGGAGAGATAATGCATTTAATCAATATGGCGATGGTTAATAACATTAAGATTTCTGGACTTGCTAAAATTATTTCACCTTATCCAACAAGGTCTGAAGCTGTAAAAAGGGCTTCCTCAAGATTTTATACAAAAATCCTCTTTAGTAATCGCACAAAAAAAATTGCAGAACTTCTATCTAAATTTCATTAAAGAGAATTTTGCATTATTTTGGCTAATCTAAAAATCAAGTATAGTGGGTGCTTCCCAGCCTCTTCTTGAGCAAGCGGCTATGACTGTATTTCTTAGTAGGCAAGCTATGGTCATCGGGCCTACTCCGCCAGGTACAGGTGTTATCGACCCAGCTATTTCTTTAGCATTAGAATAATCTACGTCTCCAACTAACCTTGTTTTTCCCGGCCTTTTAATACTAGGAACCCTATTAATACCTACATCGATAACACATGCTCCTTCTTTTACCCAGCTGGCTTTAACCATTAATGGTCGACCTACGGCAGCAATGAGTATGTCTGCACTTTTGCAAACGTCTTCTAAATTCTCTGTGCGTGAGTGTGCTATTGTAACTGTACAGTTCTGTTCTAGAAAAAGTAAAGCTGCGGGTTTACCGACGAGTATTGAACGCCCTAAAACTACGCAATGTTTTCCAGATAAGTCTCCGAGTTCATCCTTTGCTAGCATTACACACCCTGTAGGCGTACATGGTCTTAAACCAGATTTTCCCAAAGAAAGACGACCCGCGGATGCCTCTGTTAGGCCATCGACATCTTTATCAGGATGTATCTCTTTGATTACCCGATCTGAATTTATCCCCTTTGGCAATGGTAATTGAACTAATATGCCGTCAACTTTATTATTATCATTTAGTTTTTTAACTAAATTGACGACTTTGGTTTCTGTGGTATTGGCGGGTAATTTATACTCAAGAGAGTTCATTCCGCATTCCTCTGTAAATTTGACTTTACTAGCGACGTACACTTGGCTTGCGGGATCCTCACCTACAAGAACTACTGCTAGAGAAGGAGATTCAGGTAGTTGTGTAACGGCTTGTTGCACTTTTTTTCTTAAATTTTGTGCAAAAATACGGCCGTCAATTTTTGATGCTTTCATTTTTGAGTCCAACTTTGAGTACAATTACGAATAAATATTAATGATGTAAGAGCCCAATAGACTTAATTGCCTGTGTATGTAAATTGTAATTTAGTTATTAATATAATTAAATATTAAGATACTTTAACTAGACAAATATTTAATTATGATAATAAATAGTATTTATTGAATGAGTTGGGTTGAAAAATTTTATGAAAAAAGCAGTTAATAAGAATTTGAAGACTATTTTAACTGTTTCTGTTGCCATTTTATTAACTTCATGTGGAGGCGGAGGAAATGATACTCCGCCTGTTTCAGTTACGCCAATACCTCCTGGTTCATCAAAGTTAAAAATAAATTCTGATCAGGAAGCGGTATCATTTTTATCTAAAATGACATTTGGAGCCTCTCGCGAGGACGTAGCAGGTGCCATTAACAGAGATGCCTCGGATTTATTGTTAGAGGAATTTGCTAAACCTCCATCTTATATTTTGCCTTTTGTAATGGAGTATACAGACGACAATATAGGTATTCAGCATAGGTCATATTCTTCAGCTTTTTGGAATGCTATGGTTGATGCGGATGACCAGCTACGCCAAAGAATGGTATTCGCTTTGTCACAGATCACTGTTATTTCTGATTTAAATATGGGTGATAGGCCACGTATTAATGCGCATTATGTTGACGCGTTGTACAAGCATGCATTTGGTAACTACAAAGAATTATTGAAAGAGATTACTTATACTCCAGCTATGGCTAATTTTTTAACATATTTCCGTAATAGGGATAATTCTAACCAAAACCCACTTCAAACTCCAGATGAAAACTACGCAAGAGAATTCCTACAACTTTTCACCCTAGGTGTTACCGAGCTAAATATGGATGGATCCCAAAAATTAGTAAATGGAAATCCTGTAGAAACTTATACTAATGAGGATATTGTAGGGCTTGCGAGAGTATTTACAGGATTGAGCTGTGAGGGATCAGATTTTTGGAATTGTGATGATTATGATCAAACCTCTCCTTTGGTAATGTATCAAAATTATCATAGTAAAAATGAAAAACAATTTCTAGGTAAAACAATCGGTGCTTACGTTGATGGTGATACTGCAATAGATCAAGCGATTGATCATATATTTGAGCACCCAAATCTTGCTCCCTTTATTGCCACTCGCCTAATCCAGCGTTTTACAGCTAGTAGTCCAACCCCTGAATATATAGAGCGCGTAGCAACTGCTTTCGAAACTGGTAGTTACACATCTGTAGATAATGTTCAGTTTGGACTAGGAAACAGGGGTGACCTAAAGGCAACTTTAGCAGCTATCTTGCTCGATGAGCAATTTTTTAACGGCGAAGAGAAATCAAATAAAGATGGTAAGGTAAGAGAACCAGTCCTTAAGTTTATTCATTGGGCAAGAGCTTTTGATGTAGGTAATGTATTTGCTGAAAATGAGTGGGCCCTTTTATTTCATGCCCGTAGTAATGAGGGGCTAGGTCAACAACCCTTTCAATCACCCTCAGTTTTTAATTTTTATCGCCCAGGATTCATTGCCCCGCAATCATATAGCGGTAACGAAGGATTAACAGCACCCGAATTGCAAATTATCCATGAGGGTTCAGTTATAGGGTATAATGACTGGATGTTAGAGTATGTTTTTAATAGTTCACCAATGCGGGATGAAGCAATTGATAGCTTTGCGCCTGATTACAGCTATGAAGTTACATTAGCGGACACGCCCGACCAATTATCCGAGCATTTGGATACTCTTCTACTTGGAGGGATGATGAAAAATGCAACAAAAGAACGAATAGTTACGATCTTAAATGAAATGCCTATTCGGCTAGATCATGAAGATAATACTGCTGATGATAGATGGAATCGCGTCGCAGTAGCAGTCTATGTTGCTGTTACATCAACCGAGTTTTCGTTAGCATTATAAGGTAGGATAAAATGTCATATATCAACAGAAGACGGTTTTTAAAATCCTCAAGTGCCCTTGGATTCTCGGCCAGTACTGGGTTATTGGCCGCAATGGGTAGCTTGAATGCTTTTTCAGCCGAAGTTAATGGTTACAAGGCTCTTGTGTGCGTGTTTCTTAAGGGCGGCATGGATAGTATGGATTTTATCTTACCAAAAGACCTTCCATCATACAACGCACTCGCAAGTGTGAGGCCTGGAATGTTTGAAGCCTATGGTGTTGGCAGCGGAAATTCGTCCCGAGATATTGACAACATATTAGAGATTAACGCCCTTAATAGCAATTTAGGAGGACGTAAATTTGGATTTTCATCTGGTGTACCAGAATTGCAAAACTTATTTAATACAGGCCAAGCCGCAATTGTGGGCAACGTTGGCCCATTAATAGAGCCCACAAACCGTACAAGTATGAATAATGGATCGGTTCAACTTCCTACGCGGCTATTTTCGCATAATGATCAGCAGTCTACTTGGATGAGCTTTGGAACGGAAGGTACACAAAGTGGTTGGGGCGGGCGCCTTTTAGAGCCTATTCTTGCGGCTGATGTTTCTTCAGACCCAGTGTTTTCAGCTATATCGACAAGCGGCAATGATGTATTTTTATCAAGTACTAATGTCAGACAGTTTTTAGCAAAGGGAAGCCCTAGCTCTGCGAATATTTTAGAGCAAAATTGGCGTTTAGGAACGGGAAGCTCCTCTAATACAGCTATTAATGCTCTTAGAGATCACCTTAACGCGACGGGTGTAACTTCAGATAATTTATTTGGAAAAGACCTTATCGATATCAATGGTCGTGCCATCAGAAATATAGAAACTTATAAATCCGCTTTAAATAACTCCGTTGGAATTAACACTCAATTTCCTGATAGTCACCTTGGCAATCAATTAAGAACCGTAGCTAATACAATTTCAGCGCGCAATAACCTTAATGTCAGGAGACAAATATTTTACGTTGCGATAGGCGGATTTGATACTCATGATAATCAGCACACCAATATGCCCAGATTAGAAACCCAGATATCAACTTCAATTAACGCCTTTCAAAACGCTATGGCCGAGATGGGTTTATCAGATCAAGTTACTCTTTTTACAGCATCAGATTTTGGCCGAACAGCTGTTGAAAATGGTGATGGTACGGATCATGGGTGGGGGGCCCATCACCTTGTTGTTGGGGGCGCTGTCAAAGGCCAAAAAATATATGGTGAAATACCACTCTATGATAGAAGTGATCTCGCTTATACAGGTGACCGAGGAAGGTTAATTCCATCTACTTCTGTTGATCAGTATGCTGCTACACTTGGGGGCTGGTTTGGCTTAGATCAAAACGAATTAAATAATGCCTTGCCTAATTTAAATAACTTTAGCGAAAAAAACTTAGGTTTTCTTTAATTAAGAATTTCTTAGCTTAACCCTTTCAAATAATTTAAAAATCGGCTTTAATCTAATTTTTAAATTAGGTATCTATATGAAGTTAAATAAATATTCT
>Ga0206129_10001322_pt1 | contig 33731 bp, 37 predicted proteins | sample Helgoland_Spring_8_FD_148616 | JGI IMG/M metagenome (GOLD analysis project Ga0206129, IMG submission 148616) | Pelagic subsurface seawater microbial communities from Kabeltonne, Helgoland, North Sea - Helgoland_Spring_Bloom_20160502_2 | ecosystem: Environmental > Aquatic > Marine > Epipelagic ...
CCTACCGTTCCACCAATGTCGAACAGGCGTTCTAGTCGGTGAGTGCTGGGGTCGTGCCATCGCCCCATGATTCAACGATGTGTTCGCCCATAGGCGTCGACGGCGGACCGCCGACGAAAGGCCAGAGTTCCTCGGCGATCCGACGCCAATTGGCCCGGGCCTCCAGCTCGCCAAACACGGCGAGCAGGCCGAGATTAATGCGCTGCACAACGGTGTAGTTCGGTGGCATGTTCGTGTACTGGGCAATACCGTCGGTGGCTTCGCTAAAGGCAAAGATCTGGCGCACCGTTTCCGACGCGTACTCGGGTGTCGTCGTGTAATCATCGTCGTAGCGCACAAACTCGTAAAAGTGTCCGAAGTACTGACGCAGTTGTTCTTCGCTGACCTTCTCCTCGGCCTCAGGTGCCAAGAGTTTCTGACGAATCGCTTCGGAACGGTACGTCACCATGTCGTCGTCGATCACCATCGCCTTGATCAGCGTCATAAACCCATCAACGGCATCCTGATCGAAGTGTTTGACGAGCCCGTAATCCAGAAAGGTCACCTGTCCCCCAGGGCGGAAAATGTAGTTGCCAGGATGGGGATCGCCATTGAACGCATGCAGTTTGTACATGGAGCCAAACGTGAATCGGTACAAGGTTTCGGCAGCGAGATTGCGTTCCTCTTGTGACCATGTGAGCAGCTCGTCGAAACGATGCCCGGTAGCCAGCTCAGTCGTGAGCACTCGCTGGGTTGAGTGTTCAAACACCACAGCTGGCACGTGGATGTAGGGATGACCCTGGTAGTACGTCCAGAACTTGTGCTGATTCCGGGCCTCGAGGTCATAGTCGACTTCTTCGACGAGCCGCTCGGTTAGCTCTTGTACCAGAGGCTTCGGGTCAAGGCTGGGAAAAGCTCGGCCCATGATCCGAAGTAATGGATCGGCATTACTCAGGTCATTCTTGATCGCCTGATCAACACCTGGATACTGCACCTTCACCGCCACGGCACGGCCGTCGTGGGTTAGTGCTCGATGCACTTGCCCAATCGAGGCTGCCGCTATGGGTTCGCGATCAAACTCGGCGAAAACCTGATCAGGTGGCGCACCCAACTCAGCGGTTATCGCACCAACAACGAGATCATGGCTCATCGGAGGAGCGTCCTGTTGCAACGCTGAGAGCGTCTTGCGCATGTGCTCGGGCATGCCTTGGTCCAGATAGCTGGCCATCTGACCGAGCTTCATGAAGGCACCCTTCATATTGCCGAGACGTTTCACCACATCTTCGGCCGTCTTCAGCTCAAACGCTCGATCGAGTTCTTCCTTACGGCCTGCATCGGCAAAAATTCGGCGAGCCTTGTGTGCACCCCACCGGGCGCCGACCTTCGATCCAAGACCCGCGATTTGTACATTTCGGGCGGCTCGGCCGACCTTGCTGATAGGAGTGTCCTGGCTCACGATGGGACTCTATTGGCACCACAGACCATGGGCCGGGTCTGACACGGTTTTCCTACGTGACACATGGCGAGCCGGTCAACATCAAACCACATACTCGGACGCTGGTTGGCGGGCAACGCTGGCTGGCGGCCACACTTGTGAGATGGAAACCAGCTTCGTGACCGTTGCCAATGGAGATATCTCGCTGAACGTCGCGGTACAGGGCGAAGGCCCCCTCATTCTGTGTATCCACGGATGGCCAGAGCTGTGGTACTCCTGGCGGCACCAGATGGCCTATTTCGCTGACCTCGGATACATGGTCGCGGCGATGGATGTTCGTGGCTACGGAGGGTCATCGAAACCCGACGAAATCGCGGCGTACACGCTCATCGAGCTCGCTGGCGATGCTGCCGCCGTGATCGACCAACTGGGCGACGGCACCGCAATCGTCTTCGGACATGACTGGGGCGCGCCAATTGCGTGGAACACCGCTCGTTTACACCCAGACAAGGTGAGCGCCGTAGCCGGGCTGAGCGTGCCATACCTGCCTGTTGGAGCCAACGATTCGCTCGCTCTGTGGCGTGAGCGATACACCGCCAACGACAAGTTCTTTTATCAGGTGTATTTCGCTGACCGAGGCGACGAAGCCGAAGCCGAGCTTGGTGCCGACTCGTTGCGAAGCATCCGCATGATCTACTACTCCGCTTCGGGCGACGGCGTGGGTGGTTTCCTTGGTGAGAAACCAGCGAGTGATGCCATGCTCGACGGTCTCACCGACCCGGACCCGTTCCCATCGTGGGCGACACCGCAGGATCTGCAGGTGTATGGCGACGCTATGCAGGCCGGCGGATGGAGAGGTCCACTCAACCGGTACCGGGCCCAGACGCTTGACGCCGAGCAGTTGGGTTCTCGCCCGAACCCCAACCTCACACAGCCAGCAACCTTTATCGGTGGCGAACTCGACATGGTCCGCCAGTTCGTCGAGGGCCTCGACTTGTACGAGTTCGCCTCACTCGCGTGCGACGACTATCGGGGCACCACCATCGTCGAAGGTGCGGGACACTGGGTGCAGCAGGAAGCACCCGACGCCGTAAACAGTGCGCTCAAAGCATTTATCGAAGGTCTGTAACCCGACGCTGCTACACCGACCGGCGAACAAATAGTCCGCTGTACACCTTCGAGGCGTCGCCGACTTGCGATGATACAAGAGTGTCTTCTTCTAACGTACGGGCCCCGTCGCCCATCGACCGCGCATTCCTGACCGACCAACCTGAGACAGGAACCCTGTACCTCGTCCGTCATGGACAGCAACAATGGCCTGATCCGTTGACCTCGGTTGCTGGCGATTGGGTCGACCCACCACTCTCCGAAACAGGTCGGGCCCAGGCCGACTGCGTTGGCCGATGGCTGGCCGACCGCCCGGTCGCCGCCGTGTACAGCTCTCAACTGTTGCGGGCCAATGACACCGGCAAGGCCATCGCCCGCCATCACCAGCTTGAGGTCCAGGTCATCGAAGAACTCGAAGAGATCCGACTCTTCGAAGACCTACCGCAGGATGAACGACCAATCGACATCCTGGGCGAGAGGGCCCTTGACGGCATCCGTGAACGTTTCGTACAAACGCAGAAATGGGATGTGTATCCCCACACTGAACGGTCACTCGACTTTCGTCGTCGCGTAGGTTGGGCGATCGAATCTGCTCTCGTAACCCACCCCGGCGAAACGATTGTGATCGCGTGCCATGGCGGCGTTATCAATGCCTATCTGTCGGAGATCCTGGGCCTTGACGTCGATATGTTCTTCCGGCCGTACCACGCATCGTCGCACCGTATTTTGTTCGGACAAGGCCGCCGAGTCATCGACACGCTCAACGATGAGGCCTACCTCGCCGCCGAAGGCCTACTCACTCATTAATACTGCGCTTGTTGAGGGTTTGCTGAGGGTTTCCTGAGGCGAGTCATGGCTATCTGAAGACCTGTTCTCTCGCGACCATACGTGACTCACGGTTCCGTCGGGCTTAGGCCGATTCGCGGATCTCTCGTTTGAGGTCCTTGATCTCGTCGCGGAGACGAGCAGCGTATTCAAACCGTAGATCGCCTGCAGCCTCGTTCATTTCCTCTTCAAGCGTGCGGACAAGGCGTTCGAGATCATCGCTGTGCATGTTCGAGATATCGGCCAATGGTTTGTCCCGTTTGCGAGACCGTTTGCCGTCGTTGGGCGATGGAGCCTTCTGCTCGTTCGGACGCAGAAACGCCAGGATGTCGGTGACAGCCTTGGTGATGGTCTGCGGATCGATGCCGTGTTCCTCGTTGTAGGCCTGTTGCACCGCTCGGCGGCGCTGGGTCTCACCGATCGCAGCGGTCATTGATCTCGTCATCTGGTCCGCGTACATCACGACATGGCCCTCGACGTTACGAGCGGCACGTCCCATGGTCTGGATAAGCGACGTCTCGCTGCGCAGGAAACCTTCCTTGTCGGCATCGAGAATGGCGACCAGGCTGACCTCGGGAAGGTCGAGACCCTCTCGCAACAAGTTGATCCCCACCAGCACGTCAAACTCACCAAGTCGGAGGTCGCGAAGAATTTCGATCCGTTCAATGGTGTCGACCTCGCTGTGCAGGTAACGAACTCGTATACCCAGCTCGAGCAGGTAGTCGGTGAGGTCCTCGCTCATCTTCTTGGTCAGAGTCGTAACCAGCACCCGTTCGTCGCGATCGGTGCGTTTGTTGATCTCTTCGATCAAGTCGTCGATCTGCCCCTTGGTAGGGCGCACTTCGACGAGTGGGTCGACCAGACCGGTTGGACGAACGATCTGCTCGACGATTTGGTCGCTGACATCGAGCTCATAGGCTCCTGGTGTCGCCGACAGGAACACGACCTGGCCGAGCCGACCCATCACCTCGTCGAAATTCAATGGGCGGTTATCGGCAGCGGATGGCAGCCGGAACCCGTGCTCGATCAGGACTTCTTTGCGCTTGCGGTCACCGGCGTATTGGCCATGCAACTGCGGGACGGCAACATGGCTCTCGTCGAGCACCGTCACAAAGTCCTTAGGGAAGTAATCCAGGAGCGTGTAGGGCGCTTCGCCGGGTGCACGACCGTCGATATGTCGGCTGTAGTTTTCGATGCCGTTGCAGAAACCGATCTCTTCCATCATCTCGAGGTCGTACTCGGTGCGCATCCTCAGGCGTTGCGCCTCGAGCAACTGCCCATTCTTCTCGAAGTGCGCTAACCGCTGCTGCAGCTCTTCTTGAATCGTGCCGGTTGCGACCGACATGCGATCGTCGCCAGCGACGTAGTGTGTTGCTGGAAAGACACACAGATCGTCGAGTGTGCCCAACCGTTCGCCGGTCAGCACATCGACTCGATGGATCGCCTCGACCTCGTCGCCAAACATTTCGATGCGGATGGCGTTCTCTTCATAGGCCGGGTGGAGCTCGATGACGTCGCCCTTGACCCGAAAGTTGCCGCGGACCAGGTTCATATCATTGCGCTCGTACCGCATATCGATGAGCTGGCGGAGGATGTCGCGCTGGTCGATCTCTTGGCCGGGTTGTAACACCAGCAGGTTGCCTTCGTAACCTTCGGGCGCGCCCAAACCGTAGATACACGACACCGACGCAACAATGATCACATCTCGGCGGGTAAGCAATGCCGAAGTACTCGCATGGCGCAGCCGGTCGATCTCATCATTGACTGAACTGTCTTTTTCGATATAGGTGTCACTCGAAGCCATGTACGCCTCGGGCTGGTAGTAGTCGTAGTACGACACGAAGTACTCGACCCGATTGTTGGGGAAGAACTCGCGCAGCTCATTGGCCAGCTGCGCCGCCAGCGACTTGTTGGGTGCAATAACGAGTGTTGGTCGTTGCACCTGTTCAATGGTCCATGCAATGGTTGCGCTCTTGCCGCTACCGGTAATACCGAGCAGTGTCTGGAAACGAGCGCCAGTGTTCAGCCCTTCGGTGAGTTGCTCGATGGCTTTGGGCTGGTCGCCTGCAGGTTCGAATTCGGTGACCATTTCAAATGGCACATGACGCACTTCAGGCATCCTCTAGTTCTACCACCACGATGTGACATTCTCATGGGCTCGACCTGTCTTGTCTGCCTATCTCAGGTTGCACCAGAACAACCGACACGACACGAGGCAGCGCAGTACCGTCGTGCTTCCCGGCGCCAACGCTTCACGATAGAGACGCAATCCCTTCTGCTGCTTCAAACGCCAAATACCGCAAAGCTGAATCCATAGAAACCAGTCCCGCTCTCCTTTGTGTCGAAGAAGTGTGTTAGCTCCACAGGTCGTCGGTGGCCGGCCACCCGAGTCGGGGTGTGATCTTGCCCACGTCTCCGGTTCCCACGAGACCAAACGCATCACCAGTTCGACGTTCGCGAACATGACTGGCCTCAAGGTGGACATGCTGCGTTTCATCTAACGAGCGCTTCTCCATGCAGCAGCGACGGACCATCACCTGTTTCGTAACACTGTCGTTTCGGCACGGCAGCTGGCCGGTCTCTAAGATCGCCCTTATGTACGACGTGGATGGCAAGACTGCAGTAATCACCGGCGCAGCCAGCGGTATGGGGCTCGGCATGGCCCGCTCCTTCGCCAACGCTGGCATGAAGCTCGTGCTGGCCGACATCGACGTCTCCCGACTCCAGACTGCGGTCGATGGCCTCAAAGCCGCAGGCCATAGCGCCATTGGTGTGCCCACCGATGTGAGCAAAGAAGCGGACATTCAGGCACTCGCTCAGGCGGCCCTCGACGAGTTCGGCGCCGTCCATGTCATGTCGAATAACGCCGGTATCGGCATCCCCGGCACCGTCGACGACATGACGCTCGATGACTGGAAGTGGACGATAGATGTCGACCTATGGTCTGTCATCTATGGCGTCCGCACCTTTTTGCCCCTGCTGAAAGAACAAGGAGAAGGCCATATCACTGCCACCTCTTCGATGGCGGGCCTCACCTGCGGGCCAGTACTCGGCGCATATCACGTTGCTAAACACGGCGTCGTTGCGCTAATGGACACCGTGCGTATTGAACTGAAGCTGGCCAAGTCCGAGGTGCGAGCGAGCGTTCTGTGCCCGGGACCGATCGACACCGATATCGCCTATAGCGAGCGGCTACGGCCCGACGACGTTGAGACTCGCGACAATAACAAGCTCGAAGATAAGTTTTTTGCAAGCCTTCGCAGTGAACTTGCGGGAGGCATGGACCCGAACGAGGTCGGCGACATGGTCCTCGAAGCCATCCAGAACAATCGGTTCTGGATCCTGACCCACCCGGAAGAATTCTTGCCGCTCATCGAGAAACGAGTCGCCCACATCAAACGCGACCATGCCCACCGGCTCTAACCCCCTCACCCATCTTGGGGAAGGTGTTAGCTGGGCTTGGTCGCTTAAGGAAGAGGAACGACCGTGAATGGGACCAACTGAAGCTCGGCCAGGGTGTAGGAACAACCATCGCCGGTGGCGACGAAGACCCGCGGTGATGCATCGATCGTTTCGGTGTAGTCGTGTTCAAAACTAACGGTCTCATTCACCGTGATCATGGTGTTGTCTGGTTCCTCGCGGTCTGTGTTCTCGCCATCTGTGTTCTCGCTGGCGGCCGACGATGTCGACTCGTAGTCGCATGATGCGGTGCACAAGGCAGCATCGTCGGCGCCAGTAACCCGAGAGACTGAGCCATCGCCCCAGTCAACTCGGGTGTTACACCAGTCGATGACAGAACTGTCATCGTCAACAACCATCACCGTGACGGATACGTGTGCGCTGTATACGAGCACCGACTGCGGAAGGATGGTGGCAGGCGCAGAAAACGCCTGCCCTTCTGCATCGGCTGGATCATCCGCAGGCGTGGAGGGGTTCGCCTCGGGATAATTCTGCATTCGCTCGGTGTGCGGCTCTTCAACCGCAACAGTTACGTTCCCATCGTTTTGCACGCCTGGCGGAGCCAGATCGTTGGACAGGGTGTCTGGTGGAGTAGCTGTCTCTCCTGGTGTGAGATCTCGTTCGAGTCCGGCAGCCTCGGCCTGAGTTGTTTCGGCCGGGGTGTCCTCGGCCGGGGTATCAGGCACAGCAGGGTTGGTGACGGACGGGACCGCCATCGGCGCAAGCTGTTCGATACGAATATCGGCACTGAAAGCTGACCAATCGAGGGTTGCCGGGTCTGCCTCAAACGGGGCGGCATCGGTCGTCGACGGTTCGACCGACGCAAGGGATTGTCCCGACGTCGACGCCGGAGGGGTAGACGTCGACATCGGGAGCGATTGGAGGTCCTCGTTCCGAGGAGGAGAAAGGGTGAACGCTGGCGCAGTTGGTTCGGTCGGGGCTTCGATCATGTCAGCCGGACCGGGATCGCCAGTCGGTGCTTCTTCGATGGGTTCGGCCAGACGCCATACGCCGTTGGAGCCAAAGACACGAGGCAGTTGTGGATCTGGCGCCTCTGCATCCGCGACCAGAGCCAAGCCGCCATGTTGTGGCGGCGCGGCGATCATCGCGCCAAGCACCGCCGCTGCAAGCACCACCGGAGCGAACAACGCAATACGGCGATTACGAGAATTCCGCTTGATGTCATCCAGCATCTGAGAGACACGCAGCTCAGAAAGATCAACCTCGGGTACATCCTCGACCGGGTCGAACATCATCGGTCTGCGCCCATGGTGTCTCGCAGCGAATGCAGACCTCGAGAAGCATGTGTCTTGACTGTTCCTACAGAGCAGTCCAAGATCTCGGCGACATCGGCCTCGGGGTAACCGGCCAGATATCGTAGAACGACAACTTCTCGCTGGCGACGAGACAGCCGCGACAGTGCATCGACCAACGCCAACCGTTCAATGATGGGCTCGCCATCGTGGGAACGCACGAGATCTTCGCCAGTCAGGTCCTGCCTTGACCGCTTGCGCCACGCATCGATTGCGCCGTTTGCGCTGACTTTAGACACCCAACGAGCAGCGTCTGGGCGAATACGCCACCACCGGGTGTAGGCCTTGGCCATGGTCTCTTGGGCTACATCTTCGGCTTCGACCTGCTGGCCAAGAATGCGGTACGCAACACGGAAGGCTATGCGATATAGCGCTTCGAAGTTGTCGTCGTACGTCTGCATGCCCTCAGCCCAGATGTGGTGCTCTGTAGAGTGTCCTTCTCGCTACTTCACGTGAAGATTCACCTATACAACGGATGAGCGAGCCAATTCGTTGACATAGATTCTGAAGTTTCTTAGATTCCTTCTAGCCACAATCACCGCTCATCAGCCTTCTGCCTGCGAAATTCCAGTCATCCACTGCCAACAACGGACGACTGCGGCATCAAGTGCCACCAAGTCACCGCTGTTATCAATAACAAAATCCGCCTTGTCACGTCGAGCCTGGCGGCTTACCTGGCTGGCAATACGGGCGTTGGCATCTTCGATAGAAAATCCTCGGTGAGCCACGAGTCGTTCGATAGCAAGCTCGGTCGGGGTGTCAACCACAACGATGCCGGCCAACTCAAGCGGACGTTCGCTGTCAATCAGCAGCGGTATGTCGAGAACGACTATTTCGTGTGTCTTGGCTAACGCTTCGCGTTGGCGGGCCATGTCTTTTCGCACAGCCGGATGGACTATCTCATTAATCTTTTTCAGTTCGTCTGGATCATTAAAGACAATATCCGCCAGTGCAGGACGATTCAGTTCACCGTCGATACCAACGACCTTGTCGCCAAAGTAGGCAACGATTTCGTCGAACACTGGCATACCGGCGACCTGTAACCGTTTGACCGTTGCATCCGCATCGACCAAACCAGCCCCATAAGCAACAAGACGCTCACTGGCCGCAGACTTCCCAGAACCGATGCCGCCAGTCAGGCCAAATTCGCTCACGGGATTGAAACTACACGAGAGACTCCATTTGCACCATTTAGGGTTTTCTGTAGGCATATCTACCTGTAGCCCTAAAGAAAGGGGCCGAACGGACGATTGAACACGTATGCCTGTTTCACTCCTCCTCGTAGACGACCACCGAATGGTGCGCGAGAGCCTCAAGCGCTCGTACATCGAATGGGGGTTCGACGTCATTGGCGACGTCGCCAGCGCAGAAGAAGCCGTTCCCCTTGCCATTGCCCACCAGCCTCAGCTAGTGGTCGCTGATATCGCCATGCCTGGCATGGATGGCATCGAAGCCTGCGAACGGATTGCCAACCAGTGCCCGGACACACGGGTAATCATCTTGACCATGCATGGCGACGCAGAGTCCCTCTCGCGTGCGATCCGCGCCGGTGCATCTGGTTTCCTGCTTAAGGATTGCAGCATCGACGAATTGATGACTGCAACTCGCCTCGCCGCTTCTGGCGAGACGGTGATTGCCCCCCAGCTCAAGCCACACCTACTCGCGCAGGTTCGCCGCCCGAACTCGACCATGACGGCAACGTCAACCACGACGAGTCACCGGATCACGCCCCGTGAGACCGAAGTGCTCCAGATGATCGCCGACGGCCACTCAACCCCTGAAGTCGCCGAACGGTTGTTCATCAGCCAGAAGACGGTCAAGAACCACCTGGCTTCGATCTACCAGAAGCTTGATGCACGTGACCGCACGCAAGCAGTTCTCCAGTCGGTACGTATGGGAATCGTCACCCTCGACTAGAACGATCGGGTCCACTTCGCCTGTAAACAGGCACAGGACGCGTGGACCAGATGGTTCTACACAGTCAAAAAGGTTCTAACCAGGCACCATGTAACCGCCTCGGATGCAAAGTCCGAGGCGGTTGCCGTTTTCTGAAGCCCCCAGCTGTAAGACTCTCGACGTGATCGAATTGCGCCCTGCGACCGCCGACGACATTGACTTCATGTGGCAAATGCTCTACTACGCGTCCTACACCGACCAAGAAGACGGCGTGACCCTCGACGACATGAAGGCGAACCCCGATCTCATTCGCCATCTGGACGACTGGGGGAACCGCACCGGCGACGTAGCGCTCATCGCCCTTGACAAGACTGGGCGCGAAAGCCGGCTCGTTGGAGCGAGCTGGCTCCGACACATGATCGGCCACGAACAACAAGACGTAACGTTCATCGACGAGCACACACCTGAGCTCGTCATCTCGGTCGTCCCAGAGATCATCGGGCGGGGGGCCGGATCACGGCTTATGAGCGAGATTCTTCATATCGCCGATAGCTACGGCATCAGTCAAGTCGTGCTCACGGCTCGAGCTTCGAACCCGGCTGTCGCGTTGTACGAACGCCACGGTTTCGAGATCATCCAGCGCATCACGAATCGTGTCGGTACGGAGTCAGTCAAGATGTTGCGGGTTACACCATCGCCACAATAATCGCGCTATTGTCCTGGCCGCCTGGGTGACCATCGACGCCTGCCAACGCCAGCGAAACAAGCGCTCGACTTACGTCGACCGGATGGCCTGCCACCCTGTCCACAACTGCAGCGATGTGGTCGGGGCGCACCGACGTCAATGGGTGACGGTAATGGCACTCGTCAACGCCATCGGTGAACATGAGTAGGGTGTCGCCTGGACTGGCGCTGAATGCGCTAAACGAGCAACTCCCAGCCGGCCACCGGTCGCCAGTAGCCACGTAGCGTTCGTCCTTGAGGTTCACCTGGCGGTACTCCCCTGCACCTGTCACCACCACCAAACTGGAGTCGCCGTAGTTGACGACCGATCCATGGCCAGCGGCTCGATCGAATAGAGCGACGACAAGTGTCGACTCCGAATCCGTTTCCGGGCCTGGCGCTTTGCCCAAACCTTCGACCGCCGCTGTGAGGTCCGGAGCGTTCGCTGGCATTGTCTTTGTAAAAGACGCGTGCAACCAGTCGATCATCGCATGACTGGCTTCATGACCAAAGTGTGCGTCGGCCACGGCCATGACTACTCGGTCGCCACTGTCGACGATGCACAAGGCATCCTCGTTCGGGACATAGCGTGAACCTTTGAATTGCAGGCTCGGAGAACGTGGGTCACCACCGACAGAAATGGACGCTGCTGCCCGGTCGCCGACCGCAACCGTGGTTGCGATTCCGCACTCGTCGTGGTCTCGGCCAAGAAGCAGGCAGTCATACACGCTGTCAGCCTAGAAAAGGAAAACACAAACGACCCCCGAACCGAAGCTCGGGGGTCGTTTTAGGACCTACTGATCAATGACCAGCGGTATCAGATCTGGGATCCGTTCAGGCGCCAGGCGGAGGCGACGGGGCCTCAGGTGCTGGTGCGAGTTCGGTTTCCATGCCGTCTACCTGAGCGTAAGCGGCTTCGATATCGGCCGCGATATCGGCCGACAGCGGTTCAACGGCAGCCGGTTCGGCTTCTTCGATCTCGACCTCGCCGATGTAGTTACCTTCATCGTCGTAGGCGTGCTCACCGAAGTGCTCTTGGTACTCGGCGGCCACGACGCCACCCTCGGCAGCCTGCTTGATCGACAGGCTAATCCGACGACGCTGCAGGTCGAGATCGATGATCTTGACCCAGAGTTCTTCACCCGGTGACACAACTTGCTCGGGGAGATCGACGTGATGGGCTGACATCTCCGAGATGTGAACCAGACCTTCGATGCTGTCGCCAACCTGCACGAACGAGCCGAACGGGACCAACTTCGTGACCCGGCCATAGACGAGCTCGCCGACCTTGTGAGCACCAGCAAACTGCTGCCAAGGGTCCTGCTGGGTTGCCTTGAGCGACAGGCTGATGCGTTCGCGGTCAAGGTCGACCTCGAGCACCTGCACGTCGACTTCGTCGCCGACTGCAACAACAGAACTTGGGTGGTCGACATGCTTCCAGGAAAGTTCCGAAACGTGGATGAGTCCATCCATACCGCCAAGGTCCACGAAGGCACCAAAGTTGACGACCGAGCTGACGATGCCCTTGCGAGCTTCGCCTGGCTTGAGGTTGTCGAGGAACTCTTCGCGCTGTTCCTTCTGGGTCTCTTCGAGCCATGCACGACGAGAAAGCACAACATTGTTGCGGTTCTTGTCGAGTTCGATGATCTTGGCTTCAAGTGTCTGGCCAACGTATGGCTGCAGGTCACGGACACGGCGCAACTCGACGAGCGATGCAGGAAGGAAACCACGAAGACCGATGTCCACGATCAGGCCGCCCTTTACGACCTCGATAACCGGACCGGAGACCATGCCGTCTTCTTCTTTGAGCTGCTCGATCTTGCCCCAGGCACGTTCGTACTGGGCACGCTTGCGGCTGAGGATCAGACGACCCTCTTTGTCTTCCTTGGTGAGAACCAGTGATTCGATGGTCTCGCCCATCGACACCACTTCACGAGGATCAACGTCGTTGCGGATCGACAGTTCGCGAGACGGGATGACGCCTTCGCTCTTGTAGCCGATATCGAGGAGTACCTCGTCGGTGTCAATACGCACGACCGTGCCGTTTACCATCTGGCCCTCTTCGACCGATACGAAGGTCATGCCATAGGCGGCATCGAGGTCAGCATCAGAGATGTCGTCGGCGACAATCTGGCGAGGGGTGTAGTTGCCTTCTTCGTCGAAGGTGCCGAACATTGACTCGTCGTCAGCGGCCAGAACTGGAGGCGCTGGCGCAGGTGCTGGTGCGGGTGCTGCGGGAACAGCCTCGGCAACAACCGGTGCTTCTTCGGCCACAGGAGCTTCCTCGGCGGCAGGAGCAACTTCGGCCACTGCTTCCTCAGCTGCGACTGGGGCTTCTTCAGCAACTACTTCTTCGGCAACTACTTCTTCGGTCACTGCTTCTTCGACAGCTGGCTCGGGGGTGGTGGGAATCGTCGTATCGGACACGGAATCTCGTTTGCTTATATGAACTAGGGAACGCGGCGATGAATCACGCCGCCCGACGAGGCTATCCCTACTACTCCGGAAATGTCTTCGCGCACGTACCGAAAATGTAGGGCCAGATATGTCTACGACCTCAAAGATCTGGTTGATATCCCCATACGGGTCCACAACCGTGCTTGTCATGCCGAGACACGCGCAAGCAACACCGCCCGTCCTCCAACTCGCAGAGCGACATCAGCGGGGCCGGACACGGCCCGTTGGTCGCTCATCGCCGCTGTACCTGCGGTGGTATCAGGGCTGGGAGCAACTGCCGTGATTCTCGTGCTCAAGGTACCTGAACGCATGTGAACGGTGAACCGTCACCCAACGACTGCATGAGACCAAAAACCGTGTCGGCACCATCGGTGTTTCAGCCGATCTCTGAGGAAGGCGCCAAGCCGTCTCCTTTGCTCCAAGTTCAACTGATCGAATTCGCGCAAGAACCAGGCGGTGCTCCCGGATCTGCAGCGGTGGGCCATGACTTCGGGCGGCTTCTTTCGTCCTGCAGGTGTCCCGCACATCCAATCGATGTCGATGCCATCACATTCCTGGGTTGCAGTCCTGTAAGCAGATGCCAATCCGGCGCCGCTCACCTGTGTGAGCGATGCTCGGGATCCTGAGGGTGCAATCGACGACTCGACCTACGGCTGGCTATCCGCCGGTGTTACTCGTACGTGCAGAGATAGGCCGTATCCGTGGCGACTTTAAGCTGGAACGTCTCATTTGCGGAAACGGCGAACGAATCACCAGCCGGAAATGACTGAAACTCGTCGGATCCAGGGAGTTTGACCACGAGTTCACCGCTGATCACCGTCATGACCTCGTTCTGGCTCGTGCCGAACTCGTACTCGCCAGGGGCCATCACACCAACAGACGATGCCAGGTCGGGTCCCTGAAAACCGATCGATTTCACGCCACCATCAAAATATTCGTTCACCTGCAACATGTGCCGCAAGATACTCGCCAACCGAATTGTTACGTCCCCTGGGGACGTAACAATTCGGCAACTCCGGAAGAGTGTCGTCGCTAGACCGGACGAAAGCCGGACTACCCCTTGGCAGACGCCCAGGTGGGGCCGTCGGCCAGGTTGACGTCGAGCGGAACACGGAGATCGAAGGCATTCGCCATGACTTCAACAACAAGATCGCGGGTGGCGTCGAGTTCTTCCGGTGGGACCTCCAGCACGACCTCGTCGTGGACCTGCAAGATGACCTCGGCCGCGAGTCCGCTCTTGTCGAGCGCACGGTCGAGTTCGACGAGGGCCACCTTGAAGATGTCTGCCGCTAGCCCCTGGATGCCAGCGTTCATTGCTTGACGTTCGCCTGCCTGACGAATGCGGAAGTTCGAAGAACTCAGCTCGGGGATCTGGCGGCGCCGCCCAAACAACGTTTCGGTGTAACCACGCTGGCGGGCCTCGGCAACCGTGTCGTCCATGTACTTGCGCACCGCAGGGAACGCTACGAAATAGGCGTCGAGAATCACTTGCGCCTCGCCGGTGGGAATGCCGAGCCGTTGCCCCAGACCGTAGGACTCCATGCCATAGGCGAGGCCGTAGCTGACCATCTTGGCCTTGGACCGTTGCTCGACGGTCACGTCCTCGGCCTTCACGTCGAAGATTCGGGACGCAGTCGCATTATGGATGTCGTCGCCTGCTTCGAATGCACCGATCAGGCCCGGATCCTCGGCAAGATGAGCGATACAGCGCAGTTCGATCTGGTTGTAGTCCGCTATCAGCAAGGTCTGTCCAGGCCCAGCAACGAATGCACGACGGAAGTTGCGCCCTCGCTCGGAACGAACCGGGATGTTGTGCAGGTTTGGTTTGTCGCTGCTCAGCCGGCCGGTTCGTGCCACTGTCTGATTGAACGTTGCTCGGATGCGATCGCCGGGCCCGACTTCGGCCACCAGGCCCTCGCCGTAGGTAGAGCGAAGTTTCTCGACTTCGCGGTACTGCAGCAGCAGGTCCACCATGGGGTGGTCGTCGCGGAGTTTTTCGAGCGTTGCTGCGTCGGTCGAGTAGCCGGTCTTGGTCTTCTTCTGAGGTGTCAGTCCCAGCTTGTCGAAGAGGATCTCGCGGAGCTGCTTGGTCGAGTTGATGTTGAAGTCCTCGCCTGCAGCCTCGATAGTGGCAGCGCGCAGACGGTCACACTCCGCCGTCAGATCATCTCGCATCTTGATCAGCTCAGCAAGGTCGACACCGACACCCAGATGCTCCATCTTGGCAAGCACTCGGATCAGTGGTACTTCGATCTCGGTATTCAGCTTTGTCAGGCCGAGTTCGTCCATCGACCTGCGCAATGGTTCGACGAGACGTGCGATCCCGAGAGCCTGTCGGCCAGTCAGGAGTGCCTCGTCGACACTGTCTTCACCGAAGTCGAGTTGGCCTTCTGGTGCAGCGTCGCCATCGGGTAGCTGGAGCGACGCGAAGCGAACCAGCAGCCCGTCGAGCGGATACGAGGTTTCAGCTGGGTCTAACAAGTAGCCAGCAAGAGCCGTGTCCATCGCCAGTCCAGGCAAATCGATTCCAAGATCGAACAGCGCCCTAATAGTGGCCTTGATGTCGTGGCCGCACAGCTCCGTGGTCGGGCTTCCAACAGTGGCCTGCACTGCATCGGCAACTGACTGGTCCGCGATCAGCGCAGTGCGGAGCCACAACACGTCACCCGATGCAGGGTCGATGGTGACGGCAAGTCCTTCGAGGTCACCACCATCGTTGAAATGGCCAGCCACGCCGACAGGCCCTTCGAGCGGCAGAGCGTTCAATGCCGTAACAGCGTCAGCGGGGGTCTCGGGAGTCATCATCTCGGCTTCGATGACTTCGATGTCGTCCATAGCGGCGCCGCCATCGAAATCGAGCACGTCGGTCAGGCGGTCATACAGCGCCCGGAATTCAAGGAAGTCAAATAATCGGCGGACCTCTTCGGCATCGATGCCACCGATCTGGAGTTCATCAATTTCGGCTTCGATCGGCACGTCGAGCACCAGTGGCATCATCTCCAGGTTGCGGTCAACGTTCTCTCGGTAGGTGGCCAGGTTCTCGCGCAGTTTTGGTGTCTGGTCGTCGACATGGTCATAGATGCCTTCGATCCCGCCGTACTTGTTGATCAGCTTGGCCGCCGTCTTTTCGCCAACACCAGGCACACCGGGGAGATTGTCCGACTTGTCGCCCCGTAGCGCGGCGTAATGCACGTAGTCCTTGGGATACACCCCGGTACGTTCGAAGATGCCAGCCTCGTCATAGAACGCATAGTCGCTCACGCCCCGTTTGTTGTACAGGACCTTGACATGGGGATCTTCGACAAGTTGATAGGCATCGCGGTCGCCGGTCACCACGATCACATCGTCGCCAGCATCTCTGGCTCTGGTGGCGAGTGTGGCAATGATGTCATCGGCTTCGAAGCCTGGCTGCTCGAGCACCGGCACGGCCAGTGCATCGACAAGTTCCCGAACAAGCCCGAGTTGCTGGCGCAGAATGTCGGGTGTCTCGGCACGCCCTGCCTTGTAGTCGTCGTATTTTTTGTGCCGAAACGTTGGCTCAGGCAGATCAAACGCCACAGCCAGTCGGTCTGGCCTGTGATCACGCAACAGGTTGATCAGCATCGACGTGAATCCGAACACCGCATTGGTTACTTGACCACTTGTTGTCGCCATGTCGGCCGGGAGCGCGAAGAACGCTCGGTAGGTCAGGGAATGACCGTCGATCAGCATCAGTTTTGCCACGTGCCCGAACCTATCCGATTCGAACGAACCTAAGGACGACCGTGAGGGCTCCACGCCTGGGACGAGTTCCAGGGCCGTTTCTCGTGTTGCTGGTGAGGGCGGCGAACTGTCACAGCCGCATTTCCTAGAAAAGTCTGGCGACCAGATCGAGCACAACACCTATCAAAACCGAGGCAACGACGGCAACGACAACCATAAGGATGATGAGGCCCGCACGTTCTGACCATCGCCGTGCGGCGGATGCTCCAAGCTTGTCATCTCCACTGAGAGCGCTCATGCATCGCCACCATGCAGTAGGCCGGCTTCGGTCAGCTCGGCGACAAACCCAGACCCTGCAAGGCCTTCTGGCCAGTCACGTTCAGCGAGACCGAGTGATTGCCACGAGCGATATCCCGACTCATCGAAGCGGACCAACGCACCAGTGACCGGCTCATAGACGGCACCTGAACCGTCGATGAAGAGCCACCCAAGCGCACCTGCGACTCGGACACCGGCTTCGTCATCGGCGACGATGGTGTGCTCGACCGGTTCACCAGGCGCCTCTGCCTTGCCAGCCAACTCGACGAGTGCTTGCAGCTTCTGATCAAGGTCCTGTCCTCCGACGCTGTATCCCGGCGCCGAGGCCGCAAGCGCAAGCATCGCCTCGATGCCAACATCTGCGGCCCGCTCAAGGTCGAGAGAATTGCGGACAAACAACTCAAGCGTCTCCGCGGTTGTCAGCGGCTCGACATAGAACGCCTCGCTCGCAGCGTCGGGGCAAATAACGAGCGTCGGACGCGACGGGCTGCTGTGGTCGATCGTCCCCAACACTGTCGGCGATAACTCAAACCGGTCGGCAGCGTCGTCAGAGTCCGTTGGGACTTCAACATGTGCAAGATGGTCGAACAACGGCCACGAGTTTCGTCGCAGCGTGATCGGCCTGGGGTACGGCAAGATCTTGCCGTCTGGGGTAACACCAACCTGTTCGTCGGAAAGGTAACGCCAGCCCTCTGCGACCAACTTTGCTACCAGGGTTGACTTTCCAGCGAAGGAGCTTCCGATAACCAGCAACACCGAGTGATCATCGCGAACAGCGCCAGCATGCAGGTGCAAACCTCAGGCTCGGCATCGAGCACCGCCCGGTTCAGCTTCAGAGTTACTGCGAGCGCGACTTGGTTCTGATTGGCTTGGCCTCCAACCGGCTTGCCGTCGAAGAGCGCCCGATACATCGGCTCGGCTGCAGGTGACGACAGGTCCGCTCGAACGATGCGCACAGTCAGGATCGGATCCTTGGCCGGCGCGTCGCCAAATCCAGCGAACAACAACTCAAAATCATTCAGGATTGAGGCTTCGTCGGTCTCTACCACGACTGCAAGTGGACCCACTTGCAGTCTGCGTGATTGGTAGGACATCATCGGCTCCGAGGGGCTAATCATCAGGGTGGTGACGATGTTGATTGGGTATGCCCACCGTCATCGTACGCGCCGCTAGGTCTGCGATTGGCTGATGGATGCGGTTCAACGTCCCAAACGACGCGGTCGTGCGCCTGCTCCGTTGATCACAGTCCAATCAGTGGTTCAACGGTTCGAGCTGCACAATTCATGCGTCCGGGCACCATGTTCACTAGCGCGGACGTTCACTAGCGCGGACGAAATGTACGGTCGATATACCTACCCGCCTAGCCCGTTCTTCCAGCGAACCACCATGTCTAGCTCAAGCCCCGGTTGGGCCCATCATGGCTATTCGCGATGTGCAGCCCAGGTGCCAGTGGCAACCAAGAGCGCGACCAGAACCCATGAAATGACCGATGTCGTCTGCAGGAACGACCGAGGGTTGTCGTCGATGAATACCGCAAGCAGTTGAAGCAACGCTCCGTACGCCAGCCGGCCAGCGAGCGAATTGATGCTGAGCAGGGTGGCTCGATGTTGCGGTTCCGTTCGAGGCGCCACCGCTGCTGAGATAAGCACCGGCGCTGCTGCCCCTTGCACGCTCCGAAAGAACATAAGGCCAAGAATCACCAACGAAATGGACAGTGCCATACCTGTCACGATCACCGCTGAAATGACGCCAAGGCCAATCAGTGTCGCCACAGTGCCGAAGCGTTCCCCTGCCGGAGCACTTGCTCGTGCTGCCGCTGCGCCGACGAATGCGGTGATGGCAAAAAGGCCACCCGAGACAAGCGGGGTTGCACCCAGTTCATCGGGCGATTTGCCGAGTGCTTCTGTTAGCCATGGTTGCATGAGCGTGAACGCCACATGTTCGAGCACAACAAGCGCAATACCGTAGAAGAACAGCCACGCCATGAAACCGTGGCGCATGTACGCCAGGCACTTCCCGATCTGGCTTACGAAACGTTCGGCTCGCACATCGCCGTCGCCTGGCTCATGCAACATCCGGGTGACTGCCAACTGGGCAAGAGCGATCACCAGCGACACGGCAAATGTCAGTCGCAAGTCGATCAGGCCCAAGACGCCACCGGCGATGGCAGTACCGGCACGGACCAGATAACTCAGCGATGAGATGCGGGCCTGACGCTGTGCATACTCATCGCTTCGTCCAAGGGCCTCGAGCGAATCGAAGTGAAAAGACACGTCGGTCCCGGAGATGAACGCGTAACCGCTACTCACAAAGAACTGGCCGAGAACAATCACCCCGAATTGTTCACCGCCGACAAGGAAACACACCTGGCCGATGGCAAAACCCGCGGCTGCAACCGACAACGTCGGCACCCGGCCCAAACGGTCACTCATCCAGCCCGATGGCACCTCCAGCGCCACGATGAACAGGTAGGTCAATGAGGCAATCTGCAACGCACCCGAGACGCCAAAATTGTCACGGGTGAAAAGCACGAATACGGGTAGGTAGACCATCGACGAGGCAAGAGCCTGGTGGTACGGGATCAGTTTCAGATTATGTTCGAGATTGCTGGCGGTCACTTTGGAGCGAACGAACCATCGAGGATGTCGCTCGCTACGTCTCGAACTGCTCGACGCTGGTCCATGGCCTGTTTCTGCACGAAACGCATGGCCTCGGCCTCGCCGAGGCCATGATTATCGATCAAAACACCTTTTGCACGGTCAAGCAACACCCGATCAGACAACCGTTGATGCAAGCTGTCGACTTCGTCTGCTAGTTCCTTCATTTGCTGGTGCCTGGCCCGAGCCACCTCGATCTGTACCGAGATCTCGTTGCGCTGAAACGGCTTGATCAGATACGCAAGCACACCTGCATCGATCGCTTCTTCGACTAGTCCCCTTTGGCTGAACGCGCTGAGGATGACCACCGCGCACACAAGGTCGTCGGTGAGCGATCGAGCGACCTCGATCCCCGTCCTTCCCGGCATCTTGATGTCCAGGATGGCGACGTCGGGCAGTAACTCGCGGATTGCGGTTTCGGCATCGTCGCCTCGAGCAGCCTGGCCGACAATGTCGAAACCCATCGCGCTCAACGTCTCTACGATGTCGAGCCGAATAATCGCCTCGTCTTCAGCGACGAACACCCGGATGCCGTGGCCCGCAGTCGACTCTGAGTCGGTGCCGGCGGCAACAGGTATCGGGGAAATGGGATCGCTCATCGTGCGTTGAAGGTGTCGAGCAACTCGTCCTGGCGGACTTCGAGTCGGGCGATCTCGGCTTGCAACTCGTCGCGATTGCGTCGATTCACTTCAACCTGACGCCGGGCCTGCTCATGTTCCTTCTGCGCTACCGGTGTCTCCGACACAAGCGATCGGAGTCGGGCATCGTCGGCTTCGTAGTCCACCTGCATCAGTGCCTGCTCGGCAACGGCAAGATCGGTGCGCAAGGCCTTGAGTCGCTTGCCGACGTCAGCAAGTTGTCGCTCTATACGTGACCGCACCATCGTTATGAGCCTACTCGCTGCCCCGTGGCTCCTTGGGCACAACCGTTAGTGGTCTGGCGAAAGGCGGCAGCCGAAGCCGAACCCGAAGCCGAGAGGCAATTCTGTACCCGGAGCGGGACTTGAACCCGCACGTCCAATGGACATCGGATTTTGAATCCGACGCGTCTGCCAATTCCGCCATCCGGGCTTGGATTTGGTAGCCAGAGCGTAGCGGATCGAAGTCGCCGCGCCGAGGCGATTCAACTCTCTTTTGTAGTTAGCTTCATCTGAGACAAGAAACGTGAAACCATAGGGTGGTCGCTCAGGTCCGAAGAGCGAACGTTTAACTACAGCAGCGGGTGGAACCACATTCATGATTGCCTTTCTCTATCCGGGTCAGGGCTCACAACATGCCGGCATGGGCGCGGCGTGGCGTCAGCACGACTCCTGGGAACTCGTCGTCGAAGCCAGCGACGCAACCGGCCGCGATGTCGGCCACCTGTTACTTGAGTCCAGCGACGACGAACTGCGTGAGACCCGTAACTCCCAACTCGCCACTTTTGTGACCTCGATGGTTGCCTTCGACGCAGTAAGCCGACTAGGCATAGAAACAAGCGGCCACGCTGGCCACAGCCTGGGCGAATACACCGCGCTTGCTGCGTCAGGTGTCCTCGACTTCTACGACGCAGTGCGTCTGGTTGCTGAACGGGGCGAAGCTATGCAGGCCGCTGCCGATGAACACGACGGCACCATGGCCGCAATCATCGGGCTCGACGACGACGCGGTCGAAGCCGCAGTCGCTGGAGTCGACGACTGCTGGGTTGCCAACTACAACACGCCCGGCCAGGTTGTCATCGCCGGTGGACCAGCCGGGGTCGAAGCCGGCGGCATCGCCTGTAAAGAAGCCGGCGCCAAACGGGTCATGGCACTCACGGTCGGTGGCGCCTTCCATACCCCCCACATGGCTCCTGCTCAGGAACGCCTTGACAAGGCGCTCGCCCAAACCGACTTTCGGGCCCCAGACCATCCCGTCTATGCCAATATCGATGGCGAAGCCCACACCACCGCAGCACCATGGCAACGGCTCCTTCATGATCAGCTGACCGGTTCGGTTCGTTGGAGCCGCACGCTTGCGGCAATGGTCGACGCTGGTTACGCGACCTTCGTCGAAATCGGACCTGGCACCGCATTAACCGGCATGGTCAAACGCACTGCTCGGGCTAGCGAACGAATAAACGTGACGGCCCCGGGAGATCTCGATGCGTTACTCGAGGCCCTCGGTGCCCGTGACACCAGCGAACCCGCCGAGGGTGAACATCTCTACGTCACCGAACGTCTGGTCGTCAGCCCAGCCGCAGGTGTCTTCGTGCCTGAAACCGAGGTCGGCGCTGGCGCCATCCTGCAAACGGGCTCGCTCATCGGCACGGTTGGCGAGGCACCAGTCCTCTCAGCATTCGCCGGACAACTCATCGAGTTTCTGGCCCTTCCTGGTGAACGGGTGCAGCTAGCTCAACCGATTGCCTGGTTGCGATCGTCATGACCGGCGGCCGAGGACGCGGTTCTCGGGTTACCGGGTGGGCAGGTGCCCTGCCAGACAACATCGTGACCAATCATGATCTTGCGAAGACCTTAGACACCAGTCACGAGTGGATCGTCGAACGTACCGGTATCCACACCCGCCATATCGGAGGCACCACCCACGGCTTGTCTGTCGAGTCAGGTCAAGCTGCCATTACCTCCGCTGGTCTGACCGCAGACGACATCGACATGGTGGTGTTGGCCACCACTACACCTGACAAGCAGTGCCCGGCAACTGCGTCGACCGTGCAAGATGCTCTAGGGATTCGCGGCGGAGCGTTCGACATTCAGGCCGCGTGTTCCGGCTTCGTGTATGGCCTCGCCGTGGCCGACGGCATGATCGCAACCGGAGCTGAGCATGTGTTGGTCATCGGCACCGACACACTGAGCAACATCACCGACTGGACCGACCGCGGCACTGCCATCTTGTTTGCCGACGGTTCTGGGGCCATGGTGGTCTCCGCTACCGATGGACCTGGCAATATTCTGGCCTGCTCGCTTGGCTCCGATGGTTCGCTCGAGAAACTGCTGTACGCCGAACACCACGGCGGCAACCTGGTCATGAACGGACGCGAGGTCTTCCGCAAGGCCGTCACCGTCATGGTCGGCACCAGCAACGATGCCATGGCCAAAGCGGGCGTGACGATCGACGACATCTCCCTCGTCGTACCCCACCAAGCAAACATCCGAATTATCGAGGCTGCATGTAAGCGGCTACACGCTCCAATGGACAAGGTCGCGGTCTGTCTCGACCACACCGGCAACACCTCGTCAGCCTCTATTCCGCTCGCATTTGTCGAGGCCGAAGCAGCCGGACGAATCCAACCAGGCGAACTTGTATTGATGACCGGTTTCGGTGCCGGTATGAGTTCTGCCTCAGCTGTTCTACGGTGGGGGCCATGAGCGACGCATCTCCTTCCCGTGTAGCCCTCGTCACCGGCGGCTCCCGCGGCATTGGTCTGGCTATTGCCGCACGGTTGGCGGCCACCGGCCACCGGGTCGCTGTCACCTACAACTCCACTCCCCCAGCCGAAGCCGAAGAGCTCGGACTTCTCGCTGTGCAGGCCGACGTGACCGATGTCGACCAACTCGACCGGGCATTCTCATTGGTCGAGGAGCAACTCGGACCAGTAGAAATCCTGGTAGCGAACGCGGGCATCACCCGCGACAACCTCGTGCTACGTATGTCCGACGACGACTTCACGTCAGTCATCGAGACCAACCTGACCGGCACCTATCGAGCATCAAAGCGAGCAATCAGGAACATGATGCGAGGCCGCTGGGGACGCATCATTTTCATCTCCTCTGTCGTCGGACTTGGCGGTCAGGCAGGGCAAGCCAACTACGCAGCGTCCAAGGCAGGACTCGTTGGACTCGGACGTTCCCTCGCCAAAGAATTCGCATCACGTAATGTGACAGTGAACATCGTCGCACCCGGGCCCATCGACACCGATATGCTCGCTGCGCTGAACGAAGATCAACACGCTCAGATCCTTGACCTGGTTCCGCTCGGACGCATCGGACAACCCGATGAAATCGCAGCGGCAGTGACCTTCCTCGCTAGCGAGGAAGCCGGTTTTATTACTGGCACAGTCCTACCGGTCGATGGTGGCCTGAGCATGGGGTAACTCCCCACATCAAAGCGAACCTGAAAAGAGAGAAATCATGAGCGACGAAGCCAACTTTGAACGTTTTAAGAAGTGCGCCATCGAGGTGCTCGCTGTCGAAGGCGACAAGATCACCAAAGAGGCCAGCTTCGCTGACGACCTCGATGCCGACAGCCTCGACCTGGTTGAGCTCGTCATGGCTCTCGAAGAAGAATTCGATGTTGCAGTCGACGAGGACGAACTCGAAGGCGTCGACACAGTCGGCAAAGCCTACGAACTCGTTACCGGCAAGCTCTAATGTCACAGCGCCGTGTGGTTATCACGGGCGCATCCGCAGTCGCTACGGCGGGCCTGGGCCGCGAAGCATTCTTTGATGGTCTGCTCGCTCCCGCGCCCGACGAACGACCGCGCAACGTCCCAGAACTCGACCTCTCCGCCTATTTCGAGACGAAGGAAGCCCGTCGACTCGATCGACATGCACAGTTCGCCTTGATCGCTGCTGCCGAGGCACTGGCCGAGGCAGGCGACCTGCCGTACGACCCTGAACGTATTGGTTCCCTTGTGGGAACCGGCGTTGGGGGCATGCGTACGTTCGAGGAGCAGGTACTCGTGCAACACGAGAAGGGTTCACGACGAGTGAGCCCATTCCTGATTCCGATGATGATGGCGAATGCCTCATCGGCTCATATTTCCATGAAGTATGGCTTCGAGGGTCCGTGCGAGACCACGGTGACGGCGTGCGCCGCGAGCAATCAGAGTATTGGCAACGCGCTCAACATGATCCGCTGGGATCGATGCGATGCCATGGTCACCGGCGGTACCGAAAGCTCCACCACCGTTGTGGGACTCGCTGGTTTTCAAAACATGACAGCTCTGTCCAGCTCGGGCCAGAGCCGACCATTTGATGCTGGCCGCGACGGCTTTATTGCAGCCGAGGCCGCCGGGGTATTGGTTATCGAAGAGCTCGAAGGGGCCAGGGCCCGTGGCGCCACGATCCTGGCCGAGATCCTCGGTTACGCGACTACTGCCGATGCCCATCACATCACCGCACCGTCACCGGGCGGTGTTGGTGCGATCAAGTGCATGACTCGTGCCATCGCTGACGCTGGTCTGCAGCCAAGCGATATCGCTTATGTCAACGCCCATGGCACCTCTACGCCGCTTAACGATGCTGCAGAAGCACAGGCCTGTGCGCATCTCTTCGGCACACCAGGCCCCTATGTGACCTCCATCAAGGGCGTCACCGGACATTCACTGGGTGCTGCAGGGGCGATCGAGGCAGTCTCGGTTGTCGAATCAATGATCCGGGGCATCATTCCACCGACGGCCAACACCACCGCAGTCGATCCGGAGCTGCCGCCGATCAATGTGGTACTCGGCGAAGGCCAAGAGTGGACGCCCGGTCCAACGATCTCAAACTCGTTCGGTTTTGGTGGCCACAACGCCAGCTTGATCTTCGGCCCTGCGCCGCAGTAACTCAACCGATCCTTTGGAGGCCAGCAGCGAGTGCTGCTGGCCTTTCTTGTTTTCGTGGTAGTGAATGTGGGACCTTTGGCCTGACCAGCACGTGAGCCGCCCGGCACCAAGCGTGTCTGTCGTTCTCGCTTCGGCGGTGCGGCCTGGCTAGGGCCCTCGTGGGCAGGCAGGCTCAGACGTCGACGCCGACGAACATCAACTCGCAACTGCACGCCACCTGGCCGCCGACCAAGGCCTTTCCGGTGGCCTTACCCGCTCGGGCAGACATCCGGGTCACGGTGAGTTCGAGATCGAGTCGTTCACCCGGCAGAACCTGGCGACGGAACTTGGCCTTGTCGAGCCCGCCGAAAAGTGGGATCTTGCCAGCGAAGCTTTCACCGTGCAACACCGCATAGGCCCCGAGTTGAGCGATGGACTCGGCCATGAGCACCCCTGGAAGGGTTGGGCGACCAGGAAAGTGGCCAGCAAAGAACGGTAAGTCATCGCCAGGAATCCAGAAGCCCTTTGCCGAAACACCCGGCTCCAACTCGGTGACCTCATCGAGAAACAGGAATGGGTCTCGATGAGGAATGACATCAGTTGGGTGCGGGAGTGCATTGGTCATGAAGCGAATCTAGTGCGGCTCCTGCCGCTGGAGCGTCAAAACAGTAAAAGGGTCTGGGCGAACCCAGACCCTTTTGCTGTTCAGTTGTAGTTCTCTACGAGAGAGTTACTTGCCCTTGGCAGCGTTCTTCAGCTTCGAACCTGCAGAGACCTTGACGCCCTTGGTGGCGGCAATCTGGATGGTCTCGCCGGTGCGAGGGTTACGGCCCGTACGAGGTGCACGGGTGGTCTGCTGGAATGAGATCCAGCCAGGGATGGTGATCTTGTCATCGGTTCGGGCAACGTGCTCGGCGACGACCTCGAACATGCCGCTGATAGCGGCGTCGATATCAGACTTGGTCATCTCGGTCTTGGCAGCAATTGCTTCGACCAGTTCAGACTTATTCATGGTTACTCCTTAGGGCGACTTATTCGAGCCAGGGGGGTTCGAACAGCGACATAAGAAGAGTCTGTGGGCATACCAAAGTCAAGCATTTCCAACAGTTTTGGCGGTTTAGCATTCTTGGCCCCCGTCGGTGACCGTTCACCCTCATTGCTGGGGCGTAACCTGTCGAGGTGTCACAGGCGAGTCGTAAGGAATCAAAAGAGGGTCCCGACGGGTTTAGTCGTTATGTCATGCCTGAACTCGATGTCCTCATGCGAGTCGCCCGGTCTATCACCGGGAATCCGACCGATGCAGACGACCTCGTCCAAGACACGCTGCTGCGTGCGTATCGAGCGATCGACAAGTTCGATGGCCGGTACCCGCGAGCGTGGCTCCTCACCATCATGCGTAATGCACAAATCAACCGGGTACGCCGCAAACGGCCCGAGCTCATGCGTGACCCCGACACCACCCTTGCTGTCGTCGCGAACACCGATAGTGACGCAAAAACGCCTGAATCAGTGGTTCTTGACCGAACTTTCGACGCCGCAGTCGAACGTTCCTTGGCGGCAATTCCTGCACAATTCCGTGAGGCCATTCATCTCGTTGATATCGATGGACTCTCGTACAACGAGGCAGCAGCCGTACTCGACATCCCAGTTGGCACGGTGATGAGTCGTCTACACCGGGGTCGCAAACTCATTCGTAACGACCTCACGATGGATCCAGATTTCGAACGGGCTAGCTCATGAACTTCTTGTCACGATTCTTCAAGCGCGACATGAGCTGTCACCAGGTCGCAGCGGTGATGCAGCAGTATCTCGACGCGGAACTAGAACCCTCCCAGGTGCCCAAGGTTTTGAAGCATCTCGAGGCCTGTAAGGACTGCGGGCTCGAAGCCACGATGTACACCCGAATCAAGGATTCGCTGCAGAATCATCAAGAATCGCCAACCGAAGATTCGATCGCGCGCATTCGGAACCTCGCTGAGGAGCTCGCGGCGAATGGTATTCCTGAGGCCGCCGAGTAGCTCATACCTGCCCGAATCCGATTATTCCTGGTGTCTCCTGTGACCGGGGACAAGCTCATTTGGTGCACTGTGAGCGCGGCTTGACTGCTTCACGGTTGTCGAATCACTCGCTGCGACGCCACAACCGCTGAGCCACGGGCACTGCGCTCAAACCGTTGCGCCACAAACCAACAGCCCAAGAACTGCGCTGTCGAAGCCCTCGACCACCCGATTTTGGGAGCTATGAGGTTTGGTGCCGACGCGGCGAGCGGGCCGACTCACCCTCGTATTCGTAGAACCAACGGGTTGCTGCCTTCTGCATGACGGACGACCAGCTCGGATAAGCCCGCGCGGTCTGAGCTAGTCGGAACCCGTAGGCGTTCATGCGCATCATGAGCGCAATTTCGTTGATCATCTCGCCCGCTCGGCCACCCACGATTGTTGCCCCCACGACCTTTCCGCCAAGCCGATGTTTGGTGAAGGGAGTGGGCCTGGCAATTAGCCGGACGAAACCGGTGGTTTCGTCAGCTGCAAGCGCACGGTCATTGGACGCCATCTCGACTTCGGCAACGCGCGCATCGTCAGGTGCATCGGATTCGAGTAGCCCAATGGCTGCAACCTCGGGAGTGGTGAACACGACATGAGGAATGCGTTTTGGGTCGTACCGATATTTGCGGCCCGCCCGTAACGCTGTCCACACTGCGACCCGTCCCATCTCGTCGGCAGCATGGCTCAGTAGCTGGACGCCATTGCAGTCCCCAGCAGCAAAGACACCCTTCACGTTGGTGCGTAAATAGCCATCGGTCTCGATGAAGCCCTGTTTGGTGAGCGCGACGCCTGCGACGTCGAGGCCGAAACCGGAGGTATTCGGCGTGCGGCCGGTTGCTACGAGCAACTCATCGGCCACGATGGTCTCGCTGCCGAGGTCGATGTGGAACCCCGCCCCATCGTACCTCACCGACTTTGCACCGGTCTTCGTTCGCACATCGACGCCCAACTCCCGCATGCTTGCCGCAACAAGCGTCGAGGCATCGGGTTCATAACGATGCAGAATGCGATCCGCGAACTCGACAATGGTGACCTTGGTGCCGAACCGGGCCATCGCTTCACCGAGTTCGCAGCCGATCGGGCCACCACCAACAACCACGAGCGATGCCGGTCGTGTCCGAGGGTCGAAGAAACCCTCGTTCGTCAGATACGGAACCTGATCGAGCCCGTCGATCGGCGGTGCTGCCGGACGGCTACCGGTCGCAACAATGACGTGCTTCGCCCGGATGCTCCGGCCATCGACCTCGATTGTGCGTGGCCCGACAAAGGTACCCCGAGCTTCGATCACGTCGACGCCGTCGCGCCGCAGCACTTCGGCATTCTCTCCCTCAGCAATTGTTGCCACGACTCGTTGGACACGTTCGATGGCATCAGCGAAGTCCAGGCCTTGGCGCGAAGCCTCGATCAACGACTTCGATGGCACACAACCGGTGAACGTGCAGTCGCCACCAAGTGGTGCATCGCTGACAAGTGCAACCGTCGCGCCTTCCCAACGGGCAGCACGAGCCGCGGAGAGACCAGCTGCTCCCCCGCCCACAATGAGCACGTCGTAGTCAGTCATTGGCACACCTCAGTGGACCATGCGGGCCAGAAACCACGCCAGGTTTATCGTGCACAAGCCCCAGATGAAGTGGCGAATATCGCGCTCTAACTGCCAGCTAAGAGCAATCGCGAAGAGCCAGATCGGCCCCATCACTGCCCACTGGATTGCCACCGTGCGATCCGTCTTGGGTAACACCACGTCGAGAGCCAGTCCGCGCCAGTCAACGGCTATGAGGTCGGAAAGCACAACATGGAAACTCTGCCAATCCCGCCCCCATTCCCCCATCTGTGAGCCTCACACTGCGCATAGCGCGAACTGAGGCTCAAAGATGGGGTCAGTTGCCGGGAAACGCGGTGTCGAGTGCGGTGCGGTACTCGGTGATGAGTTCTCGAACCGCGTCGGCACCATTGGTGCCGGTCTCAAGGCCATGTACCAATCGGCGCACCACGGTGCTGCCAATGATGACGCCGTCGGCTACTGAACATGCTTCGACAGCCTGCTCAGGACTCCCAATGCCCACACCAACAAGGACCGGCAGATCGGTGTGTTCCTTGGCCCGACGGGCGATCTCGATGGCCGAAGCAGCTAGCGCCGCTCGTTCGCCAGTAATTCCGAGCAACCCGACCGCGTACACGAAACCGCTGGCCATCTGGCCGGTGCGAGCCAAACGATCGTCTGGCGACGTCGGTGCAGCGAACAAGATGTTCTCGATGCCGTGTTCCTTGGCGGTAACGATCCAGTCGGCAGACTCGTCCATCTGGATGTCTGGCAGGATCGTGCCGCTGATGCCTGCCTCGTTCAACATGTTGGCGAAACGTTCATGGCCCATCCGATACGCGATGTTGTAATACGTCATGGTGGCCAGCGGGATAGGCGACTCGAAATCGCGCAGATCTGCGGCGATCGAAAGTGGCGTGACACCGGACGCAAGCGCTAGGTCGTTGGCCTGCTGAATGATGGGACCGTCCATGACCGGGTCACTGAACGGGATACCAACCTCACATGCGTCGGCGCCACCGTCGATGACCGCAGCCAGCGACGCCAGCCAGTCAGGTCCGAGGCCACCGGTTATGAAGGGCACCAGGCATTTGCGGCCTGAGTCGCGCACGGCGCGCAGGGCCGTTTCGATCTGGCCGCTCACAGTTCGAGGATTCCCATCATCTGGTTGACGTCCTTGTCGCCCCGCCCCGACAGGTTCATGAGCACGAGCTTGCCGGCGAGTTCATCCTTGGCTCGGATCATCCATGCCAGGGCATGGGCACATTCGAGCGCAGCGATAATGCCCTCGGTTCGAGGAAGTACCTGAAACGCTTCGATCACCTCGGCGTCGGTGACCTGTTCGTACCGAGCCCGACCGATCGCAGCAAGATGTGAGTGTTCGGGTCCGACACCCGGATAATCCAGGCCAGCGGAGATCGACTCGGCTTCCAGCACCTGCCCGAATTCGTCCTGCTTCAGGTACGACAACATGCCATGTACGACACCAGGGATACCGTCGCCGACAGCTGCGCCACCCGCAGGTTCAACACCAACAAGTTCGGCGTCTGTATCCACAAAGCCGCTGAAGATACCGGCCGCGTTCGACCCGCCTCCCACACACGCCGTGACGACATCAGGATGACGGCCATAACGCTCGAGGCATTGTTCGCGTGCCTCGGTGCCAATGACCCGATGAAACTCGCGGACCATGAACGGATAAGGGTGTGGTCCCATGACCGATCCCAGGCAATAATGCGAGTCCTCGACCGTGGCCACCCAGTCGCGCATGGCCTCGTTAACGGCGTCCTTCAGCGTGCGACTGCCGCTTAGAGCCGGGACGACCTCGGCTCCGAGCAACTTCATGCGGAACACGTTCAGTTCCTGGCGTTTCATGTCGACTTCGCCCATGTACACCATGCATTCCATACCAAGCAGGGCTGCAGCAGTTGCGGTAGCCACACCGTGCTGGCCAGCGCCGGTCTCGGCGACCAACCGGGTCTTACCCATACGTTGCGCGAGCAGGGCTTGTCCGAGCACGTTGTTGATCTTGTGTGAACCGGTGTGGTTCAGGTCTTCGCGCTTCATCACCAGGGTGAAGCCGAACTCTTCGGAGAACCGGGGGCAGTCAGTGATTGGATTCGGTCGGCCGGTGTATTCGCGTTGCAGGCGATCGAGCTCGCCCCGAAACTCGGGATCAGCCCACGCCTCGGCGAATGCATGTTCGAGTTCGATGCACGCAGGCACCAACGTTTCGGGCACGAAGCGCCCGCCAAACTCGCCGAAGCGACCCGTTGGACCTGGGTCAGTCATCGTCATCGGCTGTCACCTTTCGATTGGGCTGAAGTGCCTTAGAAGTTGAGTGCCGTACAAGTGCGGCGACCAAAGCGGATGAGCGTTCTAAAGATCCGCTTCGGATTCCCAATCGTAGGGCCCACTTGCTCGTTCTTCGCAGTCAGGCAGCACGACACTTTTGGCGTTTTTTACAAACGCCGCTACCAGCTTGGGGTCTTTCTTGCCAGGTTCTGACTCGACGCCGCTTGCGACGTCAACGCCCCAGGCTCGGGACCGCAAGATCGCATCGGCAACATTGCCCGGATGGAGGCCGCCGGCCAAGACAACATGCATGCCTGCGGGAGCCTTGCGAGCCAACGCGTAGTCATACGGCTCACCCGGCACCAGCACAGATGTGTCACCGGCTTTAGGCGCATCGATCAGGATGGGATCGGTGCCCCATTTGCGGGCACTGAGTAACTTGTCGCTACCTGCGACAAAGACCTTCATGGTCCGCGGCACACGTTCCTGCACGTACAACGTGTCTTCAGGACTCTCGTCGCCATGCAGCTGCGCAGCTCCAAGGCCCTGTCGATTCACGATCTCGACGACCTTGCTGGGTGCATGGTTGCGAAACACACCAACGGTGAGGATGTCAGGAGGCAGCCGCTTGGCGATATCGCCAGCTCGAGCTGGAGCAATCTGGCGAGACGAACCGGCAGCGAAAATGAACCCGACGGCGTCCGCGCCCATGGCCACAGCGATCAGCGCGTCAGCTTCGTTCGTTATCCCGCAGATCTTTACAAACACCAGTGATCACTCTAGTGCCAGGCCGCCATGCACTCGCTATGACTTGCAGAAGAGCTAACAGTCGCGCACATCGATGCCGCTGAGCTCAGCGAGCCGCCCAGCGACCAGCGGCACCTGTGTTTCACAGATAGCTGCACCGGCAAGTGTCCGAGGATCACCAATTCGCAGATCAGACGCGCCGGTCAGATCGACATCGGTGAGTACACATCGGTCGAAGCCGACACCTTCGATGGAGGATCCTGGGAACACGATCTGTGTGAGTGACGACTCATAGAAGTCGCTCCCCACAAGCTGGCACGCTTCGAAGGTCACCGTCTCGAGGGCCATCATCCGAAACGAGCACTCGGCTAGCTGGCAACCATCGAAGACCACGTTTCGGACGAATCGGCCGAAACGGGTTCCGCGCAGTTTGCAGTTCACGAACAGCGAGTTCCGGACACCGATCACATCGGTCACCGATAGGTCGCAGCCTGCGAACACGCACGAATCGGCAGCAAACGGCACGCCTGCAAGGTCAGCCACATCGTCGTTCGTGATCACGGTGCGCTCGATCTCGAACGGCTCATCCCGGTCAAAGTCCCCGACGGCGTGTGCTGGGTCAAATGCGTTGAGCGCCGAAGATCGCAGCGTGCGAGGGTCGATCACGGGGTGAGCTGTTTGAGCATTGTGTGCAGTACGACATGCTCGAAACCTGGCAATCGCTCACTGCTCGCTTCGGTCCATCCGAGGTGGGTGTAAATCGCTCTGTTGGCAACAGCAAGGTCTCCCACGATCAGCTGCAACACGTTGTGCCCGCTGACTTTCGCATGGTCTTCGGCAGTCTGCAGCAACACCGATGAGATCCCTTGGCCCCGGCAATCTGGTGCAACCATGAGCCGCTCGACCGACGGAATACCTTGCCGGTAGGTGCGCAGGCTTATCGCACCGACGATGCGTCCGTCGTGGGTCGCCACCCACGATGTCGAAGCATCCATGCGGGCGACGAACGCGTCGAACGTCTCATCCAGTGCCGGAACAAACGGCGTCTCATAGATGCGCGCTTCGTCAACAAACGAGGCCCGTTGCAGGGTAAAAACTTGGCCGTAGTCGGCCGAGTTCAAACATCGGATGCTCCGGCCCATCAGTTACACCTTGACGACGGACCGCAGTGCTCTGACGGCGGCAGCCCGCTCCCCCGAGGTAACAACCGATTCGCCAACCAACACTGCATCAAATCCAGCGGAGTACAACACGGTTGCGTCCTCGGGTCCTCGCACGCCAGACTCCGCGACCCGAACCAATCCTGCCGGTATCTGAGGCGCCATGCGTACGGCACGATCTTGGTCGACTTCGAACGTCACCAGATCGCGCTGGTTCACGCCCACGACCTGCGCATTAACAGCCAACACCCGTTCGAGCTCAACCTCGTCGTGGATCTCGAACAGCGCCGTGAGCCCGACCTGTGATGCGGCATCAGCAAACTGGGCGAGTTCGCCGTCATTCAGCGCTGCTGCGATCAGGAGCACGGCGTCAGCACCCATAAGCCGGGCGTCATACACATCATGGAGTGCAACCGTGAAGTCCTTGCGGATCACCGGCAGGTCCACTGCAGCCCGAGCGGCTTGTAGGTCGGCGGGCGAGCCGCCGAAATGGTCGACATCGGTGAGTACCGAAAGGCACGCCGCCCCGCCCTCGGCATAAGCACTGGCGACCTCGGCTGGATCAAGATCG
>Ga0206129_10001330_pt1 | contig 33672 bp, 30 predicted proteins | sample Helgoland_Spring_8_FD_148616 | JGI IMG/M metagenome (GOLD analysis project Ga0206129, IMG submission 148616) | Pelagic subsurface seawater microbial communities from Kabeltonne, Helgoland, North Sea - Helgoland_Spring_Bloom_20160502_2 | ecosystem: Environmental > Aquatic > Marine > Epipelagic ...
ACTGATCGAGAGCGCCTTTTCTCCCGTGGGCTCGCTGGTGGACAAGCTGCGTGTCGCCCTTCTCAGATTCCGCTCCTTGGGCAGCTCCACGGAAGAGATCGCCAACCGGCCGGACCGAAAGACCGAAACCTTTCTCAAGCAATTTGGCTTTAGTGACAAGATGGTCAATGGGTTTTTCAGGGCCTTTTACGGCGGAATTTTCCTTGAGCGAGAACTCCGGACTTCCAGCCGTATGTTCGAATTCACCTTTAAAATGTTCAGCCAAGGAAGCGCGACTCTCCCGGCCAGGGGCATGGGAGAAATCCCCCTCCAACTTGCCCGGCATCTCCCGCCGGAAACAATCCGAATCAACAGCGCTGTTGCTGCGGTGACCAAAACCTCGGCTCTGCTGCCCGGTGGCGAAGAAATCCATGGAAAGCTGGTCGTGGTAGCCACGCAGGCAGCACAGACCAGCTTTCTGGTTCCCGATTTCAAAGCGCAGGCACCTTCCTGGCGCTCTGTCACCAACGTCTACTTCAGCGCCGAACAGTCCCCTCTGAACGAAGCCATCATTGCCCTGAACAATAGCGAAAACGGCTTGGTAAATAATGTCTGCGTCCCCTCGGACGTCGCTCCGAGCTACGCGCCTCCAGGACGATCTCTGATCTCGGCCTCAGTCCTCGGCCTCCATAAAGACGATACCTTGCCAGCTCTTATCAAAGAAGAACTCACCACATGGTTCGGCGATCAGGTGGAAGATTGGAATCATCTTCGAACTGATCTCATCAAACACGGCCTTCCCGAACAAGCACCAGATTCCTCCGTGAGCAAGCCGCCCGGCTATCTTAAGATGAACGATATTTGGATCTGCGGAGACCACACCACGAGCGCCTCCATCGAAGGAGCAATCATCTCAGGAACGCAGACCGCGATTGCGATCCAAAAGTCGTTGAATTGACTGTCTAAGCCTTCACGCGATTGGGTATAAGAACTATTTCGGATCAGGAGGAAGCCGGTGGGACGCAGGAGGCCGTCCTGATGCCGGGCGATGATGCCGGTGAGTTCGTAGGTGCTGTCTCCGTCGATGTCGTAGGATACGGTTTCGGTATTGAGGACGAGGGTTGCCGCATCGTAGGCGTAGGTAGTTTTTGCGACGGTGTTGCTCGTTTCCACTGGGCGACCGAAGTTGTCGTAGGTTTGAGTGACTCCGAGAGTGCTATCGGAATAAACCGTGGTTTCGAGCATTCCGGCGCCGTAGCCGTAGGTGGTGGTCACACCACGCTCCCAATCGCGGGTCAAGAGCCTCCCGGCGAGTGTGTAGGTGTAGTCTGCTCCTTTTCCATCGGCATCGCGTTTGTTGAGGAGGTGACGGAAGCAATTATATGAGATTTATCAAAGGTTCGACGTAACTATCCAAGGAGGGACTTCCCATTTTCTGGGGCTTGACCGCCCCGATCAGGTGGCGGGGGCGAGACGCTGGAGGAGGCGGCCTGAAACAAATGCAAGGGGAGGCAGAATGATGGCGGTAATGAACATCACATCGACGCTTTCCACCCGTTTCAGATTCAGCCACGACAAGGCCATGGGTAGAAGGACGATCCAGTCCACAAGAGGAATCCCGGCAAGCAGGGCGGATACATGGACGGGAACAGGCGATTGGAATTTCGTCACGCAAAGTGCCAACCAAATCCCGAAGGGCAGCAGTCCGATCCAGCCGAAGAGCGGGTCGGTGAGAAGCGGGAGTATCGCAGCAAGCAGTCCCGCACCAACAAGTAAGCCCCTCGCTTGCCATTTCTGCTCCACGGGAAGATCGCCACGAGCCTCCCACCGGGCGCTGAGCGAGAGGCCGATAATGTATAACAAAAGCGCCGCCGCCGGGAAAAGCACGGTTGCGGAAATCCCCCGCCCCATCGCCACGTATCCAAGCACCGGAAGACATGCCCGGCACAGCCCCATGGGAATCACCGACCACGCGGCGGTCTTGTGAACCTTCGTGTAGAGCCAGATAAAAAATACTAGGACGGCAGCGACAAGCAACGCGCCGAGACCTGAGAAAGCAGCCAACGCCAAGCCGATCCCCGCCCCACCAACCGCTGTCGCGAGATATGCGTTTGCGGAAAACATCCCCTGCGGCAACGCCCGCTCCGGCCGCTTGTCCTTGTCCCATTCCCGGTCCGCCCAGTCATTGAGAAAATTTCCGGAGACATAGAAAAGCACTACTGCGACCGAAAGCAGCCACGGCCAGGAAAAACTCGAGCCCGCAGCAGTACTACCCAGCAGCACCCCGACCCCGAGATTGCTGACCACGCTCGGCACATTCGCGATGCGTGCTGTGGAAAGCAGTGCGTGAATTTTGGTGCCGGGTCTCATGCGTCAATGCAGAGCCTATGCGAGCCGCAACGCAAGCCCTAGTGCTGCGTCACACTAAAAATGACAACCTGAGCACCACTTTCAGTTACACCCGACGTTTCCGTTCCCGTTGTAGGAAGAAGTTTGCTAGTGCCGAGTGATCAGTGATCAGGAGAAGACCGCCTACGCCGCCTGCTCCTTGCTCCTTGCTCTTTTACTTCTTGTCAGCACGTGAATACGGTCAGCGTGAGAGCGAGCGCAGGAGCTGGATGGCTTCCGGGAAGTTCTGGCGGATCTGGAGGGCGCGGGTGGCGGCACCAATGGCGTTATCGCGCCTGCCGAGGCGGGCGTAAATGGTGGCGAGGGCGTAGGGGATGCCGGGGTCGGATGAATCGGCGGCTTCACCCCGCAGCAGGGCGGCGATGGCTTCCTGCGGTTGGTTCAGGGAATTGCGAACCAGTCCGAGGTTATACCAGGCGCGTGCGTTCTGCGGATCGAGTGCCAGGGATTTTTCAAAATAGAGAATGGATTTGGAAAGGTCTCCGGCTTCTCCCCATGCGAGGGCGAGCTTGTAGGGATATTCCGGATCTTCAGGTGCGAGTCGTGCTGCGTCTTCCAGCGCCTTGATTGCGGCCGCTGTATCGCCTGTCATGCTGAGCAGGATCGCGAGGTCATGATGAAAGGCAGGGGAAAGCGGATCCGACGCGATGGCTTTGCGGATCTGGCGTATGGCCGTGGCCGTGTTGCCCCGTAGGAAGGCGAACTGGCTAAGCTGCATGCGCCCGATGGGTTGGTCCGAGCCGAGATCGAGCATGTGAACCAGTTCCTTCCCGGCTTTGCTTTTGAGATCGAGCGTATCGACAAGAGCCCATGCGGCGGCCACCCGAACTGAGCGAACCGAATCATCCTGCAGTGGCTTGATCGCGGCGCGGACGGGCAGATTGTTCGCGCGGGTTTGTGGGGTCAGGGTGCGGACGGCGGCCTCGCGAACGAGCGGACTGGTGTTTGTAAGCTGGCCGAGGAGTGCCTGGGTCGCCTCCCCATCCATGACCCAACGTTCCAGTAGGTGGCAGGCGGTGGCCTGCCATGCGGCGATGGGCTCGGTCTTGAGGAGATCGATCAGACCCTGGCGCGCGGCAGGATCACCCTGGCGTGCGCGGCCAACTAACTGGGCGCGGGCGCGGGTCGGGCGGTCGAGCTTTTCACCATACCATTCTTCGGATGCTTTGAGCGCCCAATCGGCATCCTTGTCGGTGTGGCAGCGGTTGCAGGCATTGGGGGTGCCGAACTGCTTGGTGAGTAGCGGATCGGGAATGGTGAACCCGTGGTCGTGACGCGGGTGGCGCTGCATGTAGGTGGTGACCGGCATATGGCAACTGGTGCAGTCGTTACCTGTGCTGCCCTCCGCGTGATGGCTGTGGGCGGTGGGATCGATGATGGGCGCGGGCGCGAGTCCGTTTGCTGCGGCACCACTCTCGTGGCAACGCATGCAGAGCATGTTTCCCTGGACCAGGCGTTTGCCGGAGTGTGGGTCATGGCAATCCACGCAGCGGACTCCGGCGTGGTACATCTTGCTGGAAATGAGGGATGCGTATTCGTAGTCCTCGTCGCGAACCTGTCCGTCCGGGTGGTAGGTGTCGGTGCCGTCGGTGACGGTGAGGCTGAAATGATCGTAGAACGATTCGCCGGGGATGAGGTCGCCAGAAATTTCCCCACGGCGTGCGTGACAGGCGGCGCAGGTGTCCGACATCTGATCGCGGGAAAATTTGGTAGCCGTGGGATCTTTGGTTTTCCCCTTGTCCTTACCGTATGCTAGCGGTGGTTTTTTCTGCCACTCCACATGGGCTTTCATCGGGCCGTGGCAGGCTTCACAACCGACGGACATTTCCGCCATGGCGGTGTGATAGGTGTCGGTGGTAGGATCGTAGTTCTTGCGAAGCCGGGTGTTGTGGCAGGCGGCGCAGGTGGCATTCCAGTTCATGCCTTGGCCGGTCCACGCCCCCCAGTCGCCGGGGTTGCGGATTTCCTCGCCATAGACATCGAACAAATCGTTTTTGTGCGGATCGTAGCTGACGTCCACCGTCTGCAGGCGGTTGCCGGGCGCGGGAACGAGGAACTGGCGCAGCGGATCGTTGCCGATGATGCGGACGACGGGATAGTTCCTGCGTTTGTTGCCGAGACCCAGCGTGAGTATCTGTGCGACACCGTCCGCATCGAGGAACGTCTCTGAGGTTTCGGTGCCGTGCTTCAGCGTCTGTTTCGGAGAAAAGGCTTTCTCATCCATGTCCTTGCGGACTTCCCGCTCGGCGAGGCCGTGGTTGGAGTGCTCCCAGCCTTTAAAAGCGGCCTCATGGCATTCCTTGCAGGTATCGGAGCCAGCGTATTGAGCGTGGATCTCGTCGTCCGGGATGATGATAGGCGGCTCCTCCGCGGCAGCGGTTTGCTCCGACTTATCTGCCTTTTTAGAATTGCAGGCAGCGAGAAACAGGAAGAGCAATCCGAGGGTCGCGGGAACCAAGCTGGTGAGGGTATTTTTCCGAAAAATCATGAACTAGCAGTACTGCGGGCATTCAACCGGACTGGAGCCTTACCGTCAATCCGTCATGAGGGTGGATGGCATCCAGCGTGCCATCGGCCTGCAATCCGAGGGCTTCTCTGTCGAGTTCAGGAACATCGTCCTGACCGCCATCGAGCAGGCTATTGCCGTGCTTTCCTCTTCACGAGCGCGACCATCTCCCCGACCTCATCCACCTTCAGCAACAAGGCGACCGCAAAGTAGGCACCCGCTGAAACCCCGATCAGGCCACCGAGCCAGATTGCTTTCATCATCAGGGGCATCGCCGTGAGATCCGCGAACAGCATCCGGTTTCCGAAAAAGCAAAGCCCGGCCATCACCGCCGTCGCCACTCCTATTTTCAGAAAAGCCACCACCAAGACCTTCGTCCCGATATCACCCGCATAGCGGGTCATCGCCGCATACAGGAATAGGAAATTCAGGCTCGCCACGATACTCGTCGTCAGCGCCAGCGACTCGTGCCCCCATTTTAAAACGAACACAAAGGTGTAGTTGCAACCGATGTTCACCACCAGCGCCATCAAGCTCGCGATCATCGGAAGCCAGCGCTTGTCGATCGCATAGAACGCCGGCTGCAGCACTTTCAGCCCAGCATAAAACAACAACCCGCATCCGTATGCCTGCAGCGCACCCGCAGTCGCCACCCGATCCACCGCATCAAACTGCCCCCTCTCATAAATCAAGCTGATGATCGGCTCCGCCAGAACCACGAGTCCCACCGTCGATGGAAAAACCAAAAACGTGACCAGCTTCAGTCCCTTCACCAGCGTCGGCCCGAAGTCATCACCCACCCCGTTGATCGCCGCCCGCGATAAAGCGGGCAAGGTCACCGTCGCCACCGCTACCCCGAACACCCCGATCGGCAACTGCATCAGCCGGAACGCGTAACTCAACCAGCTAACCGCACCCTCCCCCACGCCGTAGGCGAACATCGAATTCACCACCACATTCACCTGCGTCACCGAGGCCGCGATCACCGCCGGCCCCATCAGTTTCAGGATCTGCCTCACCCCGGAATCATTCCATTTAAAATCCGCTACGAAACGGTATCCCACCGCCCGCAATGCAGGAAACTGGCAGACAAGCTGCGCCACCCCGCCGATTACCACACCCCATGAAAAACCGACCAAGCTCCGCGGCCCCCATTCCGGATCCATCCAGTAACCCAGCGCCGCGCCGCCCGCCATCGAGCCGATGTTGAAGAAACACGAAGCCAACGCCGGCATCCCGAACACGTCCCGCGCATTCAACATCCCCATCACCAGCGCCGAGAGCGAGACCAGCGCGATGAACGGATACATCACCCGCACCATCTCCACCATCAGCGAGATCTCCTCCGGATTGTAGTTACGCGCCGTCTCACCGCTTTTCGAAAACGAAGTCAGCAACTCCACGATCCACGGAGCCACCCAGATCCCGATCAACGTCAGAACCCCCATGAAAACCGCCGCCAGCGTCATCATCCGGTTGGCCAGCACCCAGGCGTTCTCCGACCCATCCGATTTCACCTTCTTGGAAAACGTCGTCACGAACGCCTGCGAAAGCGCACCCTCTGCAAACAAATCCCGCAACAAATTCGGCACCCGGAACGCCAGGTAAAAGCAATCCATCAACCAGCTTCCGCCGAACAGAGCCGCGAACATCATTTCCCGCCCCAGCCCCAGCACCCGGCTGAGCATCACTGCAGCACTCACCTTCCATGTAGCCTTCGCAGACATCCGGGACGTTCATCTACGATGGCGAAGGAGTTTGCAACTCCTTTGCGGAACCATGGGATGCAAGACGATTACAATCATGCGCGGGCTTTGTAAGAGTTTCACGGTTGAGTCATCTTCGTGGAAACCGACAGCCTGAAGTGGCCCCGGGAAACGGATCCAGCGGTCGAATGCAACTTTAGCTGGTCTGAGAGGGGCGAATTGCCCCGAAATCAGACCGATGAAACGAAAGAGAAGACACCTTACCTCCGAGTTCAAAGCTCGTGTCGCCGCCGCCGAGGCGCTCAAGGGCGAGGGCTCAGCCATCGGTGGCCTCGGCGTCCTGTTCGGCGGCTGATCACGCCCGCGCCCTTAGTTCCGGGGCGCCGGAAATTTCCTCCGAGCAGCCACCCGCCAGATCGCGATCAGCACGACCCCGGCCGCTGCGAGTTCGTGCGCAGCGAATTTCTCCCCGAAGAGAAAGAACGCGCCCACGGCAGTAAAAACCGGCAGAGTCATCTGCAGCGAGGCACCCTGCGCAATCGACAGCCGCTGGTAAGCGCTTGTCATGATCAGCTGCCCAAAAGTCACCACCACGGCACCAAGCGCCAATAGCCACAAACCAGCGGAAGGCAACGCCGGGGCATTTCCGGCAAAGGGCAGTCCCAGCAGCAGCGAGCAGGTCGCCTGCGCACCGTAGATCGTCGCGGGATGCTCCTCGTGGCGCAACTTGCGGATGATCACCACCACGAAACCGGCTGCCAACGCACCGAACAAGCCGAGCATGTCATAGCCCGAAGGCGCGAGCTTCATATTCCCATCGCTCAGGAAAACCAGCAGCCCCGCCATCGCCACCACCAGCCAGCAGGAAGTCACCAGCCTTACTTTTTCCTTCAGCCAGAAAGCCGCGATCACCGTAGCGAACATCGGGTAGGTCAGATTGATCACAATCGCCCGCCCGGCACCCAGCTCCGTGATGGTGATGTAGAAGCAGATGATCCCCACCCCGCCGATCAGGCCGCGCATCATCACGAGGCGGTTAGAAAACATCCGCCGCCATTCGAAGCCACGTCCGTTCGAAAAGAAAATCAGCAGGATGAGAATACCGAAGGCACCGCGGAAAAGCGTGGCCATCCATCCATCCGCTCCGGCCGAGACCAGCGAAGCCCCGCGGATCAGCAGCGTGTTCCCCGCAAACAGCACCACCGAGGCGAGCATCCACATCACCCCTTTCAGATCCACTTGCTCGTCCCCGCTTTCCATTCGTCTTCCCGCTTCTCGCCCGCTTTCCTTGTGAACGCAAGTATCACGACAGCACATTATCTACTCGCAACCGCGATCCGATCTTTGTCTTCTGCTCCCAGGATGTCTTTCTCACGCAACCTTCTGGACAAATTTCTCTTCGTCATTTCATGGGATTTTCTATGCAAATTGATTTTTGGTTTGGGAGATGCAATTTCTCCGACGGGAATACCACGCATCCACCTCCGTGTGAAAAATGGCCGTTATCGCTGCATCTTCGGTCAAATCCCCCAATGGGCGACAGAACAAATTACCTCCGGCCTAAAGCAAGCGGAGGTTAGCAGCGCAGTCATCAAACAAATGAAGGACGGCAGCTTTCGTTTTTCCCGAAGCGTCCCCCAGAAGCTCCGCCAGAGGATACGCAACATCATCGTCTCAGGATAAGGTAGGGTTGTTCCCATTCGAGGTTCCGCGTTGGAAATTCAATGTTCAACGTTCCTCTCCCCAGTATCCATCCTTGACCCGCCTCAAAACCCCGCCTAAACCCTCCGCCTCATGGGATTTGACACACTCGGCCTCTCCGCCCCCGTTCTAGAAGCAGTCTTAGAAACGGGTTACACCAATCCGACCCCGATTCAGGCACAGGCCATCCCTGTCATCCTGGAGGGCAAAGACGTCATCGGCGCATCCCAGACGGGCACCGGCAAGACCGCCGCATTCGCACTCCCTTCCCTTTCCAAGATCGAGAATCTCGGCAAGCCCCAGATCCTCGTCCTTGAGCCAACCCGCGAGCTCGCCCACCAGGTCGCCGAGCAGTTTGAGAAATACGGTGCCAAGACCGGCATGAAAGTCGCCCTGCTCTACGGTGGAGTCGGCCTCGGCGAGCAGATGCAGAAGCTTGAGGAAGGCGCCGATATTGTCGTCGCCACACCCGGCCGCCTCGTTGATTGCTTCTACCGCGGTGCCATGCGCTTCGGCGAAATCAAGATCCTCATACTCGACGAAGTCGATCGCATGCTCGACATGGGCTTCCTCCCGCAAGTGCGGAAAATCGTCAATATCTGCCCATGGGAAGGCCGTCAGACGCTGTTCTTCTCCGCCACCATGCCCGCCGCGATCCAAACCTTCGCGCAATGGTGCTTGGTCGATCCAATCAAAATCGAAATCGCCCGCCGCGCAGTCGCCGCTACCGTTTCCCACGCCTTCTACCCGGTCTCCATCGACCAGCGCGACGAGCTCCTCCTCGCCCTATTGGAACACACCGACTACCACTCGGTGATGATCTTCACTCGCACCCGCCGCGAGGCAGACGAGATCACCGGCATGATCAAAGGCACCGGCCAGACCAAGGTCGCCGCCATGCACTCGGACATCAACCAGACCGACCGCATGAAAGCCCTCGCCGGCTTCAAGTCCGGTGAATTCGAGATCCTCGTCGCCACCGACGTCGCCGCACGCGGCATCGACGTCTCCGGCGTCTCCCACGTGATCAACTACCGCGTCCCCGAAAATGCTGAGGACTACGTCCACCGCATCGGCCGCACCGGTCGCGCCGAGGCCGAGGGCGACGCCTTCACCATCCTCACTGCCGACGAACTCGATTTCGCAAAATCCGTCGAAATTTTTGTCGAAAAAGAAATCAGGCGCGAGAAACTCCCCAATTTCCCCTACATCTACACCGCCCTGCTCGACACCGATCCGATCAAACCGATCCGCAGGAAAAAAGTCGGAGGCAAGAAGCGGCGCAAGTAGCCGAATATGGAGCGCGGCTCTTCAAGCCGCTGGGATTGGCCCCGCCTCACCAAAGGCGCTGAATCACATCATACAGCTTCCGGAACTGGGACACCTGGCATCATCTAAATGATGTCCATTTTACGCGAGTTCGGTCTTCACGCGGTGAATCAAGCGTAGGATAATTACGAGCAGAACCAGTATCGCGACGATGAGGTAGCCGATACCATCCGCGAACAGATCAATACCGTTGATCGAAAAGTCGAGAATGAAGAGGAGCAGACCCCAGAAAAGCTGGGAGAAATGAATGCGCATTCTTGAGTGTGGGTGGGACGGGACGAAACCGTTCTACCTACGTCTGCTCCTACTCCTGCCCTGGCTGGGGCGCGCTGTCGGACGCGAACTGGGGCGCGAACTGGGGCGCGAACTGGGGCGGGTCGTCGGGCGGGTCGTCGGGCGAGTGCTGGGGCGCGTGACCGGCTGTGTGGAGGGCGGCCTGTGCCCGGGAGGCTTGGCGATGGGGTGACTGGGCTTGTGCCCGGGAGGACGGTACCCCGGGGGCCTTGCGGGCGGGCGATGATAAGGAGGCCGATTGTAAGGAGGCCTCACGACGACGTAGCCACGGTCGGGCCAATAACGATAGTAGTGATCGTGGTTGTTCCAGTAGGCGATGCCCGCGACGGTGACCGCGGCGTAACCGAGGGGAACGGCGTTGGTGGTGTATCCTTCCGGATATTCCTCAGTGTAGTTTGTGCATGATCCCAAGAGGGATGCTAACAATCCGGCCAGCAGGGCTTTTCTCATAATTTTCATAAAATACATTTACCCTGATTCAATCCGGAATCAACTCTGGAAATACAACCATCTCGGATCGGGCGACCCTCCCCCCAGTCAGAACCTAGCCCAGGCACTGCCGAACTGGATATAGAGGGCCGGCCCCTCCTCCCCGTAGGCGACATCCAGACCCATATGGAGTCCATACTGCCGGGCGATGAGATAGCGGATACCCGCGCCGCCGGTGACGGTCGTGTCCGTTCCTTTGAAAGGGTGATCGTCAAACCAGGACATGCCGACACCGCCGAACCCGACTACGCTCCACCGTGAATGACACTGCCAGCGCAGCTCCGCCTCCACCGCCGCGATCCCATCTCCCTGGTAGCGGGCGGCCGGGGCGCCCCTCAGTTTCACGTAGGGACGCATGTAGAACGGCATGTCTCCGGAACTCTGTTCCATCTCCCCTTTGATCCCCAAAAATAGGGTGTCCTCCACCAGAGGGTGATACCAGTAGTTCGCCCATTTCAGGGATTGGAAATTCGATCCTCCGCCCAGGGCTTTGAGGTTGGCCGTCAGGCTCAACTCGGAGACCAGCCCCCTGGTGGGGGTAAAGACATTGTCCCGGGAATCGAAGAGCAGCGTTGGCCTCAGGCTGCTGACCACGTAGTCGATCCCCCCTCCGAGAAAATTACCGCCCAGAGGCGTGGGGTTGACGAGAGAGGCGCCGACTTCCGCGTAGGCATATCGCAGCCCGATGTTCCAATGAGAGTCTTTCCCCAGTTTCCAATCCGCCCCGATCATACCAAAGGTGGAATCTAGATTGTAGCGGAAGGCCTGGCCGTCGGGTGCCAGGTTGTTTCCGACACCGTAGAAATCGAGGTTCATGCTGACATCCCCGGCACCGCCGGTCATATGCAGACGTTCATCGAGAAAGTAGCCGGAGTAGCCGCCAAAAACTCCCTCCGATCCGTTCGATGTCCGCAGCAGTCCGGCTGCCATCATATTGGGACGCCCACCCCCTTCGGGCTTGTCAATAAACACCGCCATCGCCGCCGCGCCGCCGCCGAGGGCAGGTTCGGTGATCGGGATGATCAGGGGAACGAATCCCAGCGGTTCGTCTAGAATCTTGCTGAGATCAAAGCAGCCGTCCTGAGCATCAAAAACCTTGCCCCGGATCTCACCCTCCTCCTGGGCGCTTTCCTCATCCTTGGTCTCCTGCGCCTGCGCACCCGAAAGCGTGCCCACCACCAGCGCGAACAGGACAAGGCAATGCTTCATGGCTCGTCGGTTGAAAACCATTTGCAGCGGCTTGAATACTTGTCTTCTCTGCGTCATCTGACGGACTCCTGAGAATCCTCGGGCAATTGGATTGCGCTACGTAATTTTGTGGAGCCTTTTCGGAAAGCGGAAAGGCTTGCGATACATCATCGCGCTCATCAGCGGCACGTCAAGTTGCGTAACGCATACCGCAGGGACAAAAAACACCCCCTCGGATCTGGGGCTGGTGTATCTCGCCGGAAAAAGCCCCCCCCTTCGTAGCTGCCATGAAGAACATCCTGGAGATTTAGCTGCGCCCTCTTGTTTGCCTTGATGAGTTCGCTCCAAATAGTCCCTCACAGAGACCCGAATTCCACGTCCGGCGACTCCCGGATGTGTTGTCAGACAGGATTACGAATACGTCCGGGAAGGCAGCGCGGCGGGCTGTATGCTGGCCATGCCTCATCTTGGTCGGCGTGATGTTATCATTTCAAAAAGTGGATAACTCACCTCCATCGATTTAAGAATCGGATGACATTAGCAATTTTCGCCTTTACGCACCGTCTTTAGAATCACCATAGTTACTCCTTAAATCCAAATCCTCATAAAAAAACTCACCTCACTCCTATGAACGACTGCCAAAAAGACGAATTCGTGAAGACTGCGATCGACGCGGTGATTAAAATTATCCTTTTGGGCGCAATGGTAGCTTTATCATTTCAAATCATTCGGCCGTTTATGATGCCCGTGATATGGGGGGTGGTAATCGCAGTATCAATGGGGCCTTTGGTTGAAAAGATCGTAGCTCTGTTAGGGGGACGACGGAAACTTGGAATCACCTTGTTTACACTCTGTGCCGTGGGGTTGCTGGTAATTCCAACTTACCTTTTGTTGAGCACTTCCTTTGAAACAGTCCAGAGCTTCGCCGGTGATCTTAAAGAGAACAAAGTGGAACTACCACCTGCTCCGGATAAATTGGCTGAAATTCCCGTGGTTGGCCAGAAAGCGACAGATCTTTGGAATACCGCATCGAACGATCTTAAGAAAGCAGTGAAAGATACTGCTCCGCTTGGACAGAAGGTTGCCAAGGCTCTCAGTTCCGCGCTGGGCGGACTTCTCAGTTCAGTTGCGCAGTTTGTGATCTCATTCATCATCGCGGCCTTCTTTATGTTTAGTCCGGAAAAGGGTTTCGCCGTTTCATCCAAGATCGTCGGAAGTGTGGCGAACAATCGTGGCGAAGAATTCACCCGCTTAACGGTTGCGACGATTCGTGGCGTGATGAACGGAGTGGTTGGAGTTGCGATCATTCAATCAGTCTTGGGAACTCTCGGCATGGTGATCATCGGTATTCCTGCCGCTGGATTGTGGGGCTTGTTGATCCTGATCTTTGCAATTGCCCAGCTGCCTCCGATTATCATTCTTGGGCCAGTAGCGATTTATGCCTTTAGTGCTTACGATACGATGCCCGCAGTGATTTTTGGAATTTGGGCGTTGTTGGTGAGTGCCTGTGATGGGGTGATCAAGCCAATCCTGATGGCTCGTGGTTTGGACACTCCGATGTTGGTGATCTTATTAGGTGCGATTGGAGGCATGATGCTTTCCGGTATCATCGGGCTCTTCGTAGGAGCTGTCGTTCTTTCGATCACATATGGGCTCTTCATGGCCTGGGTGAATGAAAAGGTGGACGGGGAGTCTGATTCTGATGATTCCGCTGAAGTTACCGAAGTTGGATAGACAATCGCTTTGGCACGATACCTTATGAACATCAAATTGTTCTCTCTTTCCGTTTCTCTTGTCACAACGAGTGCTTTGTTGGTCAGTTGTACGCTACCTCCTGGCTACACCCTACCCGATGTTACGATCGAATCTGATTGGAATAATCACGGAGCAAGCATCGCCCAAGGGGATAATGCCCAGGTGAATATTACATGGTGGAGACAGTTTAATGACCCCACTCTGAACAGCTTAGTCGAGGAGGCCTACAGTGAGAACCTAGGGCTGCGGGTTGCCGCCTTGCGGATCCTGGAGTCGAGAGCGTTGCTGGGCTTGGTCAAGGGCGGACTACTCCCCCAAAGTCAGGCTGCCAGCGGACAGCTGCTTCACAGTGGCCGGGGAGGGAGTGGCCCAGACCAGTTTATCAACAGCGCCTCCATCGGATTCGATGCTGCCTGGGAACTGGATTTTTGGGGGAAGTTTCGCGGTTCGGTCTACACTTCGGAAGCCAACCTATTGGCAGACTTAGCCGACTATGACGATATTCTGGTATCGCTGACGGCTGAGGTCGCCACCACCTATGTGAATATTCGCACTCTGGAAGAGCGGATTCGGCTCTCTCAGAAGAATGTGAAGCTACAGGAAAACTCACAACGGTTGGTTGAACTGCAGTTGGAGGCCGGAACGGTAACGGAGTTGGATCTCTTGCAAGCCGAGACTCTGCTGAGCACGACTCGTGCGCAGATCCCATCGATGAGGTCTTCGCTCATCAAGTTTTACAATGCTTTGGCCGTTTTGTTGGGCAAGACTCCGAGACATATTCGGGGAACGCTGGCTGGAGGTATGGGAATCCCCCAGCCACCCAAGAATGTTATGGTGGGAGTGCCTTCCGAACTTTTGCGCCGCCGTCCCGACATTCGGCGAGCTGAAATGATCGCTTTGGCTCAAGGTTCTCAAATTGGAGTGGCTAGAGCGGATCTCTACCCCAGCTTCACCTTAATCGGTGGCTTGGGGGCGAGTACAAATGATGCCGGAAGTGGAAGTCTCGACGACCTCTTCGACGCGGACAATCTCACCTATACCTTTGGCCCCACGTTCCGGTGGAATATTCTAAACTACGGACGAATTAAGAATAATGTGCGAGTGCAGGATGCTCGTTTTGAGCAGACCATTACCGTCTATGAGAACACCGTGCTGAATGCCGCCCGGGAAGTTGAAGATGGAATGACTGGATTTGCCCAATCGAGGGAAGAAGCAGAGTTTCTTCGTCAGGGCGTAGAGAGTTCCCAGAAATCCTCGGAGCTTTCCATGATTCAGTATGAAGAAGGGCTGGCTGACTATCAGAGGGTCCTTGATTCCATTCGCTCGGTGACGGGTAAGGCTGATCAATATGCTGCAATCCAGGGAACGATCGCGACGAATCTCATCGCAATGTATAAAGCTCTCGGTGGAGGTTGGGAGCATCGTAATCGCAACGAGAACGTGCCGCCCGAAATGATTAGGCGTATGAAGGAGCGAACTGATTGGGGTAACTACCTGGATGTCTATGATTCTCCCATCGCCGCGCCACCAATGAGCCCAGTGGAAAAATAATCATGATTACGCAAATCTCAGGCAAGCAATTTGGTAGGGTTCTGGTGTTCCTGATCCTTTATCTCTTTGTGAGTCCTTTTTTCCCTTCGGGATCCACAGCCTCGCTGCTGGTTCACTTCCTATTATCCGTAACCTTATTTTTGGCTGCCTATGCCGTACAGCGGAATAGTCAGCAACGTTCCATCGCCATGGGGCTGATGGCGCTCACTCTTGTGACGTATTGGCTGGGGATCTTTAAATTGGTGCCCTACAGCGCAGAAGGGGCTTTGATCCTTTTTGCAGGATTTTATGCCTTGTTGATCTATTCCCTAATTCGACAGTTGATTAATTCCTCACATGTTACGAGCGGAGTTCTTTCTGGCACGATGTGCCTTTATCTCGTCATCGGCTTGTTTTGGGGGACGCTCTATACCTTGTTGGAAGTGTTGAGTCCTGGTGCCTTCAGTGGGGCTCTTCTGGAGAATCCGGGAACCAGCGAGCTGCATCTTTTCAACTACTTCAGCTTGGTGACGCTCACCAGCTTGGGCTATGGGGACATCACACCTCAGATTCCCGGTGCTGCTTCACTGTGCCAGATGCAAGCTATCGTAGGGCAGTTTTTCACTGCAGTCCTGGTGGCGTGGTTGGTCGGAATGTATGGCAAGCCAAACCCCAAACACGAAACAGAATCTCTTTCCGAACCTAATTCAAAATGAGTAGCGACGACAAATCCGCCTCCGCGCCAGATACCAAGCCTGCAAAGGAAGAAGCCAGTTCCGCCAAGGATGCTGAAAAGAAACCACGTGATCCGGTCAAATTCTGGACCCGGGCTACGCTTGGCCTCTTGGTGTTTCTATTCGCGGCGCACATCATCAGCGACAAATATGTTCCCTACAGTGCCAATGCTCGCGTGAACGCCTACGTCGTGCCGCTTTCAGCAGATGTTTCGGGACGGCTCTCCAAGGTGTATGTCACCAACAATCAATTGGTGAAGGAAGGCGACAAGCTTCTGGAGATCGATGCTGAGAAATACAAGTTGGTCGTTGATCAGGCCAGGGCCGACCTCGAGCAGGCTTCCCAGGGAACTGAAGCCAACGTTGCTGGAGTTGCTACTGCTCAATCCCGCGTAGCAGAAGCCGAAGCGAATCTCGATAATGCCCGGGTCAAGGGTGAGCGGATTATCAAACTTGCCGAGCAAGGAGCCGCCTCAAAATCACGAGCCGACGATGCCAAAACCCGAATTACCGCGAGTGAAGCCAAGTTGGACAGTGCGAAATCCGAGCTTCAGAAAGCCAAGAGCAATCTTGGTGGCACGGGAGTCGATAACGCGGCGGTGAAGGTCGCTCTTAGCAATTTGGCGAAAGCCGAACTCGACCTCAAGCGAGCAACTTTACTCGCGCCATCGGACGGCTTGATTAGCAATTTCACAATCGATGTGGGTCACTATGCCAACACTGGTGCGCCCTTGTTAACCTTTATCTCTATCCGTGATGTTTGGATCCAGGCTGACATGCGGGAAAATGCTCTTTCACATATTAAGGCTGGGGACAAAGTTGGCATCCTTCTTGATGCCGCGCCCGGACGTGTCTTCGATGGGAAGATCCGGAGTGTGGGATGGGGTGTTTCCGATGATACCCAGAATCAATTGGGAACCCTCACCAGCGTGAAAACGACCCAGGGATGGTTGCGTGAATCACAACATTTTCCTGTGCTTGTGGACTTTGCCGATATGGAGGAATCGAAAGGCTTCAAGCGTGCCGGTGGACAGGCAAATGTTATTGTCTACACCAGCAGCAGCAATGGGCTCTATAACTTGGGTGGCGAAATTTGGATGAAGCTTCTGAGTTGGTTCTCCCACGTCTACTAGTCTGTATTCATTGATTCCCGCAACTCCGGATTCGCGATGACACTTGCTCAAGTCAGAATGTGGCGCATCGCGCTTGGCGCGACGTTTGCGATCGCGGTGAGCTATGGCGTTGCCTGGCCGTTGTCATTTATGATGCCGCTTTTTGCGGTGATGTTCTTGGCCATGCCCGGACCATGGTTCGGCTGGAAGATGGCGAGCAAGATTATCCAGCGCCTCCTTACCGGCCTGTTCTGCGGACTCATAATCAGCGAGTTTTTCATCAGGATGCCCTTGGTGTGTGTACCCCTGTATGCGCTCTTGTTTTTCTATATCTTTTTCAATGATGCCAAAGCCCCTCCTCTGACCACGATCTTCATGACTATGGGGATTACCATGGTGCCTATTTTGGGAATGCAGGGCGCAATGGCTTCGCACCTGGTGGTCCTCTATCTCTTCATTAACATGGCCTCGGGTTTTGTAATGAAATGGCTTTTTCATCTCCTGGTGCCGGATTCCTGGGCTCGTCCAAATCCCAATGCGCCTTCTCCCAAGCGACCGCAAAAACCACCCATCCCGCCCCGTGAGGAACGGGCGCGGCTTGCTCTGGTCAGCACCGCGGTCGCTACCTCAGCTGTCGTCATCTTTTATAGTTTGAATCTGGTTCAGTATTCTCTGGCCATGATTTATATTTGCATGATGGCTGGGACGCCTACCACCAATGCCAGTCTCATGGTGCTGAAGGCAAATTCGAAAGCCTGCGTCATTGGAGGCGTTGCTGTTATTATTGCCTATAACCTCCTGGTGGCGGTGCCGACTTACGCCTTTTTGGTTGTGTTGTGCTTTTTCGTAGCGCTCTTCTTTGCCCAAAAAATGACCTCCGGGCTACCTTCGGCCGGTGCCTGGACATCCGGCTTCACGACTTATCTGGTTCTGCTTGGAAGCTCGACAGGAGTGGATACCAGCGCCAGCGCGAACTTCTACTTAAGAATTGCACAGGTTCTTTTTGCAGGATTCTTCTGTATCGGAGCTATCCTGGTGACGGAACATTTACTTCAGCGTAGAAAACTGAGAAAAGGCCGACCTCGGGGATTTGGAGTTCTAGCATTACTGAGGGGTGGGATTAAAAAAGGATCCTGAGTGGTAGCGGGTAGCTTTTCTTGGTTCCGCTGTCCACCTATCCGGTGCGTGTGCAATTGCAACGCGCGTGCTATCCGCGAACAATGACCAAATTTCCTCGGCCACCCCTTTTGATTTTACTGGGAACCCCACCGGGGTGATTCGATTGGAAAACTCACTTGGAAGACCGCTCCCCATTTCGGGGCATTGGGCTCAGAAAGCGCATGGTAACGGAAGCCCAGCCCCCACTGAACAGGGTGATCCGCGATCAGGGTCAACTGGCTTACGCGGAACTCGAGCGGGCCGGACCATTGGTAGGCCGTCCAATCGAAACTAAGCTCCGCACTGAGTGAAAAAGTCGTCGAGCGCTCCGTGGTGTATCCGAGCAGCGGCTCGATGCGGCTGGCATTGATCGATGAGGCGTCCGATGGGCCGGCCACCGACCAGATGTGGTTGAGGATCACGCCGACCGTCCATGGCTTCGATTGTCGGAAGATTCCGAAACTGGGTCCGACACTCAGTTTATCGGTACCTAGCAAGTGGTTCGTTGCCGTGGGGATCACGAATGTCGGCCCGACACCCCAGTAGAGATCCCAGCCCAGCGACCGATCCGGAGAGAAGAAAAAAGTTTGAACCAGATCGGTCAGCCCCTCCTGGCTGCTGTTTCCGATCACGTCTTTCTGGCTGACCCACGCGAGATCGGATTTACTCAGCACATGCCACTCTTCGTTGATCACGAAAGGTACCCGCGGTGCGAGCCTGATGGCAAACGATTCACCTCTTCCGAGAGCGCCCGAGCCGTTTTTATACTCCACCGATGTCGGGATCACCAGAATGCGTGCAAGCGGGTTCTCCAACCGGAGCGATAGATCCGGATACTCGTCGGTTGCCGTTTCGCGGCGCTCCAGTCTCCGTTCCCTTCCGGACAGCAGTCCCGGTTCCTCCCAAGCCTCCTCGGCGAGCAGCAAATGCGGACAAAGAAGAAGAAGGGCGGCGGACCGCTTCATGGGACTGAGTGGAAAGAGGGCTCCACCCGGAGGCGGAAACCGCAATCAGCAGAGATGGGGTTTATGGTTTCGCGGCTTCCTCCGGGATGACGGGTTCCACCGAGAAGGTTACCGCCATGGCAACCCGCACATCGGTGTTCCCTGCCGCGAGAAGAGTATTCAAGCGCTGTCTCATTTCCGAAGACTTGAGGATCATTTTCATTTCGTGTCAATTACTCCTCCAGCAGAACTTCCGCCGAGATCCGCAACAGAACCCGGTCGCCAACATAAGCCCGCCCCTCCAACTCTACCTTGCGGATTCGAGGCACTAATTTTACAACCTTAACCTCAATGCACACATCATCATCCGGACGCGCCGGAGCCTTGAAGCGCACGTTCAGAGACCGCGCCACCGAGCCCGGACCGGGTAACTGGCTCGCTAGGATCGCCGAGAAAAAACCCACCAGCAACACCCCGTGAGCGATGACTCCACCAAAGCGCGGTTCGGCATAGGCCGGGTCGGTATGCAGCGGATTATGGTCACCGGTGACGTCGGCAAAGCCGGCGATCATTTCGGGGGTGATGTGAATGGTCTGGGTAGCCGTTTGGCCCAGGGCGAGTTCTGAGAATTTCATAGATTGGGTAATCTAGACGAAAGCATTCGGTTCGGATCTCCCCGAAAATCCAAAGCTCAGCTTTTAGGAAGAATGATAGTCACGGCGAAGCGGAGACCCCACTCCGACCCATTGTCTGGCTTCTCGGCGAAATAACGGGCACCCAGTTGCCATGAGGTGGGAGTATCTCCAATTGTGATCAACTTGCTGACCATCAGGTTGACCGGAACTGTCCACTGGCTCGCCGTCCAATCGTAAGTGGCCTCGGTGTTGAGTGAGTAAGTCCATCCGCCACCCGGTATATAGGAAATAAACGGCTGGACGAAGGTGCTGTTCACCGGATCACGACCACCCAATCCGGCATAACTCCATAGGTGGTTGACCAAGGCTCCGTAGGTAAATTTCCCCTGTTGCTTGAGGGCAATGGCCGTCGGCCCTGCAGCCCATTGGTTTGCGGTTAAAAAATTGTCCGTCCCTGTTGGAAACAACAATGCTGGACCCACGCCCCAGATCCATCCGTTGCTTGTCGGAGCCTTCGGAGAAAACCATCCACTGTAGAGAATATCAGACAAGCCACCTTGACTCGACGTACCGACGATATCGTCTTGGAGAATCACCGGAATAATCGTCCGTGAGATCAAATTCCAGTCTTCACTGATGCTAACCGGGATCACCGGTTGGATGTTCAGCTTCCACTGGAATCCGTCGCCGCTCGGCCCGCCGCCCCAATCGAAGTTGTTCTGAAACGGAATACTGATCATTGATGCAATCGGATTGGCCAACTTTTTGGAAAGCTCATCCGCATCGTCAACCAGTGGTGCGGTAGTCGCGTTCAACGATCGATCCGGAGTGACGGGAGTAGCGGCTTGAACCGCGCAGGCAGAAAGACTGAATAGGGCGGCGGCGATTGTGTTGATACGTTTCATAGGATTCTCAGTCCGATTGGATTTTATCAACTGGAGAATAGGGACCACAAATCAGAGAGTAAAGCTGGTAACAAAAAAAACGGCTCCGGGAGTCGGAGCCGCTTTCGAAGGTTTGAAGGAAGATGCTTACTTCACCGGCTCCGGATTCACCGGATTGATCGTTTTGTCGAGAGCAGCCTCACTCACACCGTAGTTGCGGACGATGTAGTTGAACTCTTGTCCGCCGGAGGTGATGTTGTTGATTTCGCCCTCGGCGTTGAAGTGCACGGTGATGGTACCGTCCTCGTTCGGCTTCCACGTATAGCTGTTGATGTGGGTGTTGCCTTCCAGAAGATAGCCATCCAAGTCATAGATTGTGAACGAGGTGAAAAAACCATTTTTCGGATCCGGGAATGTCATCGCGTGGGGGACGTCTCCGGGGATATTCTCTGAAGAGTTGTAGGTATTGGAAACGCCCACTTCCGTGACCATGCCGCCCCAACCGGCCGCGTTCGACCAGGTGCGATGCTCTTCATTGACCTGCGTTTTGCCGTCGCCGTATGTAAAGGAGATGCCCGATTCGAGCATCTCCTTATTATACTCGGCGGTGAGAGCGTGGAGCTGCTCCTGGTTGAAGGCCGGCATAACGTAGGTCTCGGAGCCGTTGCCTTCGACCTTGATTCCTTTTTGAGCCGCGTAGGCTTCTTCGAAGGAAGCCTTGTTGTGACGATCCTTGACGACCGTACGCACCGCGATCATGAGGTATTCGGATTCATTTTTTACGGGGAAGGTCCCTGGTTCAGCAAAGAAGAAGGGGGTGTAGCCATCGGTGTCGAGAATCATGATCGATTGGTAAAGACCCGACTCTGGGATGGTGACACTCATCTCACCATCGTTGTGGTAAACACCGACGCTGTAGAGGGTGTCGAGATTCATGCGAATCGTCGGTGCATCAGGACCAACTGGAGAAAGCTCCGTGCGATGGAGCATCTTGTTGTCCGATCCAAGCTTAACCCAGTTGTTAAAATTTCGAGCCGTCTCGGCCTGGTTGTAGTTTTCGAAGGCGACGTCGATTGATTCGGCGGCGGAATCTTCGGCGTAAAACAGCTTCGTACAAACGCATTCTCAACACACCGGACACTGACTGATCGTCTGGAAGAAATCGTTCCCCTTGTTGTCCACGAGGATGAAGGCAGGGAAATTCTCCACGGTAATTTTCCACACCGCTTCCATCCCGAGTTCGGGGAATGCCACGACCTCCTGCGAACGGATGTGTTCCGTCGCCAGCAAAGCCGCCGGGCCACCTGCCGAGCCCAGGTAGAATCCCCCATGTTTTTTGCAAGCATCTGTCACCTGCTGGGAGCGGTTGCCCTTCGCCAGCATGACCATGGAACCTCCGTGGGATTGAAAAAGATCCACATACCCGTCCATGCGGCCCGCCGTGGTGGGGCCGAAGGAACCCGAGGGCATTCCCTTCGGAGTCTTCGCCGGCCCTGCGTAGTAGACGGGATATTTGCGGAAGTATTCTGGCAATTCGCCAGTCTCCTCCAGGATTTCCTTCATCTTCGCGTGCGCGGAATCGCGGGCGACGATGATTGTCCCGCTGAGGGCGAGGGCTGTTGTAACGGGATATTTGGAAAGCGTCTCCAGCGTCTTCTCCATCCCTTGGTCGAGATCGATATTGACCCCCTTGAACTTCCAGTCGCGATATTTCTCCGGAATGAAACGGCCGGGATTCTTCTCCAGTTTCTCCAAGAAAATCCCATCCTTGGTGATCTTCGCCTTCGCCTGCCGGTCGGCAGAGCATGAGACCCCGATTCCCACCGGGCAGGACGCACCGTGCCTCGGCAACCTGACCACCCGCACATCCAGCGCAAAATATTTGCCACCAAACTGCGCGCCGATCCCGATCTCCCGCGCCTCCGCGAGCAGTTCCTTCTCCAACTCCAGGTCGCGGAACGCGCGGCCGTGTTCGTTCCCACTGGTCGGAAGGGAGTCGTAGTAGCGGGTCGTGGCCATCTTGACCGTCTTTAGATTATTTTCTGCCGAGGTACCGCCGATAACGAAACCGAGGTGATACGGCGGGCAAGCGGCGGTGCCGAGCGTCTTCATCTTCTCAATGCAGAACTCCTTGAGACGCTTCGGATTCAGCAGCGCCTTGGTCTCTTGGTAGAGGAAGGTCTTGTTCGCCGAACCGCCGCCCTTGCTGACGAAGAGAAATTTGTATTCGTCCCCCTGTGTCGCGTAGAGATCGATCTGCGCCGGGAGATTGGTCTTGGTGTTGACCTCGTCATACATGGTCAGCGGCGCGGTCTGCGAGTAGCGTAGGTTCTCCTTGGTGTAGGTGTCGTAGATGCCTTTCGTAAGAAACTCCGCATCGTCGCAGTCGGTCCAAACCTGCTGGCCCTTCTTTCCGATGATCGTCGCGGTTCCCGTGTCCTGACAGGCGGGAAGGATTCCGTGGGAGGCTATTTCCGCATTTTTGAGCAGCATCAGCGCGACCATTCTGTCGTTCTCCGATGCCTCTGGATCATCGAGAATCGCCGCGACCTGCGCGAGATGGCTGCTGCGGAGGGTGAAATTGATCGCTTTGATCGCCTCTGCGGCAAGAAACGAAAGGGCCTCGGGATCGACCTTCAGGACGATTTTGCCACAGCACTCGGCGGTTTCCAAACCGCCTTCGCGGATGCACTCATACTCCGTTTCATCCGCACCCAGTGGGAACGGATCCTGGTAGAAAAATTCCTTCTCGCTCATTACTCCACCAACCTAGCCGCGTGCCGCCGCGATTGAAGCCCTGATTTCGGCAATCCCGTATTATCTTTCTCCAAGCGCCTCCATCTCGCTGTCCATCCGCTCGATCAACCGCTCCATATCGCTCAAATGTCTGCGCATCCGCCGAGGATCGCGAGCCTTGCCCTGGCTGCGCGCTTTTGGAAGCAGGGCGAGCCGCTGCTTGGCCATCTCCTTTTTCCGTAGCCCGATCTTCGTGCGAGCTTCCACCAGCGTGTCGGCTTCCCCTTTCAGCACATCCACAACGGCGGAACTGCCCATGATATAAGTCCTTGTTCGGTCGGCACGCGCCATGGTGACACCGACGATGCGACCCTGCAGATCGACCACTGGCCCGCCGACATGGTTCGCCTTGATTTGCATGTCCGTCTGGACAACCCGAGAAAAGCCGTCACGGACGCCACTGGTATCACCGCCCATGCGTTCCATCTGGTTCAGTCGACCGCCGGAGAACTGCCCGAACACCGGCCGGTTGGAAAGCATCACCTCGAAGATCTGTTGCTTCCCTGCTGACTCGATTTCCACCACCACCTTGTCCCCGGGCTGCTTCCCGCTTAGGGCGTTCCTGAGTTCCTGCAAGCCGGAGATCATACGATCATCAATTTTCAGGATCACATCCCCCGCCTGCAAGCCCGCTTCCGCGGCTCCGAATTCTGGCTGCACATTCGCAATCCTCACCCCTTCGCCACGATATTTCGAATCCGCCATGATTCCAAGGTGAGCCCGATCTGCTTCCCGGAGATTCCTTTCCAAAACCGCGACCACTCCGAAGGCTCCCGGCTTTCCGTTGGGTCGCGAGGCGGCCAGGAAACGCCCCAACGGCAGCTGCGACTCGTAGAATTTCGCGGGAGCGAAGGACTCTCCCAGGATGTCCAGCAACACCAGATCCTCGTCGGTGAAGATCCCGGACACTACCGCTTTCGCAGCCTCGCCCGAACCATTTTGGACATACAGCGTATCGACATATCGTTCAATCTCGCTCCATTTTGTCAGAACCTGAGTCCCGTCCGCTACAACAGTTCCGTATACGAGTTCACGCGGTTTCTTGTCGCGACCCCAAATGAGAACCGTCGATTTTGATGCGTCTTTGACGGCGATCTCAAGCGCCTTGTTGAACCCGAAAGTTTGGTCGTCCACAGCCTTTTTTTCGTCGGGTCGCATCAGCGGAACCTCATCCTTGCCACGCTGCGCAGGTGCCAGTGTGGAAACACCAAGCAGGATCGCGCAATATTTGATGGTTTGCGTAATTTTCATCGTGTTTTGTAAAGCTCCTCGCGTTTCACCAATTCGACCTCAATTTCAAGCGACTTGCTGGCGCGGAGAATCCCGAGCTTCACCCTATCCCCGACCTCACGTTTCACCAGCACTTGTTGGAGGTCGGATCCTTCCCGAACCGGCTCGCCATCCACCGAACGAATCAAGTCCCCGACCCTCACGCCGGCCGCCGCCGCCGGGGAATTCGGCTCCACCTTCTGAACCGGAACGCCCTTTGCCCGGCTGCGCATACCCATCCCGATTCCAAGCACCGGGGTCTCTGGGTTTGCGAGCGGATTCATCTGCAGCGTTCCCCAAGTCTGGCCTTTGATCAGCCTGTCCCAATCCTCACGAAAACCGTCTACACCTGCATGATTGTTGTTTTTCCAAGACCAGCCAATCGACGAATTCACCGCGACAAGCTTGCCGTCGAGATCGAAGAGCGGCCCACCGGAATCGCCGCCGATGAGCGTGCAATCGGTGGTGAAGAAATTCCCCGGACCATCTGACATGACTCGGCCAAAACGAATCGGCGGCGTCCGTGCCGGATCAAAACCTGCGGAATGCCCGAGTGCGACGACCCAATCACCGGCCTCCAGTGGCTTCGATTCGCCGAGCTCGACATGCGGCCATGGCCCGGCCTCGATCATTTTCACCATTCCGATGTCCTTCGAATAATTCGCGCCCAGCACCTTTCCTAGCCATTTCTTGCCATCCGGAAAATAGACGTCCACCTCACTCATGCCCTGAACCACATGGGCGGCGGTAAGAATCAACCCATCCGCCGTAACCAGTACCCCGGATCCGGAGGAACCCGTCTTTTCCGATACCAGCGCAACGGTCGCCGACATCGTCTTCGCAGCGACCTGCGAGACTTTCGTTTCGAGCTTCACGAGGTCGGCAATACTATTCGCCGGCTCGCGGGCCGAAACGATCCCGAACGACATAATGGAGCCCAATGCAACTGCGGAAATTCTCTTCACTTCACACAATCGACACCATGATCCGGTTTCGTCTAGCATTTTATATAATGCAAGATGTGCCCTGCGGGAGAAGTTTACTGTTTGAAGTTCACGGTTTCCCCTTATTCTTCCCGTAACGCAACGATGGCCAAACGCAAGCAGCAGAAAAACAAACCCAGCAAGAAGGCAACCGCCCCGAGGAGGTCGCCCAATCCACTGTCGTTGCTACTTTTCTGGCCCTTCCATCTCTTTTTCCTGCTGACCCGGGGCTTTTCGCCGCTGAAGCGTCTCTTTATCCGGTTTTTCGGCGCTCCGGCCGTTGTTGGGCTCTATGCTCTTGTGGTTCTGGCCGTCATCTACGGCATCCGCTCCTCGCGCTACGATCTCAACCGCATTAACCAGATGCCCGAGCGCACGATCATTCTCGACCGCCAGGGCACTGAAATCGGGCGCATCCATGGCGAGAAACGCTCCATCGTCCCACTCAAGGACGTGGCCGCCGATTTCCGCGATGCGATCCTTGCCCGCGAGGACGAACGCTTCTACTCCCACGGCGCGATCGACATCATAGGCATCGGCCGGGCGTTTTTTGCAAATCTCAAGGGAAAGCGGGAGGGAGCTTCCACGATCACCCAGCAACTCGCTTCCGATGTCTTCCAGCTCAAGTACGGAGAGAAACGGGGTGACCTCCCCCGACAACTCGACAGGAAATGCCTTGAGATCGCCATCGCGTTCCGCATCAACGCCGCCCTCGATAAAGACAGGATACTCGAGGCCTACATCAACCAGATCAACTGGGGCCGCCAGATCAAGGGCGTCGCAGAAGCCTCCCGGATTTACTTCGAGAAACACCCTTCGGAACTGACCCTTTCCGAGTCCGCTCTGCTGGCCGGCATCGTCCGTGGACCGGATGCCTACAACCCGTTCAGCTCGATGGAGGCCGCAGAGCGCGAACGCAACACCACCCTCGCACGGATGGTCACCGCGGAAAAAATCTCCACATCGCAGGCCGAAGAGGCGAAGAAGGAACTCATTACCGTCCGCCCCGTATGGCGCCGCGCTTCCCAGCAATCCTACTCGATGGACGCGATCCGCCGAGATCTTGAGATCATCCTCGAAAAGGAAAACATCCAACTCGGCGGACTGACCATCGTCACCACCATCGACCAGCGCCTGCAGACCGTCGCCGAGGAGGCTCTCGACAAGAAATTGAGGGAAACGGAGCGCCTTTCCGGCTATCCTCATCAGACACGCGCCGCGTGGCAAAACATCGCGATCGAGGAGCGCAAAGAGCCTCAATACATACAGGGTTCCGCCGTCCTCATCGAAAACCGGACCGGAGCCGTCCTCGCCCTTGTCGGCGGCCGCGATGCCAAGGAATCCCAGTTCAACCGTGCAATTCAAGCCCGCCGCCAGATCGGTTCGATCTTCAAGCCCTTCGTCTATCTCGCCGCCTTCGACAAGGGTCTGCGCCCCTCGACCCAGATTTCCGACGGATCCATCCGGCGCGGTGAAATCAAGGGCGCACCGACATGGCGCCCCAACAACTCCGACGGGAAATTCGGCGGAATGCACCCCGTTTCCTACGGTCTGATCCGCTCCCGCAACACCATGTCAGTTCGTGTCGGCAACTACGCGGGCGTGTCCAACGTAAAGGAAGTATCTCGCAAGGCGGGCTTCGGCACCGCCATGCCGGAGACTCCCGCCTCCTTCCTCGGTTCATGGGAAGCGAGCCCATGGGAAGTCGCCACCGCTTACACGATTTTCCCGAACGACGGCAGCCGCTACCGCCCGTTCCTCATCTCCGAAATCAAGGATCGCAACGGAAATATCCTCTACTCCACCCCGCCGCTCTCCTACCAGGCGACCAACAGCGGTTCGGCATGGTCGGTTTCAAAAATTCTCCAGGAAGTCGCAACCTCCGGCACTGCCGCCGCCGTCAAGCGCCTCGGCTTCACCAAGGACGCCGCCGGAAAAACCGGAACCACCAACGACTTCAAGGACGCATGGTTTGCCGGCTACACCTCGAACCTCACCTGCGCCGTATGGGTGGGCTTCGATAAACCGAAAAAAACCATCCAGGGCGGCTACGGCTCCAGGCTGGCTCTTCCGGTCTGGGTCGATATCATGAAAACCGCAGATCGGCTCGACTACAAGGCCGGCGAGCTCCACTCGAACATCAACCTCACCACCGTCGGGCTTTGCAGGCTCTCCGGAAAACGTTCCACCGCGGGCTGCAAGGCAGCAGACACGGCCTACACGGAAAACGTCCCAGCAGATAGCGCGCCCTCCCACACCGATCTGTGTCCCATCCACCCCGCAAAGGCAGTGCCTGTTTCGGAAAACCTCCCTGCCCGCCCGCCCAGAACGCCTGCCCGCCCTCCCCGCGCGCAGCCGGTTCGCGAAGACCCTCCGCTTCGAGCAAAACCAGTCGGGGATGCCCCGCTCAGGGCTCAGCCAGTCGAATGACCTCACCCATTTCCAGACAACTCCTCCAGCCAACGGCATTACCCATCAAACGACTATGAAACTAGGAAAATCCAGCATCCAAAATCCACCATCCAAAATCGCTTCCAGAGGCTTCACCCTTCTCGAAATCGTCATCGTCCTCGGCATCATCGCTGTCATCCTCGGCGGATCCATCGCCATGCTTGGAAAGCTCGGTGACGGGGCAAAGGTCCAGAGAGTTCAGGGCGATTTCAATAACATCGAGTCCGCCGTGCGATCCTATGCAATGCTCGCAGGCAATCCGCCGACCACGTCCCAGGGGCTGAAGGCTCTTTTCGTAAAACCGACCAGCCCGCCTAAACCCAAACGCTGGGCCAGCGCGGGCAAGGACGTCCCGCTCGATCCATGGGGTGTCGCTTACCAATACCGCAACCCGGGCAAGATCGATTCCTCCACTTTCGAAATCTATACCGCAGGACCGGACAAACAGGAAGGCACCGACGATGACATGTCTTCCCAAGAGTGAGCCGTTGCAGGGAAAGACACCTCGTCCTTTCCTCCGTCCGCAGCTAAGCCGGGGCTTTACCCTGATCGAGATCGTCATCGTCCTGATGATCATCGGCTTGGTAACCGGCGGTTCGATCGCGGCCATGCTCCTCACGTCCTCGGAGCGAGTGCTACGGAACGCCTCCGGCGAGGTTGAACTCCTCGCCAAGAAGGCCCGCACCGCGTCCATCCTCCACCAGACACCTTACGCCATCGAATTCCACGCCGGATCTGTCCGGCTCCTGCCTTTTGCAGAGGCCTCGGAATTCGAGCGCTCAACCGCCCTCGGGAACTCCATCGGCGGTGAAGCCGTGGAGCAGGAAGGCCCCCGCTCCATCCGTGAGGACATCGAAATCGACCCCGATATCACCCTCACCGTCCGCCGCTGGAACACCACGGATTTCATCACACCCAGCGAAAACAAAGTCCCCGTCTGGCGTTTCGATCCCGATGGCCTGTCCGAGCCGCTCACAGTCCGCTTCGAAACCGGAAAAAGCTACGCCATGGACACCTACCACCCTCTCACAGCAACCATCGCCGACTCCGAGTTGGAAGCGAATTAGAGTTTTCCCGTCTTCCTTGATCGTTACATTTTGAAAGTTAAATTTTCCAGCCGCAAACGCAGCAAGGGCTTCCTCCTCCTTGAGGTTGTCCTCGCGCTTGGCGTGTTCGCGATCGCCTGCACCGGGCTCACCGTCGCCTTTCACCGCATGGCGGATGCGGCAAAGCTGGCTCAGAGCGAGCTCCGCATCACCCGCATCCTCGATTCAGCCCTGACCGAACAACTCTCCTTCCCCACGGTCGAGGAAAGCGTCATCCAAATCCCTGTCGAGGGCACAGACATCGAGCTCGATGTCGTGATCGAGCCAATCGAGAACCTAGAAAACCAGGATGGAGAGCTGCTCCAGCAGATGTTCCATATCACAGTCACCGCAAACTGGTTCGAGAACGGCTCATGGCAATCCCGCTCCGCGGAGACGTGGCGCTACAACCTCATGTATCAACCATGAAGTGTTGTAGCAGAGAGCGGGAGAGCGGGAGAGTGGATTCCCCATTTCGACGTTCATCATTCCGCCGAGCGTTCACACTGCTCGAACTCGTGATAGCCCTACTACTCATCGCCCTGCTGGTGGGAATGGTCTTCTCCACAGCCCGCTCTTCCCTGGTTCTCGGGAACAACGTCGTCCAAACTCAGAACGAGGAAATGCTCCACCAGGCCTTCTTCGATTTCCTAGAAAACCGAATTTCTGCACTGCCAGGCAACACCCGTATGGAACTCACCGTCACGGACGCCGGCTCCCATTACCTGTCGGATCTCGCACTCCAGAACGTCCCCATTTCCTTCACTTGGGGCGGAGAGGAACGGACAGCAAAGGCCGTCCGTCTCTCCACCGTGAAACGCCGCTCCGGCTATCTCGACATCATACTCAGCTACTACGAGAACGAGATCATTGAGGCAAATTCATCGGCAACATCGGGAACCGGTTTCGCTTCAACCGCCGTCGCCGAGGAACCCTTCGCTGAAATCGTCCTCCTCACCGATGTCGCCTATTTCGAGTGGCAGCTTCTCGACGGCAGAACCATGGACTACCAATACGACTGGGATCTCCCCGGGCGTCTACCCCTTCAGATGGAACTCACCTGCGCCTTCGGGGCAGAGGGCGGGGAAATGCGGCACGTGTTCTGGATCCCGCCACGCCAGAACCCAGAGGTTTTCATGCGTCAGCTCCAGCAGGGGCAAAGTGGTGGTTCCAGCGGAAACTCGGGGAGCCCCACAACTCCCGGCCAACCATCCACACCCGTCAGCCCTGAAGTAGTCCTCCCACCCACCCAGAGATGATCATTTCACGACACCATCCCGAAAAGACCGGCTTCGCCCTCATCGCGGTGCTCTGGCTCATCGCGATCCTCTCGCTCGCCGCGATCAGCACTCTCCGGGTCATCTCCTTCGACATGGATCTGGCCACAGCAAAAGTTCACGGATCCCGTGCCTACCAGCTTGCGGAAACCGGCATCGCTGTCGGCACCAACCCGGCCGTTGAGCGCAACGATCCCCTGCTCCACCGCTTTGATGAAGCCAACAACGAGGAAGTCCACGTCACCCTCACTTCCGAGGGTGCCCGCTTCAACATCAACTCTCTCGTCCTCTCCGAGGACAAGAGCATGCTCCGATCCATTTTCATCTATTGGGGTCTCGACCTCGATTCGGCACAGGCGCTCACCGACGCCCTCACCGATTGGGTCGATACAAATGACGAAGTCGCCCTCAACGGCGCGGAGATCGAGGAATACGAGAAAGCGGGGCGCATCAACCAGCCTTTCAACCACCCATTCTACGACATCGCAGAAATGAGCCTCGTCCTCGGCATGGATCAGGTCGAGGCACTCCGCCCGGATTGGAGAAACTGGTTCACCGTCTGGTCCAGCGGCACGCTCGACCTCAATGAAGCCGAAGCAGAATTCATCGCCGCTGCCGCCGAAGTCACAGAAGTGCAGGCCTCGATCATCCCACAAACCGTCCGGGGGATCGATGACATCCGGGATACGGAGGACGATGTCCCTTTCCAGGATGTCGAATCCGCACTTTCCTTGCTTGGAATCGGCGGAGAAACAGCTCAACTGATCGCGCAACGCTTCACCGTCGACGACACCACAACGCGCATCACCTCAACCGCACGTTCCGGAAACTCCAAGCGCCGCATCACAGCCATCGTCCGCAACCGCACCGGAAAGCCCATCCTCCTCGACCGCACCACCGAGATCGTCCCTTGAAAACTCAAACCTTAAAATTCAAGTTTCAAGAAAAACGAAGACGAATGAAATCATCCCCATATGCTACTGACAACCAAACGGAAATTCAATTTCCCCATCACCTACTCCGTAGCAATAACTCTTCCTTGAGAGTTGAATTTTGAAAGTTGAATTTTATGGCCAAGAATAACAGCACACACCTCCTCATCCCAGGCGAGTCATCATGGGAATTCTGGACCGTCGAACCTGGCGCACCGGCCACTCTCCATTCAAGCCACCCAGTCGCGAAACCTTCGGAAATCGAGAAGCCGCCACAAGGTGATCTCATCTTCCTTTTTCCGGTCAAGGCGCTCACCGCGCTGCCCATGCATGTACCGACCGGCGACACCTCCCTTTTCCCAGATCTCGCCGCCACCCACGCGGAGCGCTCCGGCCTGCGTCCCGATCCCTTCGCCGGGCAACTGACCGATATATTCCCGGTCTTCACGAACTCCGAAGAATCCATCTTCCTCTCCGTCGTCCTCCGCACACCTCAATCGGAGGATCTACCCCATAAATCTCCGAAAGCCTTCGACATCTCCCCCCGCTGCCTTCCGGTCCGTGGCAACACCCTCTCCCTCTGGCGGGAACTCGGCTATTGGGTCTTCGCCCTCCACACTGAGGGAAAACTCCTCTACTGCCAGGCCACTTCCGTCTCATCTCCCGCCCCCGACGCCTCGCTGGTGCGTGAAATCCGCATCGCTATCACCCAGCTTTCCATGCAGGGCGTCCGCGCAGAGCCATCCAATGCGCTCGTCTGGTGCTCCAACCCGGAGACCGATACCTCTCTCCTCGCAACATCCCTGTCACTGCAGGCGGAACTCACACCCCGCCCCGCCCCGGTTCTGCCCCAACCCCTCAGCTCCCTGCTCCCTGCCGACGTCCGGGCTGCCCGCCGCGCCGCCCGCAAGCGCCAGAACACAATCCTCGCCATCGCCGCGATCGCAGTGATCTATCTCGGCACGATCGGATACCTCGGCTACGAACTCTGGAAAACCCAATCCACCACAAAAAAACTCCTGACAGAGGTCGACATCGTCGCGCCGCAGCAGGAGGCCTTCCAGCAGCATATCGCAAAATGGGACGAACTGGAACACGGCATCGACCTGAACCACAACACGGTCGACATTCTCAACCGTATCTCACGCTCCATCCCTTCTGGCTCGGGTCTTAGGCTCACCACCGCCATCATCTCTCCGAACGAAATCCAGTTGGACGGAGAAGCGCCCAAACCCCAGGCGGTCAATCAGTTCTCGCTTAATCTCAAGAAAAACAACGACCTCGCCGCCTTTGAGTGGCAAACCTCGGAGCCCAGGCAGACAAAACTTGGCTGGGGATTCCGATTCAGCGGCACCAGCCTGACAGCCACTCCCTGACACCAAACAAGCCAAGGCTGCGCCTCTTTTCACCAACAATTCAACGATTCACCGGCATTCCATTTCCGTATCCATCATGTCCGACCGCGAAAAAAAGCTCCTCGCCCTCCTTCTCTTCGCGGGCTTTGTCATCCTCAATTTCTTCCTATTCACCATCTACTCCCAGACCAAGGCTCGCTACACCAACGAGCTCGAAACGGCGAAGTCGAAACTCCAGCAGGCGATTCTTTTCAGTGAAAGCTCCGAGGAATATGCGGAGGAAATGGAATGGCTCAACGGCAATGAACCCGAGCCCGCCGCCTACCAAGATATCCAGAGCGAGCTCCAAAAATTCGCCGATGCACAGGCTCGCAAGCTCGGCCTCACCGTCAAAAAACAGGATTTCTTACCCACCGACCAAAGCGGCATCTACTACCACCGGGTGCAGGTGAAAATCAACCTCACCGGCAAGGAGCAGGCTCTCTACCGCTGGTTTGATATGATCAACGACCCAGAAGCCTTCCGCGCCGCATACCAAATCATCCTCAAACCTAACAGCCAGGATGACACCCTAATCGACTGCTCTGCCACACTTGCCCAATGGTTTCCGCCCGCAACATGAAGACTTCACTCCTTTCCCTTTCCACACGCTTGATCCTCGCATCCGCAGTCTGCGGGACGGCCTTCGCTGATTCACCGAAGAAGGCTCCCTTGGTGAAATACACGGGTCTCTGGACAAACAGCCCTTTTACCTCAAAGCCCCCCCCACTGCCGCCTGGCGAAGTGGTCAACCCACTGGATGATTTCACCCTCACCGGCATCGCCCCCGTTCCCGGAGGCTACCGAATCACGATCATCAACAAGAAAAACCCGGAGCTAAAAAAAGTCATCGAACCCGGTGTGGCGGGCGAGTTCAAGGTCGTTTCCGTGAATCGGAACCCGGAAAAAACACTCGGCACCACCGTCGTCCTCTCCTCTGGATCCATTCAGGGCACCGTCTCCTTCGAGCCCGATCTCATCACCCTAAAGGCCGCACCCGCGCCCCAGCGGCAGACCAATGCCAAGCTACCTCCCGGAATCACCCCCGCTATGGTAGGCAAAAAAAGCGGCACCCGAACAAACACCCGCAAGCCGCGCCCCCGTATCGTGCTGCCACCCACCCCCGCCAACA
>Ga0206129_10001331_pt1 | contig 33667 bp, 31 predicted proteins | sample Helgoland_Spring_8_FD_148616 | JGI IMG/M metagenome (GOLD analysis project Ga0206129, IMG submission 148616) | Pelagic subsurface seawater microbial communities from Kabeltonne, Helgoland, North Sea - Helgoland_Spring_Bloom_20160502_2 | ecosystem: Environmental > Aquatic > Marine > Epipelagic ...
CGTGCACAGCTGCGCCGCGTCCTCGGCCTGATCGTGGTGGTCGCCGGGCTCCTGGCGATCAGTGGCGCGGTGATGAAGCTGAGCGGCAACCCCAAACTACTCGGCTTGATCGAGCTGCGTGAGCCGATCGCGTTTGGCAGCTTTTTTTATAAAAACCACTGGGCCTACTTTGCCCTGCTCGCCGCCGGCTGCGGCATGGGACTGTATCACAGCGTGTTTGCCCGCGAGCGCCACAGCGGTCACTTCCCCGAAAAAAGCGTCGGCCTCGCGCTGCTGGTGCTGATTTTGCTGATCAGTATTCCGCTCGCGGAGGCACGCGCCGCCAGCCTAGTCGCCGCACCGCTGGCGCTGGTGTTTCTAGTCTCCATCCTGCGTCCGCTGCGGCAACGTATTCCCCGCGGCGCGCTACTGCTGGGCATCCTGGCCCTGGTCGGAGCCAGCTGGGGGCTGTACCAGATCGCGCAGCCACAACTCGAGCGCTCAATTCAGCGCAGCCAGGGGCAGATTGAAGCGGCTGAGCGTCAGGACTACGGCCGGGTGAAGCGGATCGCGCTGTACCGCGACAGTTGGCAAATGCTGCAGGCACGGCCGGTGTGGGGCTGGGGGGCTGGTAGCTTCATTCACATTCATCCGATCTACGCCGGCACAGAATTTTACCGCAAAAATGGCAACTACCCCGTCGCCTACGAATTCACCCATTCCGACCCGCTGCAACGGCTGGTCGAGTACGGCATCGCCGGCTGCGCTCTGCTGTTTAGCCCCTGCCTGATTCTAGCACTCGGCCTGCGCAAGCGCGTGGCATCCAACCGCATTAGTCTCTGGATGTTAGGCGCCTGCCTTGGGGTGCTGCTGGCGTCGACCATCGATATGGTCTTCACCGCGCCAGCGATCGCCACCGGCTTCCTGCTGTGCGCCTCGGCCGCCGCGCGCTATGGGATCGAGACGCGGCGAATCAAAACAGAGCCCTGAATTGGATCGCGCAGAAGCGTGGAGCCTCATCCACCACACAGGACAAAACCCAAGCTCCGTGTCTCCGTGACTCCGTGTGAAACTCTGCACCTGTTAGCATTGTGCTCAAAGACCAGCACGACGTTATTACTCACACGGAGACACGGAGGCTCATCCATCGCACCGCACAAAACCCAAGCCCCGTGCCTCCGTGTGAGAAATCATCTGGGTCTCTCTTTATTTCGTACTCAACTGGCTCGATGGTCGAAGGACGGGAACCACTCAAATACGCCCAAAAATGTATGCTTTGTTTCTTAAGATTTACGATTCAAAGCCTCTAACGTTCAAACAATAAACGATCCAGCTGACTTTGGCGTATGATTGATGCAAGCGTGCCTGGCTTAAGGTCTTTATGCATAGGCACGGGCACCGTAATCGTTTTCCCTAGCGCTTGCCTTTGTAATACTCGATGGCTTCCTTTTTGACGAACGGAGACGAAACCATTTTGCTCTAGGATCTTGCAAATTAAAGCCCCAGAAAACTTCTTACGCGGTGGCATATTCTGCTTCGAACTGAGTAATCCAGGCATCTTCGACCAGTCGTCCGCTCACTTCTTCGGGGGGGGCACATTCGAGAAACAGGCTGACCGCCTCACGCAAGTTAGCCAGAGCTTCTTCGGGATTCGCCCCTTGGCTAGCAATATCTAAATCAGGAGTAAAGGCGACATACTGGTCTTCTTCTCGGCGTAAAACTGCGGTAAACTTTGATTTCATGACAGAAATTTATGTCGAATCGATTCGAGAGTCAATTCTGTGTCGTTGAGTAAACCGGTCAATATATAGATTGCTGATGGGCAGAGCGCATCCATCCGCAGGCAGTTTGAAGTTTGAATTGTGACGTGTAGAGCTGGACCGTGGGGCTAAGCGAAGAAGGCTCACACGGAGCCACGGAGACACGGAGGCTCATCCATCGCACAGCACCGCACAGAACAGCACAAACCTAAGCCCCGTGTCTCCGTGACTCCGTGTGAAACCCTGCATCTGTTGGTTCAGTGCTCAAAGACCCACACGACGCTATTACTCACACGGAGACAACTGCATTGAAAATGTCTTCAAAAACCTACGCTTACACATTGGTCGAGTCCCGCGCTGGCGCGATCACCCCCAGCCATCAGCATTGACTTCGACCATAAATAACACCCCTAAACTGAAACGATGAGTCGCAACCACTTTGGAGTTTTAACAAGTGATGTACCCCCACTAATCGGCCATTTTAAAGCGGAAGAATTTGGTGTCCGCATCGGCAGGTATAGTCATCATGGCAGGAGCTCCGGCTGCGTTCCAAATTTTAAGATCCGTGCTTTGTTCCATCTGCAACTGAATTGAAGCTTGGTTGTTGGATACTTCTATCATTGTAGAGCCAGCACGAAGCTCTTGGTATTCATTAGGAAAATATTTTTCGTTCGATGCAAAGTCTAGCACATTTGCTGGGATGAAATTAGATTCAGCTGAATTATAAATAGCAGCTAAATCGATGCTACTAGAATCGGAAGGAAATGGCGCGCCAGAACGAATCTGCTGCCCATCTTCAACTCCGTTATTATCCAAATCTATCCGACCGTCATAGAAAAACCCTTTACCGCTATCATCTGGAGACTCGTCATCGAATTCCGTCACATAAGTGAATCTAAAGAAAACATCGTTCGTTTTATCTTTAAAATTAACTCTAAAGATCCCTCCGTATTGGCTACCAGTAGAAGTTAAATGCTGACTATCCCATGAATAATTGTCGTCGAATCTAACTTCAGACCCTGCATCATTCCAAATATTAATTGCAGTATTCTCACCAGTTCCATGCCATATCCCATAAGAAGGATAGATGTCAGAAAAATAAATTTCTACATATCCGCTTAATGAAGCAGGAACCTTATGGCTGGTATCAAATAATAAGGAACTTGCATCATATGCATCTGCAATTCCGTCATTGTCATCATCGATATCTATATTGTTTTCACGTCCATCGCCGTCATAATCATTTTCGGTAAAATTAATAGGCAGCGCAAAAAGACTTAGGTTATCAGATAAAGCATTTAGGATTTCATGAAAATCAATTTGGCTACCTTGTGCAGGGAACTTTAATCTAGATCTAATTTGTATGCCGTCTTGAATGCCGTCGTTATCTAAATCGATTCTGCCGTCATAGGTAAAACCGAATCCATAAGTCCCACTCGCCCAATTGAATTTGCAAGTATATACATAAGGATTCGATGTTTTATAATGGTTCCACGTTCCAATATCCCCAGTAGAACTGGTGGACGTTCCTTCTTGGGAATCCCAGTAATAATTATTTTGGTAAGACCATGAATCATCAAATGCGAACCAAGTGGCAAGGTCCTCACCAATAGGATGCCAAATTCCAGGCATTTCATAGCCATTTACCAACGTAGCGATGCTTACTTCAATCCATCCAACATTCTCTTTAGGCTGGAAGTCATTTGGACCCAGCTTTTCTAATTCTAGTGGCTCATTTGGGAAAGGATCTTCAGTATCAATGATTCCGTCTCCATCCGAATCAGTTTGTCCCACTAGCGTAATGCAGATGAACATTGAGGTCAGTAGTAGTAAGAATTTCATTATAAATCAAAGAATGAGTTGGCTATAAACTTTGGACGGGGCGCTGTGCTTATTTAGCTGTAGTTAGGGAGAGTTCCTGATGGAAGCACAAACTGTGCCTCCGTGTGAAACCCATGCCCCTGTTAGTTCAGCGCTCAAAGACCCGCACGACGCGATTGCTCACACGGAGACACGAAGACACGGAGGTCATCCATCGCACCGAACCCAAGCTCCGTGCCTTTATTATGCCCTTGGGTGCCGTGACTCCGTGTGAAACCCTGCTCCTGTTAGCACTGTGCTCTCGCGCAGAGGCGCTGAGGCGCTGAGTTTTTTGGGGCGATGGCTTTGGCCCTGCTGCTCAGTGCCACAGAATCGCGGGGTCAACCCGCTCGCTACAGTCACACAGTTAAAGGACACGCCCTAAAAAACCTTCAAAACGATCGACAATTTTTTCGATCTGAAAGGCTTGTTCTGCATAAACGCGGGCCTTGCGTCCCATACTTTCGCAGCGTTCTGGATCTTGGCGCAATTCATCGGCACGCGCCAAGAATCCATCGCTGTCATTCGGTTCTGCAGTGAAACCCGCTCCCTCACGATTCACCGTTTGAGCCGCCAAATTCTCGCCTGCAATTGACAGCAGGAGTGGTCGCTGGGCACACAGGTACGTGAGTACTTTGGATGGCACGCAAATATGACTGGCTTCAGGCTCGAGGGTGGCAATTAAAACACTTGCCGTAGCCAGCACCTCAGGCACTCGCTCCGCCGGCTGCATTGGCAAGACAATGAGGGTCTCTTGCAGCGCAGAGGCGTTCGCCTTCTCTTGCAGAAAATCCGCACCACTGCCTTCCGCCACGACCACGACTTTCACATCCGTGTCGTGCCGATATTTTTCCGCCAGACTCAGTAGCAGGTCCGGGTTGTGCTTGAGCCCCATCGAGCCTGAATACAGAAAGCAAAACTTGCCGTCTAAACCTTGCTCCAGCGACCACGAATTTTCCTGCGTGAGCACCGGCAAGGATTCGATAGGCGCCCAGTTTTCTAAGGTTTCAATCTTCGCTTCAGGCACCCCCCATTGCAGTAAAGGTTCACGAAACGCATCGGTAATGACCAAGACGCCATCACTGCGCAGTAACTGGCGGCGTTCCCATTGTCGAAAGAGCGAACCTATTACTGAGCCGGGCATGCCGAACTTCTGCTGCAACAAGCTACGCACCGCTTCACTATAGAAATCCTGCACCCAGTAGATAAATTTCGCACCGACAGTTGCTGCGGCTGCCTGCAGCTGCGCTTGAATATGCGTCGGCGCATTGGCCGAGATGATGAGGTCCGGTTGCTCTGCCTCGACGATCGATCGAAGCTGCCTCCCATAGGCCCACTCCATCCAAAAGCGTTTAGGAAAGGAGTATTTAATCCGATGATAATCGCCCGGCATTTTCAGCGGCATGCGCTGATGATTCCGAGTCAGATCGCTGACGACCGCATTCCGCTCAATCGAGAGAATATTGACATACGCATGCGTTACCTTGTGCCCGCGCTCAGCCAGCTGCTCCGTCAAGGGGAAGAAAAACGGATAGGCTCCGAAATCGTGGAAGAAGATTTTCAACTTCTGCAACCTGATAAAATCTTGACCATTAATTGCGATTAACATCACCAGATACTACAAATAAATTCACTAAGCTCAGAATCTATCAAACACTATTCCCTGAAACTCTCTCGCCACTCTAGCTACACTAGTCCAACAAATTATTAAGTTCTTTTTGGTAGGCACCTAGGGAATACTTTGCTTCAAATATCTTGATAGCATTTGTCGAGTAGCTTGAGTATTTCGATAAAACATCTTCTATGGCTTCAATGTAATCTTCCAACGAAGCGTCGAGTTTCAGCGCAGCACCAGCTTTTGCTTTATTATCTAAGAGCATTTCTGGTATACCGCCAATGTTGCTCGCTACAACCGGTATTCCCAAGGCCAAAGCTTCTATTATCGCTAATGGCTGATTCTCATTTGGATAACGACTCGGAAGAAGAAAAACTCCCCCTCTGTCGATCGCTTCAAACTTTTCTACACCATCGATGAAACCGTGGAAGGTAAGTCCAGGGATAGTCCCTTCTACGAGATCGGAGTCCCTTGCTCCATAGATATCAAATATCCAATCATCTGATCTTATTTTTAGGCATTTGTAAATTTCGACTGCAGTATCGAAACCTTTGTCCTTACTTACGGCGCTAAGCCAAATTAGGCGCTTCGATCCTTGCCTTTCTTTGCGATTAAATTCGAGGTTTCTTCCTTTACTGATCGTGTTGTTAAAAACCCTCGCTTTGTATCCCTTCGATTCTAGGCAGCTTTTCACTTTTTCACTTAAAACTAAGAAAAGGCAGTTAGCTAAAATGTATTTTAAGAACCAAGAATATTTGCAAAAATAGCGCCAGGACTGATTATGGATATTCATTATTACGTTATCTGGTTTTTTTATTGCAATATACATTAGCAAGTTGAGCAAATCGCGGATAAACCCGAGAGCGGAAGCACCTACAAAAACCCACAAATAGTCGCATTTTCTAATGTGTAAAAACCAAGCCGAATTGTTCTGACTCGACTGAACTCTTCTAAATTCACCTAGGTTTTCCAAGAGCAGTTGCTTGCATACTCGCTCGCCAGTTATAGGGGGGGCGTCAGGGCCAATTACACTTACTTTAGCTATCATTGAGATTAATTAGTTTTTTATCTTTCTTGAATATACAATTGTATCACCAGACTTAACAATTTTACCCGCGGGTATCCTAATCGGACCGAAGACAGATGCGTTGCAACCGACGCTAACTCTATTGCTAATTATCGGGCATTCATCACCTGGGAATCGTTCGCCGATCGTTACACCATGGTATAAGGTAACATTGTTCCCTAACTTGGATTTAGCGTTAACAACTATTCCGAATCCATGAAATATAACTAATCCAGGTCCGCACACCAAAGAACTTGGGAAGTGAGATTTTAGAAGCAACTCAACTATCTTCTCTAGGAGAGCTCTTAGCAACGGTATATGGATAAGGGTGAATCTATAGCCACGAAATACTCTGTAAAATACCACAATGAGAAATCCTGCATCAAAAAAGAACAGTAATTTCGCTTTCTTATCTTTATAGAAACTAAGTGCTCTTACAATGTCCTGCTTAAGATAAGATATTTGTTGCTTAAAGCTGCTTTTGTCCAAATTCACTTGGTATTAAGCGTTGAAATTAGCGAGCTCATTTGATCTACCATTTTTTCTACACTGTAACGCGAGAGGCAGTCGTCCCTGATTTCTTGTGGTGAATATTTACACGGGTGCTTGAGTCCTAAACGCATTTTCTCGACGAGATCATGGGGATTATTTGTCTCAAAGAATTCGCAGTTAAACCCTTCTTTGCATGCCTCAAGTTCTGGAGCATGGGGCTCATTTTTAGATATTAACATCGGCACTCCAAATGAAAAAGACTGAGTACAGGCTAATCCCACATAACCTGGCGAAAGCGAGAAAATGCATTCGTCGTAGATTTTTGAAAGCTTATGGTTATCTGTGATAGTCCCTAACAAAACTATCCTCCTATCAAGACCAGCAGATTTAATCTTTTGCTTCAGCACTTCATACAGCGGTCCATCCCCCACTATATAAAAAGTGGAAAGACTATAGTCTCCAAGAAGCTGTATTGCTGCATCTACAAATAGGTCGGGTTTTTTCTCTTTAACTAAACGCCCGCAATAGATGAAGTCTTTGCGACTCTTGCGCTCTGATAATTGAAGCGATGCGCATGAGGCAGCAATAACGGTCGAATTGAAAATCGGAGTAGACGTAATACTATATAAATCTTTCAGTATCTTTGATTGCTGCTCTGTGTAGACCATTATACCATCTGCTTGACTTAACAGCCAAAGGCGGCATTTCCTCTGATATGTAATACGTTTTTCAAGTGAAAACGCATGCCCCCATAGTATGGTTTTTCGTCTAATCAGCTTTCTTATGAGAAGAATCGCGATATTACTAAGTATGCGGGGATTAAATTCCAATACGGCAACATCAGCACGTAGACACGAATAAAGCCCGCCTATTTGAAACATAAATGTTTTATTCAAGAATAACAAATTCTTTACCGGATTAAACCATCGGTATACGCCTTCGGGATGAGAAAAGCCTGGCGTGAAATATTCAGCACCACCATGTACAGATAAATCTGGAACTCTGGTATATAATTGCTCGAAGAACTCGAGTCGGTAATTAGGGACCACACCACATTGGATAGTTACAGACATTATTGCAGATCACTAGTGTCCAGTTAAGGACGGGTTGAGGTTTCGTAGGTTGTTCATTTTAAGCGGCTAATAAAGATAAAGTAGTGTCCTGCATTTGAACGGACTGGCCGCTCTGAAGTGGTTTCATTCTCAATAAGGGATGAACATCGGAAGACTCGTATTCGCCCAGATTATGGATGTGCTGGATCCCAAGCAATTGACTCGGTGCATTGATCGCTACCCGATGCCGCGTGCAAGCAAAGGTATGACTGCCCGAGATCAATTTCTCGCTATGGCTTTTGCTCAGATCACTTTTAGAGAGAGTCTTCGAGATATTGAAGCCTGTTTGAGGGGATGTTCGCATCTCTACGCGATGGGCATCCGAGGCAACGTCACACGAACTAATCTCGCTTATGCGAACGTGCATCGTGACTGGCGTGTTTACGAAGCACTTGCTCAGGTTCTGATTCGCAAGGCGAGGCGTCTTTATCGCGAGGACTCCAACGGACTCGACATTGACGAGATGGTTTATGCCGTCGATGCCTCCACGATTGATCTGTGTCTGTCGATGTTTCCGTGGGCTCATTTCCGCAAAACCAAAGCTGCGATTAAGCTCCACACTCAAATTGATCTGACTGGTTCGATACCTGTTTTTATGCATATTACAGACGGATCGGTTCATGACGTTCACTTCATGGATCGGATGCTTTTTGAAGCAGGAAGCATCTATGTCTTTGACCGTGGATATTTGGACTTTGCCCGACTTTTTAGAATCGAGAGAGCCAATGCTTATTTTGTTATACGAGCAAAAAGCAATATGAGATTCAGCCGATGTAAGTCTCGTCCAGTCGACAAGTCCTGCGGTCTGCGCTGTGATCAAACCATTCGATTGTGCACTTACAAAAGTAAGCGAGACTACCCGAACGAACTCAGACGTATCAGTTTCCTTGATACCGACACTCGAAAGCGTCTTGCCTTCTTGACCAACCACTTCGATCTGCGAGCACAGGCCATCGCTGCCATTTACAAACGCCGCTGGCAGATAGAACTGTTCTTCAAGTGGATAAAACAAAACCTGCGCATCAAAGCATTTTTCGGCACAACCGAGAACGCCGTGCGAACTCAAATATGGATCGCAATCTGCGTTTACCTGATGGTGGCCTGTCTCAATAAGGTGCATGGAATGGATGAAAGTCTCACTAGAATACTACAAATCTTGAGAGTGAACGCGTTTCAGAAAGTGTCTTTCAATCAGCTACTTGGAAATTTTGCCACTACAATCGAGGAGGTTGAGTTTTCTAAACAATTGATTTTCAATGACCTTCAACTGAACGCTAGTGATATAATGTGAGAAAACCATTCTCGCATGATCGAATCCGCGCTTTAATTTTTAATTCGAAATTTGAATACCCTGAGAACCGAGCGAATCGTTCGTTTTATTACCAGATCAGCTGAGTTTAAATGCGTCAATACTTCACGACGAACGTAGTCAACACCCCGAACACCAATATCTAGGTTCGCTAAAAACAATTTATCCGCAGGCAGATGCAGAATAAAGGCATCAATACAATTACGAACATCTACTTGACGGTGCTTTGCTCCAGCACTCCAGTATCGAACAATCGAAAACTCTTCAGAGGCATTTTTGATTTGTTTCCCTTTATTGAGCAAGCTCATGACAGAAAGCGTCAGTAAAACTTCATCACCGACATGATTCAACTTGTCAATATTTGCCAAATAATGTGGATAAATCTGCTCAATTTCAGATGACAATTCTTTAAAAAACACTGAATTACCTGCAACAAACTCTCCTCCGCACCACATAATTTTATCTGTGCTTATAAACTTCTCCAGATCTTCAGTCAAATAATCAAGCCCCCGCCCTCCTATGATCTGATTGGAAATATCATAGATCATAGGCATATTAACTCGAGCGCACTCCCTAACAGACTCTGGAACTCGCCCAATACAGATCACGTCTAAATCTAAAAAAATAGAATACCCACTTTCAATCTGAGATAAATATTTGAACACATCAATTTTATAGTGTGCTGAATAAAATCGAATACCAATGGGAACGATTGTATCAAATGCAATCTCCCTGATCTCTAAATCCTCTAAATAAACATTTCCAATATCACTTAAAGCATCGCTGTTATTAGTTAGCAGAACGAAATCTAAGCCAGCTGTTTTTAGTGACTTTGCCAATGTCCTAGCGCAATTCAAATACACACCTAACGCTTCTTGAACTGAAACACCTCCTAGATTAACAGCAGAAGCCTGGTCTGGACTCACATAGAGCAATCCATATGTCGTGATTAACTGCCTCATGATTTGAACATTCTTTTTCTCATAAAAATTCACACTGTGCACCAACACCTAGTGCCATGCTGATAGATCTCGACCAAGGCATCTGCTGAGCAAATCTACTTCATCTCGGTAAAAACTATTTAGCATATCTCGAGTATGCTCTGTCATTTTCGGATTCGCTTGGCTTTTCACATTAAATAGATCAATTAGCCTTAAGACCCCTGAACCTTTAAATCCAAAACGGTTTCTCATTATAGATAAAGGGCCAGAGAATCTTGCGCGCAACAACTTCGGGTATTGGCCTAGCTTTACAGACTTATACTGCAATGCTTCATTACACCTTGGAAATGTTTTCCGACCATCGTGCCTGACTTCCAAAAACTGCAATAGATCATCATAAACTTGCTGAATGTTTGACTGCAAATCATCAAATAAAATGTAATGTATTTGATCATCGCGGAAATGCTCCCGAAGGCTAACGACTTGCGAACCAAGCCGTCCTACTTGAGCATATTGCAACAATCCGGGAACAGTGCAAAATCTAGGGAGTTTCAAATTTAGACGCCTAGTTTCTTGTAAACCCCAAGCCTTTTCAAAATCTAATATTGTTTCCTCACCATGCTTAACAAGTTGTGAATAAAACGAATAAACCAATTCTGCGGGATTTCGAAGCATAACTAAGATTTTAGCATTAGGAAATCTCTCAGAAATCTCCTTACTAGCGCAACTTGACATCAAATATTCAGCAGAAGCTTCTCCTCTGATTTGATGATGATCGCCAGCATTAGAGAAAAAGTTCAAGTAATCATCTAAAGTTTTAGCATATGGCGAACTACGAATATCCCTAGAGAAAAAATGCAATTCCTTTGGGTCGGACATGAAAATAGAAGGATGATCGCGTAAATATTCACTAATAGCTGTCGTTCCACATTTCGGAGCACCTAAAATAAAGAAATTTGGCTTTATGCATGTCTCACTAATCATTGTTACTCTAGGCCACCTCTGAAAAAGCGCTAATCAGCGAGTTAAGTCGCGCAATTGCTGATTCTCAGATTTTTGGTTGATTGATTTGGTTTCGGGTTGGGCTTTCACCGATATTGATGAGATTATGGCAATTTGCTGGGAGCAGAGTCAAAATACCCAAAGAATGCGCCACTCGCGAAAAACAGTGTAACGTTTTGCTCAATATTGGAATTAAACATGCTGAGAACTAAAGAAAGTACCAGCAACGATAAGGCCAAACGCATGAAATAGTCATTATTAATATGATACCTTTTTTCCAGACGTTGTAAGTGAAAAATATTCCTAGCAACAGGAATAAAAACACTGACAAAAAACCGAACCTCAAAGCAATCTCAATTAGTAGGTTATGGGGGTATCTGCCGACATTATAGTTGCTAACACCAAGCAACACTGAGCGACTCGATTCAAAGAGAACATTGTAATAATTTTCAAATATATGTATTCTACCAGAAGCGTAATTGTCTACCGGAGCATTACTAGACCCCAAGAAACGTTCGAAAAGAAAAGAGAATTGATCAGAGAAAGGAGATGCGGCCAGCGTTATATAACACAATAAGACAAAGACCGAAGCTTTTAGAAAAGTTTTCAGACTCGTAGTTTTAACGAAGACGGAATCCTCTTAAATCGAGGGTCGCTCAATGGTAGCTACCGTGAATAGTAAAAATAGAACAGGCACGGTATTAAACAAGGGTTGTGAAGTTATAGCTGTAATTATTAAAGGGGACAAGAGTATGAATTTTGGTAAAAATCCGCGCCTCAAGCACAAGTAAGCAAAAGGGGAAAATAAGAAGAGCATCCCCAAAAATCCATATCTTGAATAAACAATAAGCAGACTGCCGGAAACTGAAGACTCTAAATTAGAATCATTTGCAATAACAGATCCAAAGAAGGGATGTGAATTAAAAGTCCTCTCTGCATCACGAATCGCATTGGTTCGGTCTTGTCCTGATTCACCATCAAGTTTTGCTGACAATCCGACGCTACTAAGAGAGTATGTATAAGTCGCGAATGCAACTGCCATTACAGTAAAAAGGAACACTATCACAATGCGGATCTTAATGCCAAATCTCGTCTGCAATGCTAACAATATTAAGACAATTGGAAAGTTAACAAACGCTGCTGTTGAAAGCGTCAGTAACGATGCTAATCCTAGGACGCATTGCATCAAAATGGCCTTTCCTCCTCGATAAAATGTTTGTACGCATAACAATGCAGTGAAACCAAATGCCTGCATTAATCCAGGTTCACGAAATCCTCCCACAAAACGAGGAAGAGTTAAGTTCAACTCATTGAAATAGTATGATTGCCCATAAAACAGTGCTGCAGGTAATAAGAATCCATTAGGACTCCCGTATCCATCTGTATCAATATAAAAATCGAAATTTCCTGCGAGAAAACTTCCGAACCTAATAATTACAGTAAATATTCCTGCAGCAGAGATGATAAACATTATCCAAATAAACGTCTTTAGAAGAGTTCTTCCGGCCCCATTAATACCAATCATAAATGCAAGCATACCACAGATCAACGTCAGGAGCCCCTTGATGTTATCTAATATAGGAATGCTACTATTCCCTACGAAGTAACTAAATGACACATACAATGGGAAAAGCAACGCTATCAAGAATAGAATTAATTCCAGTTTCTGGCCAATGTAAACTTTAATCGAGATACAAACGAGGCATAGCAGAAAAACAGCAGAACCGTAGTTTTGCCCTATTATACTAGGCTGCCATGAAATCGAAAGCATCGCAGATGCTATAGCTAACCATGTCGTATATCTTTTTTCCATGAAGCTTACTTGGACAGAAGTGAATGTCACTTCTGTTTAAATCCGATGAGTCTTCGCAACGTGCTCAATTTTAGTTAAATTTATAGATCTATTCACTGTTCGTTATGCTGTGCACTCTCGCTATCATTTTTTTGAATCTTTTGGGGCAACATTGATAAAGGATCTTTTCGTATCCTTTATCAAAATCTAGATCCTCTAACTTATTAATTAACCGATGCAGACTAGAAATAAAATTGATTTCGTCACATGGGGAATAAACTACCCCAAAACCGCTAAGCCTGACAATTCGTCCAATAGTGCCATAATTGGTCGCAATGACTGGCTTCCGATATTGCGCGGCTTCGATCAGCACTCCTGAACTTCCTCCGAAGTCTCGATAGGGCAGCATCACAATATCACACCTCTTGAATGCTGCGTCATATTCGGAGACATCCAAGAAACGATTGTCGACGATTACCTCGATACCAGCATCTCGCGCGAGCTCAACTGCAACAAAGATTTCTTCGTCACGAATTACGCCAGCTATGTGAATTCTAATCGCATTGCTAAGTTGCGCATCTGCCAGTGCTCGAATCGCCCATGCTGTCCCCTTTCGTTCCCCTTGTGAACCAATGAAAAGCAAACTGACAGGTTCTTCCGCTTTACTGGAATCCAGCGCCCCGGGCTTTAAATCTACAGCATACGGCTCACGGCACCAGAAAAAGTCTTCGTCAACTCCACAACGTAGCGCAACTTCGCGTGCTAATAAATCATCTAAGTAAAACAAACGCTGCCGCGATCTCGACCAAGTGGTCAGTAAATGAATCGAGATACTTCGCTTTACAAATGCGAGAAGACCCTTGCGGTAGAGGAAATTTGATCGAAACCAGATACCACCGACGGGAACTCCAGCGATGGAAGCCCTGCCTGAGATTGCACATCTAAGTAAAATACTAGATAGTTGATCTGCGAACATTAAGAAGAACTCATCGGGACTGGGATGAGTATCAAGATGTTGCTTGATTACCCTAATCTTGTCCGACTGCTTCCGAGGCACTTTGTTGACCGTGGTCATTGCCATTGTCTCTTGGCGCTCACCAAAAAGTTTCGCCAGATCTTCGTGACCAACAAATCCAGTCACGCAGGGTAGGTCTACGATTTGCTGGATGTAAAAGCGGTGATGACCTTGATGAGCAAAATCGACGATGCAAATATTCATATTAATATCGGGGGTTGATCTCTAGCTTGCCACACTAAAAAAAGATGACGGTTTTATAGTTCTCAACATCGCGAGAGCCTTTGGTATTGAATATGATATGCGGGATCACTGGCCACTAAATAACGGTTTAGCAGGATTGCCTGCAACGACAGTGTCTTTCGGTACATCTTTGACAACGATTGAGCCTGCCCCTATAATAGATCTGTCACCTATTGTTACGCCCTTTAAAATAATAGCACGTGCCCCAATAAAACAATCATCTCCAATACGAACTGGTGAGCTGTTAGCTCCGTCAAAATCGCCGTCTTTACCGCGCAATTGATAATCCATCGAATGGAAATCCGTATCGCAAATCACCACACCCGAACCTAGCTGAACGTTGTTGCCAAGTTTCACGCTTTCTTTTGCGCAAATTACAACACCGCTCATCCCGCAATTTGCCCCAATTTCAATATTCGAAGTCTCCAGAAATGCATTTAGCACACAGGGTTGCAAAACGCCCATCGCGGTCGACCATGACTTCGAACGAAAGTCCGAGCCGGCCCCTACCCGAACAATGCCTCGGCCTCGGACAATAGGGAAACCAACAATCCGTATGCGCCCCCCACATGCCAATGGACCAAGCTTCGAATACAATCGAGCCACAACTGCCCAGTATAATGCTCTAAACCTCATTATACGCTGATCTAAATTGATCTAGGTTTTCTAGAATCCAAGACTCATCACGATCCCACCAACGCTCTTTTTGTAAATTCTGTCTGGTCTCTTCATCAAAACGGAAACGGATTTTTTTTGCAGGAACTCCCCCAACAATTTCAAAATCTTCCACATCTTTAGTCACGACACTACCAGCAGCAACAACCGCTCCGTGACCAATACGAACGCCGCCGATTATGATTGAACGTGCCCCAACCCAAACATCACTTCCGATTTCAACATAATACTTCTTGTCCGGCCGACAAAATAAGAACTCGTCATACTGCTGCTCTTTTGCATATGTGAACCCTGCCTGTTTTCCTAACGAATAGAAGCATGGGTGTGTCGACATTTTTTCATCGACGGGGTGCGTCCCCGCCAGAAGCAATACTTGGGGTCCAATGGAGCAATAGCGACCAATTTTGCAGCGAGGTAATCGGGAATCTGGCCCAACATAAGAGCCACGCCCCAAGCATGATCCAGAAACACTCGCATTAGGATAAATTTTATTTTTCCCTTCAAAATCACAATTTCGAGCATCCGCAGACAAGGCGATCCGCACCTGTGCTCTCCAGTCTGCAAGAAACAATGTGGGCTCCTTTAAGTATCTGTTCAGATAATTTTTCATACTTCAACCTCAACGTGCTGCTACTAATTTTGAATTGTAGTTTATAAACTTTAAAAGCATAGGTTAAGAAGTAAACAGGTTTAAATGTTTTGGCCGTTGTTGAATATGCATACTCTTTCTACTATAATGTTGCATCATTAATACAGACAGGGAGATGCCCGCGCAGCTTAGTACTCCTGATATAATACCTAAAATATGCGGAGTTACGATAGTCTTCTCCATTACCCACACCCCTAATAAAATGCACAATGAGGATACCACATTTATAATCATAGACTGAAACTTCATATTCATCGCATAAGACGCTATAGTTAGTATATAGAAAATTCCAGCTAGCCCCAAAAATAGCCCAAAAATAACCATCGTACGATTACTGATTGCGGCATCAACACCAACCCAAATTGAAGTTAACTTGAAGCCATAAAAATGACCAGTTAACATTAGTCCGACTCCAATTAGAATATATGCGCCTATAGATATCATTATACGTTTCGATACCCAAGCAACCTCCCCGTTGGACCAAGCATCTGCAATTCCTCCGAAAAGCGGTTGGGTAAAAGCCGCAATGATACCCGATAACATAGTCCACAAAGTCATTAAGAGCGCATATGTAGTCACCTGGGCTAACTCTCCCCTAGTCGCTAGAATTAACTTAGGGAATTCACGTATTGATATTGGCAAAGCTGTCTGAGCAACAAAGAAGGCTCCTCCGCTACACAAAGCTGCTGCAACAAGAGATCGACTAATCAGCTTCAAACGGGGTCTCGCTTCAGGATGACGTATCAGGAAATGCGTAGCGTTGATTAATTGGCACAACACCATTGGGAGGTATAATGCGAGTAAGTACCCCAAGACTTGAGCCTCTTCTGCAATAAAATAGTAAGCTGCGATTGATAAGGCCGAAATAAGATTAGCACAGCCTCCATATATGTTACTAAAATACAACTCTTGGTATGCATTTTGAGCTGCTATAAAAACAATGGAGATCGACTGTAAAACACCAAAAATAAGGATAAGGTAGAAGACCTGAGTCACTGTTTTGGGAGCATATAAAAACAAACCACCAAATATATTTTCTAGGCCATAAGAAATACTGTAAATGTAAGTTCCTAACAGAAGCAAAGTACCTGACACTACAGTAACGCAAAGAGCAGTTACCATAATACCAGCAATATCTTGGCATCCATCTACTTGAATTCGAGCAGCAGAAATAGCGGTAACGATATACCCGCTAATTCCTAGATTAGAAAACATAACAAATGCAATGATAGAGCTGGCTATAGCAAAAATGGAAAAATCTTGAACCCCAAGTGTTCTTATTACGAGTGGTATTGAGAATAACTGTAAAGCCACTCCCCCGAACTTCGCTCCGAAAGCAGAGAGAGCAGCCAAAAGTATACGACGGTCTCTTTCATTTTTGACAAACCGTTCGAATTTCTTTTTCCCTGCTAACCTCATCTGTTATAGTTGTAAAAAAAATAATGATTATTCATTAGTGTTTGAAAGCATTTCCAATATGTCTGTCAGATTCGCAAGTGGATATATAATTGTCACTGAATAAGCTTTTATTTCGCTTCATACTCCTTCTGATACTTCTCGGCATCCTTGCCGTAGCCGTATTGGTAGCGGTTGCTGTAGCTGGCGTAACCGTAGTCGCCATAGCTTTGATAGCCAGCGGCGAGGCGGATGTCTTTGACGCCGTTGAAAACGATGCCCAGCACTTTGGCTTTGGACTTATCCATCTGGGCCACCGAGTAGCGGGTCTTTTGGCGGGTGGTCTCGTTTTGGCGGGCGACGAAAATGCTATGGTCGGCGTAGTCGGCCAGCAAGGTGGCGTCGTGGAAGACGCCGACGGGGGGGGTGTCGAAAAGAATGACGTCGAACTCCTGCTTGAGGCGTGAGACGAGTGTGTCGATGCGCGGGTCTTCTAAAATCGCGCTGGCGTGGGTGGTGGAGCCACCGGAACGTAGTAGAAAGAGCTTCTCACTCTGGCCCCTTTTTAGAATGCCTAAATTTGCATCTTCGAGCAGCTCGTCGGCGAGTGGCTGCTGCGAGCGCATCCACTCGATCAGGCCCTGCTTGTTATCCAAATTGTGGTAGCGGTGCTGACTCGGCCGGCGCAGGTCGGCGTCGACCACCAAAGTCTTGAGGCCGTGCGCGGCCAGCTGAGCCGCGAGGTTGGAGACGATGATGGACTTGCCCTCTGCTGGCACAGAGCTGGTGACCAATAGTGTGAGCGGCTTGGCAAACTGCCCGAGGCTCAGCCGCAGGCTGCCATAAATCGACGCAAAGGCCTCCCCCGTCGCGGCGTCGGCGGACTCCGTCATCTCGGCCATCTCAACCTCGCTCTTATCTTTGATCAAACGTACATCACCAAGGATCGGCTTGCCGACAAAGCCCTCAATATCGGCAAAGGTGCGCAGCCGGTTATCCAGAAACTCAATGCCTAAGGGCACGCCGACGAAGAAGAAGCCACACAACATGATCGAAGCTAGGCCGATCTTTTTGGTATCCGGCCAAACCGCCCGCTTTGGCAGCGCAGCCAGATCGAGGATACGCATACTGGTGAGATTCATCTGCTGGGAAATACTGGTTTCATTGAAGCGCGAGGTGACGCGGTCGAAGATCTCGCGCTGCGCCTCGACCTTGCGCGAGAGCACACGATACTCGATCGAGAGGCTCTCCAGGCGGCGGGCCTCTTGCTCCGCCTCGGTCAATTTCTGCTCCAAGCTCGTGAGCTCATCGCTAATGGTGCTCTGCCCCACCGTGAACTCGCTGCGCGCCTGACGAATGGCGGTCCAAAGGGCGGCCTCGACGGCCTCTTGGCCGGCGGTGTTTTCCACCATCTTTGGGTGACGCTCGAGGAAGGTCTTGCTCAGGATTTGCGCGTCCATACGCAGTGCCTGTAGCTCGTTATAAATAGTCGAGACGTTGGGGCGGCCCCCGATGAAGCCGATATTCATGATCGAGTCGATATCCTCGCCCGCCGCGGCAATCTGCTTGAGGAGTCAAAGGGGTCAAACGCAAAATATAGAGATTTATAGCGCGCCGTTTAAAGCGTGGTTTTTAAAGTTAAGGAAAGTTAACGTTGACTATAGAGCCTGCGAGCCCGAAGCGATTGGGCTTAGCGATGTAAGAACCGCTCCAAATCTAATTCAAGAGGCTCAATGCTTGACTGAATCGCCGCCCACAAAATTTCATGATCAACGATATCATAACCATGAGCCAGTAAATTACGGGTGCCTATAATACGATGCCCATCTGTGATTTGCTGAAAAGCGTCTTCATCCAAATTTCTTAACCGATATAATGCTTCTCCTAGAACCTCAAATAGTCGCTCCAAAATCAATTGGAGCCCGCGATCATTCAGTAAATCCTCGTATGTTTTTCCACGAGTAAATGTGCGAAGTTCTTCACAAGCCCCGCTCGCGTCTTGAACGAGTTTTTCTAATCTATGCGGCATAGAGTGGTTGCCGTGTTTGCTCGACTTCTTGTTTGAAATAGGGGTTCCGAATAGCATTCGCACAGACTAGGTCGACCTTTCGCTGGAGTAAGGCTTCAAGTGCTTCTTTAAAATCGAAATATTGATGAAAGGCATTCGTCTGTTCATTTCGGTTGAACACCACGAGGAAATCAATGTCGCTTTCAGCACTGAAATCCTCCCTCAAGACAGACCCAAACGCATCCAATCGAACGACACCATGCCGCTCACATAAGACTTCGATCAAGCCGAGATTGGATTGTAAGAGATCATTTTGCATATCAAGGAAACTAGTGATTTGTCGGATCAGGTAAAGAACTTAGAGACCAAATGGTGAGACCAGCCTTTGGCTGGCGTGGGAAGGAGAGGCTGATGAGCAGCTCGGGAGAGCTGCGTTCCCGGGAACGCACATCTCCCGGAAGTCAAAAGAGGTCAAACGCAAAATATAAAGATTTATAGCGCGCCGTTTAAAGGGTGATTTTTAGAGTTAAGGAAAGTTAACGTTGGCTATAGAGCTTAAGCATGGCGCGCGGGTGCTGTTGACCGCCCAACCGCTAATTGGTTTCAGTGCGATGCGGCTATTATTTGGCGTATCCTTTCTGATAGTTCTCCACATCCTTACCATAGCCATACTGATAACGCTCACTGTAGCTACCGGCATAGCTGCCGGAGCCACCAGCCGCGGCGCGCAGGTTGGTGACACCATTGAATATCACGCCGAGCACCTTGGCGCGGGAGCGGTCCATCAAATTGACCGAGTGGCGGGTCTTCTGGCGGGTAGTCACATTCTGGCGAGCAACAAACACACAGTGGTCGGCATAATCGCCAACCAGGGCGGCATCGTGGAACACCCCGACCGGCGGGGTATCGAAGATCAGAATATCAAACTCTTGCTTGAGGCGCGAGACCAGCTGGTCCATGCGCGGATTCTCGAGAATGCTGCCGGCATGGGTGGTCGAGCCACCGGAGCTGAGTAGGAAATGCTTGCCCGACTCACCAAGTGTATGAATGCCGAGCTGGCTATCGGCCATCAGATCCGCTGCGATCGGGCTATCACTGCGCAGCCACTCCATTAGCCCGAGGCGGTTGTCGAGGCTGTGGTAGCGGTGCTGACTGGGGCGGCGCAGGTCGCAGTCGACCACTAGGGCCTTGTAGCCCTGTCCGGCGAGGGTGGCGGCCAAATTGGCAGCCACGATCGACTTGCCCTCGGACGGCACCGAGCTAGTAACCACCAAACTGAGCGGCTTACTGAAAGTACCGAGACTGAGCCGCAACGCACCGTAAATCGCCGCGAGCGATTCGCGCTCGGTGACGTCGTCCGACGCGCTGAGTCGTGCCATCGCCTCGGCCTGGTCGTTTTTATTCTGCGGAATATCGCCGAGGATCGGTTTGCCGACATAGCGCTCGATGTCGTCGAAACTACGCAGGCGATTGTCCAACAACTCGATGCCGAACGGTAGACCGACAAACACAAAGCCAAACAGTAATACTGAGGCGAGGCCGATCTTTTTCACATCCGGCCACACGGCTTTGCGCGGCAGGGCAGCAAGGTCGAGGATGCGGATGGTAGTGGAATTAATCTGCTGCGAGACGCTGGTTTCGTTGAAGCGCGAAGTGATTCGGTCGAAAATATCGCGCTGCGCCTCGACCTTGCGTGACAGCACACGGTACTCAATCGCGAGGCTCTCGAGACGGCGGGACTCCTCCTTGGCGGCGTCGAGCTCGGCATTGAGGCTGGCGAGCTCTTCAGTAATGCGCGCTTCTTCAACGGAAAATTCCTGACTGCCCTGGCGGATCGCCATCCATAAGGCATCGGCCACCGCTTGTTGCGCGGCGAGGTTTTCCACCATCAACGGGTGGCGCTCGAGATAAGTTTCGGCAAGAATACGTTGCTCGGTTTTAAGATCCTGTAGTTCGTTGTAGATCTCCGCGACGTTGAGCTTACCGCCGACGAAGGGCAGATTCATGATCAGGTCGAGATTGTCACCGGCGGCGTTGATCTGATTGCGATAACTTTCCACCCCAACGAGGCGCACGCGTGCCTCGGTGATGGCTTTACTGAGGTCACTGAGGCGCTCGGTAATGATCTGCTGGCTTTGCTCCACAGTGACTAAGTCATTGTCGGTGCGGTAGGCCTGCAAGGCCGCCTCCTCAGTCTCGAGGCGCTGTTTCAGCTCGACAGTCTGCGCATCGAGGAACTCGACCGCCTGCTCGGTGGACTGCCCGCGCAGGGTGGTTTGTGAGCGAATGTACAATTTAACATAGCGGTCGGCCATCAGCTTGGCCAGGTGGCGCTCGGTATGCTTGATCCGCACCCGCAGCACCTGCGAGTCGGGCAACCAAGCAATGCTCAGCATTTCTTTGATGATTAAACTAACTAACTCCGGTCGCTCTTCGAGCGGAATCTCCTCGAGCGGCCCAGTGAAGGCCTCGGTTAGTTGAATCCGCTGCGCCTCAGTGAGTGATTCGACCACACTACCGGCCAGGCTACGGCTCTTGAGGCGCTCGATGTGGGTATTCATCGCGGTCTCGAGCAAGCTGCTATTCTGCACACTGTTTTCGACCACTTCTTGTACATTCACGACTTTATCGGCACGCAAATCGACCACCAAGGAGGCCTCTGCCTCGTACTGTGGGGTCTGATTGAGCAATACGATGGCAAACAAGGCAGTGAGCACAAAGGCGGCACTGGAAGCTAAGATCCAGCGCTGACGGATGATGTGAAACAGATCAGCCAGTGAGATGAACTCGGTGGCGCTTTGATCGGCAGAGGCGGGCGCTGGGTTAGACTTTGAGGTGTGCATAATATCTAGGGAATCGCTGGCTGTGGTCGTTAAATGTGGGGAAGTGATTGTGGACGCTGCCGCCCTTGGTCGTATTCCTAAGCGAAAAAACCAATTTGTAAACTACTACTACGTACTGATGGTGGTGCCGCTCGAACCCGTGCACCCTTGGAGCGCCTCATAGCTGAGGCCGTGCTAACACAGGCAACAGGTACTCGGCGCTAGGCGATTTCGAGCGTCCGCAAGGAAATGCAGCCCACAGACATGCAAGGCAGATTAAAACAGCCGCCGCGGGACAAATACCACGTCGTCCGGGCCAGCGAGAATCGACTCGCTTTGCTTGGACTTCGAATCGAGCAACTTGCTGACGTTGACCACTAAGGAGTCGCCGGTTTGGCGCGCTCCAGGTAGCGACGCGCGCTTGAGTTGCACTTCGGTCTTTTGCGCGGCGCCGGTAAAGCCGCCCGCTTCAGCGATGGCGACTTGTATCGGTAAACCATTGCGGCCCTCTGGAATGGCAATCGAGCCGGGTTCCTCAACCTCACCGAGCACCGTCACCACTTTGGGCGAGAAGGCTTCGATGCTGATGGTGACGACCGGCGTGACTAAATAGCGTTGCTTGATTAAGGCTGCCTCGATCAGCTTCTGCGCTTTGGAGACGGTGATGCCGCCGATGCGGGTCTCGCCCAATAGTGGGATCGACACGGTGCCCTCGTCGGAAATGCGCTGTTCACTACTCAGATCGGGCTGGCCGTAGACCGAAATCGCCAATTTATCCACCGGCGACAGCAGGTAGACCGAGGATTCAGTGCTGTCCGCCCCGCCCGCTTGGGCAAAAAGAAAACTTCCTGGGAGTAAGGTAACTCCCAGGAAGTAGAAATAAACAAAGTGTCGCATATAAGCGCTCTAAACTGGATTAAAATACAAAGATGCTGCTGATGCCGCCGCGCAGTGCATCGTAGTTGGCTGACGCTGCATCCGAGCTATTGTCGTCGTAGCTGACTGTACCACGTAGGATCCATTGACCGTCGAGCAATTTGTAGTCAACAGTCAGGAACGAGGCAAAGGTCTCGTCCTCACGTGACCCATCTGCTTGAATGTAGTCAGTTTCGTCGTAGCTCATGCCGAGCGAGGCACTGATGCGCTCGTCAAAAGTGTGGTTGAGTTGCAGCGCCGCACGTGCGATTTCGGACGACTGATTGGCCAATGTGGTGCCATATTCGTTGCTCAACTCAGCAGCGATCTCGGTCATCTCAGAGATTTGCCAATTGACCAGCAACGAAGCAAACAGACCGTCTTCGTCGCTGAAAGTCGCGTTATTGTCAAAATCGCGCTGTTGAAAGCCGATTTCCAGCTCGTAGCCCCAGATTTCAGATACCTGATTTTCAACTCCAACGAAAAACGCATGGTCGGTGCTGTCCGCTTTGGCAGACGTCACTTGATTACCCACTTCTGAGCTACGGTTGCGGTAGCCGAGTCCGACGCTGAGTGCTTCGTCGATGTCGTAGAACACTGCGACCGGGATTGTTAGGGTTTCCACATCAGCGAAACCGGTCGTGTTGCTTTTCGTATCCAAATACTCGGCTGCAGCACGCAAAGTAATATCTTCAGTAATGTAGTAACGACCGTTGAGGTTCAAATCAAGGTCCTCAGTGCTGACCACACGACCTTGACCGCCTTGGCTGGATTGCGCGCTGGTGAACTCATTGTAGCCACCTTCGAATACGAGCGAGAAGTTTTCGCCGTTGAGCTCATCTGGGAAAGTTACTTTCAGGTTGGACTTGAAATCATCCGAGTCATTTTCACTTAAATCATCGTAGCTAATCATCTCAACACCGACGTAGGCCTCGATCGAAGCGGCGCCCGCATCGCTCTTAAAGTTCACTGTTGGCAACACAGATAAGATGTTGTCCGAATCCTCGGAACTATCCATTGTGACATTGTCAGTGGTGAGCACGCTAGCGTCCAAACCAAAGGCAACCGCGCCGACATCGCCGATTTGATATTCGGCGTAGCTCAAGGTAGTGATGCAACTCAAAAGAGCTGCGAATGTGAGGTGTTTAGTTTGCATAAATTAATATATGTTTGAAGCGATTTTTGCGATAAAAGATCAACAAAATAAAAATACCCACGGACTTGTCAATGGTAATTGTGGTGCTATATTTGGCGTTTGGTTCGTTTGTGTCGACTATTTCATAGTCGACACTTGCGTGGCGCTTTTAAAGCAATCGTCAGCGCCAACACATCGGTGTCAGGTATGTACGCGCGCAGCTACAGTCAACGCGGTGCCGATAGCCTGCCCTAGCATTCAGCCAGTTGCTACAAATGCCTAACTGCGACGCGCTCCGTAGCGAGCGGGTTTATCCCGCGATTCTGTCGGGGTTGGGCTATTCTGTTGGGGAGGGTCGACCTCCGTGTCGACCGCCAGCAGTTTAGAAATCACATTAAATTCCAAGATTCTCTATCGGCTGTTAGTCATGTCAGTCTCTTCTGCAGCGGTACCGGACGACACGGACGTCATCCCTCCCAAGTGCCCAGAAGCGAATGCCGCAGCGGTATCGGACGACATTGAGGTCGTCTCTCCCAAGAGCACAGAAGCGAATCCCGTAGCGGTACCGGACGACACGGAGGTCATCCCTCCCAAGATCCGCAGAGCCTAAAGGCCATGGCCAAAAAAACTCAGCGCCTCTGCGCCTCTGCGCGACATCACAGTGCCCTCAAAGCCACCGCCCACAAAGAACTGCCCTGAGAGTCCTGGCGTAAAGCCAGTCGCTACAAATGCCTACGTACGACGAATGATTTTTTAATACCATTTACTTTACCCATCGATAAGTTGTGCTAAAGTAATATATTAAAACATTATGAGTATTTTGACTGTTATTATTTTAGGCGCCATCTGTGGCTTGATTGGCTCTTTTGCGATGAATTTGTTCATGCGCACTGTCAGTCACGCTTACAGTCAAAGAGTGGATATGGTCATTGCACTGGGTAGTTTTTTTACCGGCACGGTCCATCGCGCGGCAATACTTGGCACGCTTATTCACAGTATCGCTGGTATTGTATTTGGGATTTTGTATTTCCTCCTAATGAACGCGATGAACTCATTAAGCTTTCCGTCTGCGGTCTTTCTGGGCCTCGGATTTGGATTTTTTCACGGACTCGTCATGAGCTACTGCCTAATGTTCATTGCTAGCGAGCGCCACCCGATTGAGGCCTATCGCAAAGCCACCCTAGAACAAGGGCTGCTCCACTTAGTCGGCCATATGATCTTTGGCGGTGTCGCGGGATTCATCGGCGGGCTGCTCGTACTCGGCCTTTAAGTGCTGGAAAACCCACTTGTATTTTACTATACTAAGCGCGGTCGACAGTAACGCGCACACAAGATTAGCATACCTCGGTTTTTAATACTGTGGTTGTTTCTATTCGCCCCATTACTGACATGACTATTATTCAAGAATAGATTGGACTCTAGCCTTGCCTCACCGCGCCGAGTAAATTTCCTGCCTATCTTTAAACCCACAAATAATTATGTCAGAAGCTACATCCGAAATCGGCCTAATCGGCCTCGCAGTCATGGGCCAAAATTTGGCTCTCAACGTCGCCGACCATGGCTTCAAAATTTCCGTTTACAACCGGACGACTTCAAAAATGGCTGAGTTTGTTGCGGCTAACCCCAATACACCGGGCGGTCTTGAAGGTTGTGAGACACTTGCAGGTTTCGTCGCATCGCTTAAGCGCCCACGTAAGGTCATCATTCTGGTGCAAGCTGGTTGGGCTACTGACAAGGTGATCGAAGGCCTCGCGGAACTGATGGAAGAAGGCGACATCATTATCGATGGTGGCAACGCCAAGTGGGACGACACCATTCGCCGCGAGAAAGAGCTCACCGCCAAGGGTCTGCGTTTCATCGGATCGGGTGTTTCCGGTGGTGAAGAAGGTGCACGTTTCGGTCCCTCGCTGATGCCAGGTGGTTCTAAAGAAGCGTGGTCGCACCTAGAGCCAATTTGGAAGGCGATCGCGGCGAAGGTTGACCCGGACACAGGCAAGCCAATCGAAGGCGCTGAAGCTGGCAAGCCAGTCGAAGGTGGCTTCAGTTGCACCGCGTATATCGGTCCAGATGGCGCCGGTCACTATGTGAAGATGGTGCACAACGGTATCGAATATGGTGATATGCAGATGATCTGCGAAGCCTACGATTTGATGCAAAATGTGCTCGGTCTAAACCCAGCTGAGATGGGCGACATCTTCAGTGAGTGGAACAAGGGCGACCTCGACTCGTTCCTGATCGAAATTACCGCCGACATTCTCAAGCAAACCGACCCTGTGACGGGCAAGCCGTTCGTCGACATCGTGCTGGATACCGCTGGCCAAAAGGGCACAGGTAAGTGGACATCGGTCAACGCACTCGACATGGGCACACCGGCACCAACGGTTGCCGAAGCGGTCTTTGCACGTTGTATTTCGGCAGTGAAGGACGAACGTGTCGCCGCTTCCAAGATCCTGAGTGGGCCGGAAGCCGCAGCGTTCACAGGTGATAAGGCCGAGATGGTCGAAGCGATTCGTGAAGCCCTCTACGCATCTAAGATCTGCTCTTACGCTCAAGGCTTCCAGTTAATGCGTGAAGCGCAGAAGGAATACAACTGGGAGCTAAACTTTGGTGAGATATCACAGATCTTCCGTGGTGGTTGCATTATTCGTGCGGCCTTCTTGCAAAAGATCACTGAAGCCTTCGCTCGCGATCCTGAGCTGGCTAACTTGCTGCTGGATCCTTACTTCACTGGTGCGATCAACAAAGCACAAGCCAGCTGGCGCAAAGTGGTGGCACTCGCTGCCCAGCACGGTGTCGCTATCCCAACTTTCAGCTCTGCATTGTCTTACTACGATGGCTACCGCACCGCTCGCTTGCCGCAAAATTTACTTCAAGCACAACGCGACTTCTTTGGCGCACACACTTACGAGCGCACTGATGAGCCGCGTGGCAAGTTTTATCACATCGACTGGCCTAAGGCAGACCGCCCTCAGTTGGAGATGTAGAGAACCTAGTACTTTTTATAACGATAAGGCCTCCCAGTTGTGGGGGGCCTTTTTTGTTTCTTTGTTGATTCCCCCGGGTGCCTTTCCGGATTACAGCTCGCTGGTGGACTCTTTGGCTTTGTGAGTGCGTATGCCTGGTTTTGCGAGGATCTCAAAGTACACTGCTTGCCAATCATCTGCCTGCGCATGATCAAGCGCTTGATTGATCTCGGCCACGTGGAGTGGCAGCGCTTTGTCCGCATTTTCACCCACCTTGCAGTCAAAATCCCAGAAATCCACACCCTCAGGTAATTTCTTTTTACGCTCACGTTTCACGTATTTCCGCAGCTCTGATTTAATTGCTTCAATCGCGCGGGCCGGCGTATTTTTAGGATCGTTTATCGGAAATGTCTTTTTCATGGCGTCAATTTTTAGGCGTTGTTGTGTCTTGTCCCCCTTATTCAGCAACAGCCATTATTATAAATAGTGGAGATTCTTACACTTCGTAAAATTAAGATACTGATCTGCCCAGATAAGCGAGCAGCCACATTTCTTTCCATAAGCGATAGCGGCCATCGTATGATATTTTGCCCACCTCTGCTTGGAATTGGCGCGGATTTAAAAAGCCATTTTTAAGGTTAAAGCGTTCTAATGTCCGCTGTTGATCGTTTAACTCATCTAGTGGTGCATCATCGAAGGGAATCGGTTTCAGGGTACTCTCGATTAAGCGTAGTCGGTGTAGTTTAAGTAATCGTTTCAGAGAACCGATTAATGGCTTACGCACAATATCCCAAGCTTCCGGATAATAACCACCAAAGGGCAGAAATAAATTATCCGTTACGAGCCTGCGTTCGTTTTCGCCGTTAGTGCTTAAGGTATAGCAGGCGGTCGCCCCACCCTTGCGCTTGGGGATAAATAAAATTTGTAACCGTGTTAGCTTATCAGCACTTTCATAGATCGACGCGCGCAGAAATGTCTCTTCAAAAAGCTCTGCTTTTAATGCACTGAGTCGGTTAAATTCAACCGATCTAAGCCATTCCCTAACTTCGATTAATAATGGATCAGCCGGCCATTCATCACCATCGGTATTGATTTTAAAACTAGGGAATAAAGGCATATCGCTGCGGCTTAGCGCTTTAATCGCGATCCAATAATAGCCTGTTTCCAATATAAACCAGAGTGTTAGTCCGGTAATAAAATGCACCCAATCCGGTCGGAATGAGATCTCCAAGGCTTTGAGAAAATACGAAAATAAACCAGCAAACAGCAGCCAGCGCAGCCAACGTCCCATGACAGTGAAGGTTGGAATTCCCTTACGTAGACCGATGTGAGACAGTAAAACTGCGAGAGCAGCGATTCCAAAAAGAATAACCTGAAAGGTCGATTGTGTGATACCGAACATGTTTAAATCTAATATATAGGTCCGTTTGTCGTAATTTGATCTAGGATGACTGCGCTTGTTCCATTTATCTTTATCAGCAGTTTAAACGCAAACGAGCGAGGGAGACAATAGCTCACTCGCTCGGCGATAAATGATATAACAGCGCTGGCCTGTTGGCCTTAAAATTAATTTAAGCGCAGGGGCATGACCACACAGATAAAATTATCGAGTGTCTTAAAGAGCCCTGGGCTGAGTTCGTCTTTGAATTCGAAGAATACTTCATCTTTGGTCAACGCCTTCAGTGGCTCGATAAGAAACTGAGGGTTGAATGCGACTTGAACTTCGGGACCATCGTAAGCGATCGCCATCGACTCATGTGATTCCCCGTACTCGGTACTCGAACCTGAGATTTCAAGAAGGTTCTTGCTGACTTTGAGCTTCACAGAGTTGCTCTTGTCAGATGTGACAAGGGCTGCGCGGTGCACGCACTCTAGCATGAGTTCACGTTCGATTTTAACGCGATGCTCTGTCTCTTTTGGAATAACTTGTCGGTAGTTCGGGTAGTTCCCTTCAACTATTTTCGAAACAAGATACAGGTGATCAACCAAGCCAGTATCACTCGAATCTTCGATGCTGATTTCAAATGCCGCCTGACGATCGTTGAAAGCAATTTTAACTTTATCTCCCTTGCCCATCAAGCGCTCAAGCTCAGCAACTGTTTTGGCTGGAAGAATTAAGCTACCGGCATTGTCTTCGCTAATTTCAGTGTCCAGAGCGGTTAACGCGAGACGTCGACCGTCTGTTGCAACGAGGGTCAGCTTTTCATCTGCAAAGTTGAAATACACACCGTTCAATATGTAACGGTTCTCGTCACTGGATTGACCATAAGAAACACTTTTGAGCATGCTTACTATTTCAGTCTGAGAGAGCTCGAAAACGTGTCGGTTTTCAAATGATGGCAGCGGTGGAAATTCTTCCGTGCTGATACCCATAATTTTAAAGTTCGAGCCACCGGAAGTGATCTTCGCTTGGTTGTTATCACTGGTTTCGATGAAAATTTCGTTTTGAGGCAATTCGCGAATGATGGTCGCCAATTTTCTCACGGGCAGCGTGAGGCCACCTGGCTCAGATACATCTGCTTTAATTCGGCAGCGAATTCCGAGATCGAGGTTAGTCGTCGTCAACGAAATATGTCCCTCCTCTGCTTCGATCAGCACATTGCTGAGAATGGGCATGGTGGCACGCGCACCGACAACATTAAGAACCTGTTGGAGGCCGTTGCTAAAATGATCCTGATTGATCTTGAACTTCATGATATAAATTTTTGGGATTTTGGAGTTACTGGCAATGCTTATATATTAGTCTCTTTTTTAATATATAAATCTCTTCTTCTTAATATGTGTGTGGATGAGCTATAATAACTCAACAAGTATTTATTAAGTAAGCCTTTAGGGGCTATTTTTGCTGTGAATAGTGCGGTGAAGTGTTCGGTACTAAGGTGAATGAATAGTTGGTTTTATTTTAATTCCACACTTATTTCACAGCAATTAACGAGTTATTCACCAGATGGCGAATTTACCCGCTTTAGCTGCTTTTTAGTCCGGTAAAGGCGGAACAAGTATCGAATTGGTCCAAAGATAATGTAAGTGAAGAAAAAGACTGCGAAGAAGAGCTCCTTAAAGACGAAGGCTATTCCTAAGCTAAAAATAAATAAAATGAAGGTCTGCAAGCGCGTGCTAGTCTGCCAATCGATTTCCTTAAAGCTTGGATAGGGAATGTTACTGATCATCAGAAAAGCGACCGCGAGCATTAAGGGTGGCATTAACAGTTCAAAGCCATGCATTTCGTAGCCAGACTTTTCAAAACTGGTGTAAACTAGCACTAGCGAGGCGACCATCGCAGCCGCGGCTGGAACGGGTAAACCAATGAAGTCCTTGGTATTTTTTAAGCGTTCTGATGGTGTTAGCATCGGATGAGTCAAAACGTTAAACCGAGCCAGGCGCACAGCCGCGCAAAGCAGATAAATAAACCCAATTAATTGGCTAACAGGTAAAACACCATCGTATTGCTCGGTTGGTTTTAGAATCAAAAAGATCATCATCATCGCTGGTGCAACTCCAAACGAAATAACATCGGCAATGGAATCGAACTCGATACCAAATAGTGATTCGCGACCTCCCATGCGCGCGACACGGCCATCAAATGCATCGCAAACCACACCGAAGAAGATGAACCATACCGCTTGGGTAAAATGGCCATTGATGATCGCTGGATCAGTTGCGTAATTCGCCTCAATGCAGCGCATAATAGCTAAAAATCCAAAAAAAAGATTTCCAGCTGTTAAGCTATTGGGCAGTAGGTAGATATGACTGGCCTCACCAGAGTCTGCATACTGATGGGTGGGTGGTTTTTCAGGATCTGTCATGGAGTCACGATGGTTTATTCGGATACCTCATCTTTATGGCGAATCGACTCTAGGTACTTCCAAAAAGAATCGTGTTGTTCGACTAGAAACTCTTCCGATACAGGCATTTTAAATCGAAAAATGAAGTCCGAAAGAGTATTTTTGTGAAGAATGTAGTGGGCAAATAAGCCATCCTTATCTTGCTCGAAATAGATACGGAATTCGCCAGCCCGCACTCGATAGTAGGTTTTACTGTTCCGATTAAAGCGCCCGAGCTCATCATCGGGATGGTCCAGCTGTTCTTGCGTTAAACCGCTGACGACCTCAATGAGGAGCATCTGTGAGCGCGTATCGAGCTGGTTAAGCTCGTGCATGCTTTGTTCGCTAAAATTGACCTGAAACATAATGAAGTATGGGCTGCTGACCGTTTGTAAAAGAACAACAGGTTAGAACGGATCACACTCTGTGCAATCGCAGAATACATTTTGCCGGTTCGCTACGTAAAGTTGACCTGAGCGAGGTGTTGGCGCACAATCCTGCGGAAATGGTGAAAGTAAAAATTAATTATGAAGGCGAGCTGCGCTGTCAGCTAATGCACGAGTTGTCGGGGAAAACGTTTAAAACGGATGCCCCAGTCGACAATAATGGTAAGGGAGAGAGTTTCTCGCCAACCGATTTATGTGCGTCAGCCCTAGGTTCCTGCATTGCGACAATTATCGGCATGCAGATGGAGGCATTGAGTTTGGATTTAACAGGCATGCGAATTGAAGTGCAAAAAGAGATGTCGGCTGATTTACCCCGGCGGATTACCAAATTAACTACCGAGATTTGGCTACCAATTGCGTTGAATGATGATCAAATGTGGCAAGTCGAAATAGCGGCAAAAAATTGCCCAGTGCACCACAGTCTAAATCCGGAAATCGAAAAACCAATAATTTTTAATTGGAAGTAACTGCTATTCAACAACTTGTTTGCATGAAAAATCCAGTAGAATCACTTCTAGTCTTACTTGTATTTGATCGGCGCAATCGTTTGTTGGTGCAGATTAACACCGAGCAGTGCGCTGAACCGACATATACAAGTAAAGCGGGGGAAGCGTGCGTGTTTACAGAGGACTGTGTCGAACAAGTAACTGGTGCCGCCGGTAAAGCGTATTTGTTGAGTCAGCAGACAGCAGCAGATCAATCATTATTGATTTATTGCGCACTACAAAGTGAAGTGGTCATTCAGGGTGGGCGTTATTGCAGCTTGGATGAGATCCAAGCAGAGTCGGCAAATGGTCAGTTGAATGTTTCGCCATTGCTCGCTGAAGTTTTACAGACGATTGAGCCTGATTTGGTTCGAATACCATATCTAGATTGTACTGAAACTGAATACATCTATCGATTTCGAACTGCGAAAGAGCGCAATCGTGCCATCTACGTCGATCAGCAATCAGAAGAATTATACCAAAGTAAGCTATGCCGTGCGATTAAAGCGGCGCGACGCACCAAGGAAAAAACTTCCGGCGCGCCAGCAGTGCTGGATTTTGGTGCTGTGAGTTATGTGATTCCGAGCCATTTCGGATTTTGTCTCGGTGTTCAAAACGCGATTGAGCGTGCCTATGAGACTGTCACAGCCAACCCGACAAAGCGGGTTTTTATGCTCAGCGAATTAATTCATAATCCCTTCGTAAATGAGGATTTGCTAGCGCGTGGGATTCGTTATTTGCAAACTGATAAGGGCTTACCTCTCTGTTTGGATGGAAGTGTCGCTTTTGATCCTGAGAACCCAAATACACTTTGGAATCAGCTAACCACGGATGATGTTGTCATCATTCCTGCATTTGGCGCAACCAATGAGGATAAAGTCCGTTTATTGCGTCGTGGGCTGAGCATTCGAGAAAATGACGCTACCTGCATGCTGGTTGAGAAGGTTTGGAAAGCGGCGCGACGTTATGCTAGGGAAGGTTTCACGGTAATCATTCACGGAAAGTCTGAACATGAAGAGACTAAGGCTACTTTTTCGAATAGTGCCAGTCATGGTCCGGCTTTAATGATTCGTAATATGGAGCATGCTAGACTTTTAACTGAAGTCATTCAGGCACAAGGTGTTGAGAAAAAGCGACTATTTGAAGAATCTTTTAAGGGCCTCTACTCGGAGGGCTTCGATCCGGAGCAAGATTTGCAGAAGTTGGCGGTGGTCAATCAAACCACCTTACTTCGTAATGAGACGCTTACTATTATCGAATTTCTACGAGAGTTCATGTTGCAGTGCTATGGTGAAGCGCAGGTGGCTGAACATTTATGGTCCAAGGGTAAGGGTGATACGCTCTGTTATGCGACCCAAGTGAATCAGGATGCGCTACAAAAAGCGGTTGAGCAACCGATCGATACTGCGCTGGTTGTGGGCGGCAAAAACAGCTCAAACACCTTTCAGCTCTACCGTGTTTGTGAGGCGCGTTTTGGTGAAAATGCCCATTATATTCAATCCGAGGCTAATATTTTAACATCGGATGAAATCCGGCACTATATTTTCCCATACGATTTAGCTGATATCCCCAATGGAAGTGATGCGGTCCGGCCTTTTCTCAATACATTGTCTGAACCAAAGCGCATTCTATTAACAGGTGGAGCATCCTGCCCAGACGGGTTGATTCAACAAGTGATCCATAAGATTAACAGCTTTTTCCCGCCGCAATCAATTCGATCGATCGAATCCATTCTCGAAACGTTTGAGACTGAGAGTGATCACTACACAGATCCGACTAAGCCCTAAGCTATACTGATGGTTATTTCAGAGTTTGAAGGTAGTCGCGCTCCTTAAGTCGATTTAGCGCGCGATGCGAGCGGGCAATTGATCGATCACCCTCAGAGCTCAGCAGCCTTTTCTCAAAGCTCAAAGAGGGTAACGACCTTGCCCATTAAGGTAATCGGAGAGTTTCTCCGCCTAAACGGCTACTGCCGTTGCTTCGTTCACATCTGCTTCCACCCCTTCAAGCACGAGTTCACCAAACAGGGTGCTTGCTGTGACGCGAGTGAAACGAACTGGTACGATTTGGCCGATTAGGCGCGGGCTGGCCTTGACGATAACAACCCGATTACCCGCTGTGCGGCCAACAAACATATGGTCGCCCTTTTTAGCGGGGCCTTCGA
>Ga0206129_10001334_pt1 | contig 33653 bp, 35 predicted proteins | sample Helgoland_Spring_8_FD_148616 | JGI IMG/M metagenome (GOLD analysis project Ga0206129, IMG submission 148616) | Pelagic subsurface seawater microbial communities from Kabeltonne, Helgoland, North Sea - Helgoland_Spring_Bloom_20160502_2 | ecosystem: Environmental > Aquatic > Marine > Epipelagic ...
TACTCGGAACTCAGCCAATGAGCGCTCGGCCCGGCGCACCGCATCATCGAATGACCGGCCGCGACAGGTCAACTTCACGATGAGCGAATCGAAGTAGGGCGTGATCTCGTGGCCAACGAAACCGCCGCTGCCGTCGAGTCGCACGCCAGCCCCGCCTGGGGTGCGATAGGCCAGGAGTCGACCGGTGTCGGGGCGGAAGTCATTCGCCGGGTCTTCGGCGGTGATGCGACACTGCAGCGCAAAGCCGCGGAGCACAATGGAGGCTTGGTCAAGACCGAGATCGGCCAGTGTGTCGCCAGGCGCGATACGCAGTTGCGCTTCGACGAGGTCAACGTCGGTGACCTCTTCGGTCACGGTGTGCTCCACCTGGATACGAGGGTTCATCTCGATGAACACATGACGGCCGGACGTGTCGACCAAGAACTCGACCGTGCCAGCGTTATCGCCGAGTACTTGGACCTCGATATGGCGGACGTCGGTCATTGCCTCTTCGAGAAACACGGTGTCATCGCCGAATGCGCTGAGTGCTTCGCGCATGGCTGCATCGACGGCTTCGACAAGATCGGAGGGATGTTCGACTCGGCGCATACCTCGGCCGCCACCGCCTGCGGCCGCCTTTACGAACAGTGGGAAACCAATGGTTTCGCTCAGTGCAACCAGGTCGCTCTCGGGTGTCAGCGCCGGTGACTGTTGCAGCACGGGCAGGCCCGCAGCTTCGGCAGCATCGCGTGCCCGTTGTTTGTTGCCGGTGACTTTCAGCACCTCGACCGATGGGCTAACGAATGTCAAACCTACATCGATGACTGCTTCGGCGAAATCAGGGCTCTCGCTCAAGAAACCATATCCGGGGTAAACCGCGTCGGCCCCGGACTGTTTCGCGGCGGTCACAATGGCGATCGGGTCGAGGTAGGCGCGCACTGGATGGCCATGTTCGCCGATCTCATTCGCTTCGTCGGCCTTGAGCCGATGCAGGCTGTTGCGGTCTTCGAACGTGTGAATCGCGACCGTGTCGAGATCGAGCCGGTAAGCCGCCCGAAAGGCCCGAATTGCGATTTCGCCGCGGTTCGCAACAAGCAGTTTCTTCATGGCAGCAGCGTGCCATGTATGCGGGTGCCACGTTTTCCGGCGTTCACGGACATTCCGTGTCCAGCTTCCGAGAGCAGCCTGGGGTGTTGGGCTAGAGGAACAACTGGCGGCCGACCAACGCCAGGCCTCCGATGAGTGCGATCACCAAGACGAGCGGCCGGAACCATAGGCGGTCGAGATGGGGACGCACCCACCTACTTGCGATGAGGCCAGCAATGACGCCTGGCATGAGCCATCCGAGTAACTCGAATTCGTGTGAGCCAAAGTTGCCGGTGGCCAGAAGAGCGAAGAAGCCGAGTGAGGTAACAGACAGAATCAGCAATGAGGCGGTGGGGCGCATCGTGGATGGTTTCATGTCGGCGTAGACACACACGAGTGGTGGTCCCGGCAAGGCAGCGGTGAGCGATGAGAATGCGCATACAGCGCCCGCCACGGTCTCGGCTCTTGGCGTGCGGGCCAAGTTCCAGCCGCCGAGCAACATGGCCGCAGCGAGCGCGGTGAGTGAGCCGACCGTGATCGCCAGCAGCTTGTCCGACATCAGCTCAAGGACCAGGAGCGCTCCGATCACTCCAATGGGCACCCCCAATAGTCCCCGTTTCCACGCGTCGATATCGGCTCCATCGAACTCTGCAAGCACATGACGGATGCCGACAATCTGACCGGCGAGCAACAGCGGGCCGGGGGCAAAGCCGGGGTCGATGGCCACAAGAGCGGGCGCGGCAACAAGCCCGAGTCCAATACCAACTGAGCCGTGGACAATCGATCCGGCCATGGTCAACCCGATGATGATTGCGATTTCGACGCCCGTCACCGCGGCGACGCTACTCGGCCTTCGGTGACCCCGCCGCTAGAGAGCTGTCCTGGGTGGTGCACTAGGTTGTGGTGATGGACTTGGGAATCACAGGAAAACGCGCAGTCGTCGCCGCATCTACGTCGGGGCTTGGTTTGGCAACAGCGGTTGCACTCGCTGATGCGGGTTGCACCGTCGTCGTAAATGGTCGAACCGAGGAGCGCCTCGCAGCGGCGGTGCCCAAGGTCGCCGGTTCGATTCCGATTGCTGGCGATCTGTCGACACGAGAAGGAGCGGAAACCTTCATCGACGCAGCAGCCGAGGCGCTCGGTGGTATCGACATCCTCATCACTAATGCAGGCGGGCCGCCACCCGGCAACTTCGCCCAGACCGATATCACCGCGTACGCCGCTGCGCTGGAGATGAACCTGGTCTCGATGGCCGCCATGTGTAAGAAGGTCGTGCCAGGGATGCAGGCCCAACACTGGGGACGCATCGTCGCAATCACGTCGACCTCGGTGCACACGCCGATGCCGAACCTGATCCTTTCGAATACCGCTCGTTCCGGTTTGACGTCATTGCTCAAGACTCTGGCGCTCGAGGTTGTCGGCGACGGCATCACCGTGAATACCGCGCAGCCCGGCCTGCACCTGACCCCGCGCGTGACCGACCTGAACACCGGCAGCGTCGAAGAGTTGGCTGCGATGCAGCCAACCGGCCGTATCGGCGACGCCGTTGACTTTGGCCAGGTTGTTGCCTTTTTGTGTTCCGAACAAGCGAACTACATAACCGGTGTATCAATTCCGGTCGACGGCGGCCGCTTTACTCAGCTGCAGTAACTGGTCGCGCGGCTCGCTGGCGCACACGGATGTCAGACCGCCGGTGCACTCGCCGCCACCGGGTAGTCGGGGAGAGCCAGGCGATGTTGGTCACACGACACCGTCTGGTGGGTGATGCTCACCCGGATTTTGGGGGCCAGCGGTGCGACGTCGTGGCGATCCCACGCTTGGCTAATGGGTTTGATCAGATACCGCTGAAGAGCGAGGATAGGCGCAGGTGTTCCTCGTCTGACAGGGTGAGCTCGAGCGCCTCTTGGATCGGTGCGAAGTGTTCGGGCCGGCGGGGTCCAACAATCGGAGCGGTGACATCGGGATGATGCCGCAACCAGCCAAGAGCCAGCCCCGCCATCGAAACTCCATGCTGTTGGGCCGACTGGCTGAACTCATCCAACGCGGCGAAGGTTGTTTCGTTCCACCATCCGACATACGGCTCAGGGCGCATTGTCATTCGCGACCCTGCTGGGTAGTCATCGCCCAGCTGATATTTGCCGGTCAGGAACCCACCAGCGAGTGGACTGAACGGTGTGTATCCCAACTGCTGGTCACGGCACGCCGGTATGACCTCGGCGTCGTCGCTGGTGTCGAGCAAGCTATACGAGTTCTGCACCCACGCGAATCGGTGCAGGCCAAGCCGGTCACTGGTCCACAGCGCCTTCATGAGCAACCACGCCGACATATTTGAAGCGCCGATGTAACGCACCTTGCCCTGGGTGACCATGTCGTGCATGGCCCGCACGGTCTCTTCGATCGGTGTAGATGGATCGGGTTCATGCATCAAATACATGTCGAGGTGATCGACCCCCAACCGCACCAGGCTCGCTTCGACTTGACGCATGAGGTGGCGTCGGGACAGGCCGTGGTCGTTGGGCCCTGAACCGACCGGGTTAAAGGCCTTGGAACTGATGAGTATTTGGTCGCGTATCTGGGGACTCTTTTGTGCGAGCCATGCACCGATGGCCTCTTCGCTACGACCACCGCCGTAGGCATCAGCGGTATCAAAGAAAGTGATGCCCATGTCGACCGCGGTGTCCATAATGGCGAACGCCTCGGCCTGGGTTTCGCCGTGGCCATACAACTCGGGTGAACTGCCGATACCTCCGAAGTTCCCGCATCCCAAGCCAAACTCAGACACCTTCAAGCCGGTCTGGCCAAGATTCACATATTTCACCAACGGACCGCAGCGCGCACGCAGCGGTAGGTCGAAGAGATGCAACATCGGCTGAACGGTGCTGCCGCCCCTGATCTAGGCTCGAACCTCTGGGGGTAATGACATGGCAACACATGATCTGGTAATTCGCGGCGGTTCCGTCATTGACGGAAGTGGCTCAGCTGCTCGAACCGCAGACGTGGCAATCGACGGTGAAACCATCGTCGAGGTCGGCAAGGTCGACGGCTCAGGAACGCGAGAAATCGATGCCGCTGGTGCACTGGTAACGCCCGGGTTCGTTGACGTCCACACGCACTACGACGGCCAGGCCACCTGGGATAACCATTTGGCGCCGTCGTCATGGCATGGCGTGACGACGGTGATCATGGGTAACTGCGGTGTGGGTTTCGCGCCCGTAAACAACGAAGACCACAATCAGCTCATCGAACTGATGGAAGGCGTCGAAGATATCCCCGGGGCAGCGTTGCACGAAGGCCTTGCCTGGAACTGGAACAGCTTCGCCGAATATCTCGATGCGGTCGAAGCTGTTCCTCACGACATCGACTGCGGGGCCTATGTCCCCCATGGGGCTCTCCGACTTCATGTCATGGGTCAACGCGGTGCCAACCGTGAGCCAGCAACTCCCGAGGACATTGCCGCTATGGCGGACCTGGTTCGCCACGGAATCGAGGCAGGCGGTGTGGGTTTCAGTACCTCTCGTACCGCAAACCATCGGACAAGCAAGGGCGAGCTTACTCCCACGCTCAACGCCGAGGCCGACGAGCTGATCGGTATTGCCGAAGCTGTTGGTGCGGCCGGTCGCGGTGTGCTCCAGGTCGTGAGTGATCATCTCGACGGTGACCACGAGTTCGCCATGTTGCGGGCTATGGCTGAGCGTTCTGGGCGGCCGCTGTCGGTTTCGCTGGTTGCAACGCCAGTCCGACCACAATGGCATCGGATGGCCCTGGGCCACATCGAAGCCGCGAACGAGGCCGGGCTGCAGGTGCGGGGTCAAGTCGCTCCTCGGCCGGTTGGTCTGGTGCTCGGGCTTGACCTGACATTAAATCCGTTCATGGCAACCCACGTATGGAAGGGCATTGCCGACCTGCCAATGGCTGCCAAGGTTGCAGCGCTGCGTAACCCCGAGACTCGATCAGCGATCCTGGCTGAGATGGGCGGACCGCGAGGTACTGTGCTCGGCGCCAAACTGGTGTCGAAGTTCGAGATTATGTTCGAACTGAGCGATCCGCCGAACTATGAACCTGCGCCATCGGACAGCCTCAAAGCTCGAGCTGCAGCAGCCGGTACTACGCCCGAAGAAATGGCGCTTGACATCTTGTTGGCCGACGACGGCCAAGGCCTGCTGTACGTGCCGTTTGCGAACTATCTCGATGGCAGTCTTGATGTCGTCGAAGAGATGCTGAACCATCCATTCACCATCCCCGGTCTTGGCGATGGCGGCGCCCATGTCGGCACGATCTGCGATGGAAGCTTCTCGACCACCCTGCTCACCCATTGGGGTCGTGATCGTTCCCACGGTCGTATTCCTGTTGAACAGTTGATCAAGCAGCACTGCCAGGACACCGCTGCCGCGGTAGGTCTCACCGACCGAGGTCAGCTCCTCCCCGGACTGAGGGCCGACATCAACGTGATCGACTTCGAGAACCTGCAAGCGCTTCGGCCCGAGATTCATCATGACCTTCCTGCGGGCGGGCGTCGGCTGTTGCAGCGGGCAACCGGATATCTGCACACGATTTGTGCTGGCCAGGAGATCTATCAGAATGGTGTGGCCACCGGTGCGCTGCCTGGACGATTGATTCGACATGCAGGATAATCAACGAGTTGCTAAGGCCTTCCTGTGAAGCTTCACCTGTTTTTTAACCCCGCCGCAGCTGCTGGCCGGTCGGCGATGCGGCTGGGTGCTGCACTAGCGACCTTCCGCACGCTCGGCGCCGAGGTGGTGTTACATCGGCCAGACTCAGCAGCGTCGGCGCGAGCGCACATGGCTGAACTTGCAGGCGAGGCCGAACGGATCGTGGTGGTTGGCGGTGATGGCATGGTGCATCAGGCGGCGAACGCGCTCGCTGGTTCGTCGACAGTGCTCGGCATCATCCGCGCTGGCACTGGCAACGATACGGCGACCTCGTTGGGGTTGCCAGACGACGTCGACGAGGCGTGCCGGGCTGCACTTCGCCCTGCCACCGCAATCGACTTGATCGAATCCGACGCGGGTGTGGCGGTTACGGTTGCCACCGCAGGTTTCAGCGTGGCAGTGAATGACCGGGCCAACACCATGAAGCGGATCAAGGGTGGGGTCAAATACACCATCGCATCGCTGGTAGAGCTGCCCAAACTTCGCAGGTATCCCGTGTCAATGACGCTCGACGGGGTGGAGCACAACATTGAGGCCAACGTGATTGCCGTGGCGAACACTCGGTACTTCGGTGGCGGTATGAAGATTGCGCCCAATGCCGTGTTGAACAACGGACAACTCGACGTCGTGGTAATCGGGCCTGCGCCTCGGCTTGCCTTCGCGGTGTTGCTACCAACCATCTTCAGTGGACGACACATAGCGAGCCGTTACGTCACGGTCCATCGGGCCAGCAAGATCGAATTCGCTGGCGCCGCTCTCGACCTACGAGCCGACGGCGAGACGTTCGGAGCGATGCCGACAACGCTGACTGTTCGCCCCCAGAGCCTGCTCGTCGCCGGACTCGACATCTGACCAACGAATCGGTGCCAGGCACGGGTTCGTTATGAAACGCATCCGTGCCAGGCACGCGTTCGTTATTTGAGCGGCGGCTTAGGCGGGGTCGACCAGGAAGTTGGAGACTCGCACGGCTTGGGATCGACATGGTGGCCGATCGATGTGATCCAGGGGCCGGCGTCGAACCGTTCGTAGCTCAAGATGACTCGGGCGTCGTCCTCGTAGTCGAAGTAGGCATACCGTCCGGTATCGAATTGCGCGGTCTGACCCGTCCGCCGGGCGTGTCCAGCGCTGCGGTAGTTGGCATGGCCAGAGTCGGTGACCCGGTAGGTGTCACCTTCGTAGGTGATGACATCTGGTCCAGGGTCAACACCGAGGCACCGGGTTTCAAATGCAGCCAACTTCATGCCCTGGTCGGGCTCAACGCCGAACCGCCACCATTGACCTTCGGTATGTTCGGCTAGATAGTCCTGCCACACGACGCCGTCGAAGTCGAAGCTGATTACACCGAAGATGACGCTGTCGACATCTCGGTAGGTCAAGGTAGTGCCTACGCCCAGATTGCCTGGATAGAAGTTCGCCAGCGACATGGTGTGGGCTGTCTCGGCTTCCAGTTCGGCGATGACATCGTCGAATGTCTGCTGAATCTTGGGCTGCGGTGCGATCCCGGCGAGTGGTCCGGTAGGGGGAGCGATTGATGCGGCCCGCTGCGCTGTTTGTAGGTCGTGGGGAAGTGTGAACCCCACAACCTCGTCGTCGCGGTTGGCGACGAGAAAGGTCGCGGTAATACCGACTACAAGTGATGCGGCCACCAGGCCAAGGAATACGGTCACGAGATCTCCATCGGAACAAATCGAGTACTCACGATGCCGACGCCATGAATCGGCGCCTAGCCCCTATGTCATACGGCCTATGCAGGGCCGATGGTTGTCGAGAACCGATGACGTTGAGCGTTGCCGGGGTGCGAGCCTGAGGCGCGGCTCTGAGTCCCTAAGACGGATAGAAACGCGAGCAATCGTCAACCGAGCGAGGGTCGTTGATGGTTGTCTAGCTCTAGTGACTGCTGGGTTTCATCTGAGGAGCGGTGCCTGACCGTTGTTGGGCCGCGGCGGTCGGTTAGCTGGGAGCTCATGCGAAAGTGCCGGGCGTAGCTTCCATTCGTGTGTGTGGCGGTCTTGGTACAGGGTCTGTTCGTCGTCGTGAAGCCGTTGGTGGCAGGTGTCGCAGACGAGCGCGAGTTCGTTGATGTTGGTCTTGCCTCGGCCGGCTGATGTCCACGGCATGGTGTGGTGGGCTTGGCATTTGTTGTGGTAAGCCCCGCACAACACGCAGCCTTTGTCACGGATAATCAGGCTGATGATTTGGCCGTGGGATGCCAGTCGTGTTTGTCGGCCGAGCCACAACGGTTGGCCTTCGTTGTCGAAGATGGCGCCGATGATGTCGGGATCGGCGTTGAGGTAGTGCGCGAGTACCGAGTCGGCGATGGGGCCGTTGCCGATCATGTGGGCAGTCTGATCGTGGTCGAGGCCTAGGAACTTGTCGAGCGTCAGGCCAATCACGACGACGGGTCGAGCGGTGGTCATCTTGGGTGTGTATCGCCTGGTGGGCGCCACCGATTGTTCCGATGCTGGGTCACAATCGGGGGTGAGGTTCTGACCACTCGTGTTGTTTGAAACTGGCGAGCTGGTAGTGAAGTAGCTGGAACCAGCGTCGAACATGCGCTGATCGTGGCTGCGAGGGTGCTGGCCAAAGGGCAGGTCGCGGCCACCGTCGTGGTGGTACAGGGCGTTTGATTGCCGAGTGACCTTGGACCAGATGCCGTCGATGGTTTCGCGGTCACCGGCGAACATAATGGCGTCGCATCCGTCTTTGGTGCGGAAGCGGGAGACCCGTCGTTTGCGGCGCTGACGGTCGTGCCGAGTCTGTTCTTTGCCCGACGACGAGGACTTGGCGACGAAGTCGTCGATCACCGACTTGGCTTTGTCGGGATCAACCGCAGCGACCTCGCCGATCAGAGTTTCGTCGGTGAGTGATGCACCTTGGGTCTTCTCTGCAGCGTCAGCCAACACATCGACTTGTTCGCCCGACAGTTCACCGTCGCTCATCTTGTCGGCGAGCGCGCTGTTGGTTTTGATTGCGCTGGCGCGTTTCGCGCTACGTCGACGAGCAGCCCGAGATGTCTTGCCGCCCTTACCCGCTATCGATTCGGCCACCTTGGTGTTGCCGGTGGTATCGATAACGGTGGCCAGCGCCCGTGCTTCGGCGGCATCGATCTGGGTTCGGTACCGAGCTAACAACGGCACAGCAATGCGAGCCGGCAGATGCGAGACATGATCGATCACAACACCGATGGCAGCATCGGCCTGGGTACGTGACGGGCCCTCGTCCCGGTCAAAATTCAGTACCGCTGCCATACCTCCATCATGATGAGGGGGTGTGACAATCTCGTCCCGAAATCACGTGATGAGAAAGAGAAATCCAGGAAATATCTCGGCCTCTGAGACGAGAATGGTCCGGAGACGAGAACGGTCCGGAGGCGAGCGGAAACACCGTGAGTGGAAGATCAGTCCCAGGCGACCATGAGTTTGGTGGGGCCGCGGAAGTTGATGTTGGGAAAGTAGCTCAGGTCTTGGTTCTCGACCAGTCGTAACGACGGGATCCGCTCGGCCAGCATCTCGGTCATGACTTGGGTCTCGTACTTTGCGAAACGGGCTCCCAGGCAATAGTGCACACCCTTGCCAAAGGAAATGTTGTGGGCAGCGTTAGGCCGGTGGATGTCGAAGTCGTCAGGGGCGTCGAAGATGTCAGGTTGGCGGTTGGCCCCAGCGAAGTTCATGAAGATCGGCGTGCCTGCCGGAACGTCGAAGTCGCCGACTTTGGTGTCGACCGTGGTGAGTCGTCGCCAGCCGATCTGACTCGAATTAAACCGCATGACTTCTTCGATGGCGTTGGGGATCAGCGATGGGTCGGCGCAGATCTCAGCCCACACATCGCGTCTCGGCAACAAACACAGCAACGTGTTGCAGAACGCAGCGGTGACCGCTTCGTGACCGGCGAATGACAGGCCGTACACAACGGACTCGACCTCGCGGTACGTGATGTCATCAGGGTTGGCTTCGTGGGCGTCGATAAGTTCGCTGGTGAAGTCGTCGCTTCGATCGTCACGCCTGGCCGCAGTGAACTCGCGGCAGTATCGCCAGTACGACAACATCTGCCCAGCAATCTCGGCCTGTTCCGCTGCGGTGGGTTTGCCCCACGAAAACGCTTTGCGATCGCCGCACCAGTTCTTGAGCATTTCATCGTCTTCCTCGGGAAAGCCGATGAACCGAAAGACCGTCTCACCGGGCAGAGGGAAGGCGAACTCCTCGACGAACTCGGCGGGTGAGCCGCCAGACAACATCTGGTCGATGAGCTGGTTTCCCCGCCGACGTATGAACGGTTCGAGCGTCTTGATCCGCTTATTGGAGAAACCCTGGCGAGTGTATTTCCGAATACGGCCATGGTCGGGTTCGGGACGATTCGACATCACGGCAACCGGGTTGAAGTCCGGAGCGGACAGCACGGCCTTGGTTTCCTCGGTCAACGGGAACACCGGGTCCTGCACGTTCACCGACGCGAACGTCTCGTGGTCGGTGAAGATCCGCTCAAGCTCACGCATCTCGGTGACCACCAAATACCCGAGTTCCTCGGAGTAGAACACGGGGTGGTCATCGCGCAGCTGAGCGGCGATCGCGTATGGCTCTGCCAGATAGTCCTCGTTGAGTGGGCTCCAGGTGGCATGCATGGGGCATCCCGCAGGAGGCGGGGGAGTCTCAAGTCGTTCTTGGTGGTACTTGTCTCCGGCCATGATCAGTTCCTAACTGTCCTTGAAAGAATCGGCAAGTGCCTTGGTGTGTTTGGCCAGCAGGCTGGTGTCGACTCCTACTGCCACGAAGTTGGCCCCAGCATCGCGGTATTCGCGAGCCAGCGTGGGATTCACGCTCAGCACACCCGCCGGTTTGCCTGCTGCCCGCACGGCAGCAAGAGATGCGACGACCGCTTCTCGCACATCGGGATGGGTTGCATCACCGATGTGTCCGAGTGCAGCGCCTAGATCAGACGGGCCGATGAAGACGCCGTCGACGCCGTCGACCCGGGCGATGTCCATGAGGTTCCGCACGCCTTCGATGGTCTCGACCTGGACCAGAACACACATCTCTTCGTTGGCGTGGCGGTAGTACTTCTCGACTCGGCCCCACCGGGCGGCTCGGCCGGTTGCGACGCCTCGGATCCCTTGTGGCGGGTAACGAACGGCACGCACCATTTCTTCGGCCTGCTCGGCGGTTTCGATCATAGGAACCAGGATTGTCTGGGCGCCGAGGTCGAGGTACTGCTTGATGATCACCGCATCTGCCTGAGGCGGACGAATAACCGCACTCACCGGATAGGCGTTCACCGCTTGGAGCTGCGCCAACAACGTGCGTAAATCGTTCGGCGAATGTTCGGCGTCGATCATCAGCCAGTCGAACCCGGCCCCCGCGCTGATCTCGGCAGCCACGGGATCGGCCATGCTGATCCACATGCCGTATTGCACACCAGGCTCGTAGAGGCGACGTTTGAAGTCGTTTACCGGCATCTGCATTAGTTGAAACCCAGGCTGAAGGCACCGAGCGGGCCGTAGTCGAAGTGGAAGTCGTCGCCGGGGCGAATGTCGATCGGCCGAGTGAACGAACCCGCCAGGATGATTTGGCCTTTCTCAAGCGTGAGTCCCTGTTCGTGGTAGCGGCGGGCCAACCACGCAATACCCATGGCCGGATGCCCGAGTACACCAGCGGCCACACCGGTTTCTTCGATCACGCCATTGCGGCTACCTAACGCACTCACCCAACGGAGATCGATGTCGCGAGGTGCAACCTTGGTTCCGCCCATGATGATGCCGGCGTTGGCGGCATTGTCGGCGATGGTGTCGACGACGGTGCGGGTGCGTCCAGAGTCTGGATCGCGGCGAAACGACCGGGCGGCGATGAGCTCGATGGCGGGGACCACGTATTCGGTGGCATCGAGGATGTCGTCGGCGGATAGGTCATCGCCGGCAAGGTCGGTGTTGAGCACAAACGCCAACTCGATCTCGAGCTTCGGGTCACAAAAGTCTGCGGCCACGAGTCGGGTGTCGGGCTCGAAGACCATCCTGTCTGTCAGGAAGCCAGAGTCTGGTGTGGTGATATTCATCGACGCTTGCATTGCCCGGCTGGTCAGACCGATCTTGTGGCCAACGAGTACTTCGCCACGGGCCAGCTTGATCTCTTGCCATGCCGCCTGGATGACATAGGCATCGTCGATTGTCAGATCGTGATACTCGCCAGTCGTCTGACGCATCTGGGTGGCGTCGATCTCTGCTCGATCAAGCAGCGCAGCCTCGGCTGCTGCAACGTCAGGACTCATCATGTGGTGCCTCCAATTGTTACGTCCCCTGGGGCCGTAACAATTCGGTCGGTTGTGTCTCGAAGCTCGGCGAGTTGGCGCAGCAGGCGTTGGAGTGCCTTGTCGCCGAAGGCTTCTTCGATCTGGTTGTAGATGGCTTCGCTCTGGGGTGCGACTGACGCCACCAGCGCATAGCCGTGCTCGGTTAGGGAGATTTCGGCCCGGCGTTGGTCGGTCGCCACCGGGGATCGACGGACCAGATTGCGGCCGTCGAGGTCTTTCAGGATCCGCGACAGGCTTGGAGCTAGCAGGAAGGTGGCGTCGACGATCGCGCCAACTTCGAGCGGTTCATCCGATGCCGACAGCGCTCGCAGGACCCGCCACTGTTGTTCCGTGAGATCGTGCTCGGCGAGCAGGGGTCGAAACAGCTGCATGGCAGCTTCGCGTGCCTGAAGAAGCGCCATGGGCAACGAGGCCGAGAAGTCGCGCATGGCGATTGCTTCGTCGGCGGCGGTGTGGGCCCGGGCGCTCGATGTCATTGTGCTGCAGGGGTCTGAAAGTCGGATCCCTCAGGAAACGCATCGGCCACGGTGTTGCGCAACGTGCCGAGTTCGGGCACCGACACCTCGACGACGTCGCCGGGTACAAGCCACTTTGGCGGGTCGAATCGCGCCCCGGCACCCGTCGGGGTTCCGGAGAAGATGATGTCGCCTGGCCGCAGCAGCGTGAACGTGGACAGGTAGTGGATCTGATAGTCGATCGAGTACTTCATGGTCGCAGGGGTGTCTTCTTGGCGCAGCTCGCCGTTTACATGCGTGCTCAGCTGTAAGTCTTCGAAGTCGCCGATCTCGTCGAGCGTGACGAGATGCGGGCCAAACGAACCGGTCGATTCCCAGTTCTTTCCCTGGGTGACATTGAACTTGGCGTGGCGGACCCAATCTCGGATCGTGCCTTCGTTGCCGAGCGACAACCCGGCGATGTGGCTGCGGGCTTCACTCACCGGAATGCGTCGACCTGGTTTGCCGATGACGACCACGATCTCGCCTTCATAATCGAGTTGAGGGCTCTCGGGCGGGCGAAGTACATCGCGGTCATGACCGGTGAATGAATCAGGGAAACGCACGAAGACCGACGGCCACGCGGCATCACTCTTGTCCTCGTATTCGGCGCTGCGGCCGCCATAGTTCACGCCGATGCAGAAGATCTTCTGCGGCCACGGGAGCAAACGCTCGTACGTGATGTCGGCGACAGCATGGTCGGCTGGTTCATCGATGAACTGGCGTGCTTCTTCTATGCGCATCTCGCCGACCAGTTGGCCGAGGTCGGTAACACCGTCGATTCGCTGGCCTGCACCGCTGCCCAATTCGATGACACCACTTCCATCGGCGGTGAGCATGCCGAAGCCGCATGTGTCCCCAGCCGTATACGACAAGAACCTCATCGTGCGGTGACCTTCGCACTCGCGGCTTCGCTTCGCTCGGGCCGCTCTGCGGTGACCTTCGCACTCGCGGCTTCGCTTCGCTCGGGCCGCTCTGCGGTGACCTTCGCACTCGCGGCTTCGCTTCGCTCGGGCCGCTCTGCGGTTGTGATCTGCTGTCGCACTGATGCCACCACTTCTTTGAAGATTCCGTTGCGTTGAGATACTACACATGTTAAACATCTACGGCAAGAGGAAGTCGCAGACGTCGACTCGGAAGGCAGCCACGCGTGCCCCACATCATGATTGAGTACTCGGCAAACATCGCCGAACACCACGACGTCGACGCGTTGGTCGCTGCGGTGCACGATGCTGCGATCGGACACGGGTTGCCGCCTGTCGACGGTTTGCGGACTCGGGCCGCGGTACGAGATCACTTCCGTATTGCCGATGGTTCCGACGACCTGGCCTTCGTGGCAATTGCGATCCGTGTCGGTCCTGGGCGCGATGCCCCAACCAAAACCAGCTTCATTGAAGCAGTGCTCGATGCGGCAGAGTCACAACTCGATACCGAATCCGGACCGCTCGCAATTGCCTGGTCGATCGAGCTGAACGAGATCGACGTCAACTTCCGCATTAACCGAAATCACGTACGAACCAGGCTCGCCGAGCGAGCAGCGACTGCCCAGGAGGCACCCACACATGGCTGAAGCGATGACATTCGACGAGAACCTGGCCGCGGCCGAGGGTTACCTGGCCCGATTTGCCGAGGCCCCGCTTCCGCATCTGATCGGGGGAGTGGCGACGCCTTCGGTGTCCGGCGCGACCTTCGCTAATCAGTCACCGATCGACGGCCGTCATCTTGGTGATGTTTCCGCGGGTGACGCTGCCGATATCGATGCTGCGGCAAAAGCAGCAACGCAGGGTTTCGGCGTGTGGAGCGCCATGAGTGGCGTCGAACGCAAGCGCATCCTTCATCGGGTCGCCGATCTGATCGAAGAGAAGGCCCACCAGATCGCAGTGACTGAATGTGTGGACACCGGCCAGACCATGCGGTTCATGGGTCATGCGGCGTTACGTGGCGCTGCGAACTTCCGATTCTTCGCTGACCAAGCACCCGGCGCGAACGACGGCCAATCGCTCCCCACGGCCGACCATGTCAACTACACCACCCGCCAACCGATCGGCCCGGTGGGCGTTATCACGCCATGGAACACGCCGTTCATGCTCAGTACGTGGAAGATAGCGCCAGCCCTTGCGGCCGGATGCAGCGTGGTCCACAAACCGGCTGAGTGGAGCCCGTTCACCGCACATCTGCTTGCCGAGATTGCGCTCGAAGCCGGCCTGCCCGCCGGCGTGCTGAATGTGGTGCACGGCATGGGCGAAACCGCGGGCAAGAGCCTGACCGAACATCCCGACATCAAGGCGATCGCTTTTGTCGGCGAGTCGTCGACGGGTTCGATGATCCAAGCACAAGGCGCGCCAACACTCAAACGAGTGCACTTCGAACTCGGTGGTAAGAACCCGGTCATCGTGTTCGACGATGCCGACATCGAACGAGCGCTCGACGCGGTGATCTTCATGATCTACAGCCTCAACGGCGAACGATGCACCAGCTCCAGTCGAGTGCTGATCCAGTCATCGATCTATGACACATTCACCGAACGTCTCGCCGAGAAGATGAAGGGTGTTCCCGTGGGGCATCCCCTCGACCCAACCTCGGTGATCGGCCCGTTGATTCACCCCCGGCATCACGACAAGGTCTGCAGTTACCGCGACATCGCCAAAGAAGACGGCGCAACGGTGATCGAGGGCGGCGCGTGGGCTGAGGCACCCGAAGGCGGCAACTGGGTCACACCCATGCTGTTCACCGGTGCGAACAATAAAATGCGCATCGCCCAGGAAGAGATCTTTGGTCCGGCGCTCACCGCGATTCCGTTCGATGACGAAGCTGACGCCATCAAGATTGCAAACGACACCGAATACGGGCTCGCTGGCTACTTGTGGACCCGGGATGTCGGACGGGCGCATCGTGTTGCCCATGCGCTCGAGGCTGGCATGATCTGGGTCAACTCCCAGAATGTTCGTCACCTGCCAGCGCCGTTCGGCGGCACCAAGTCAAGTGGTATCGGTCGAGATGGTGGCGACTGGAGCTTCGACTTCTACATGGAGACGAAGAACATCGCCATCGCCTTTGACACCCATGCGGTGCCAAAGCTGGGAGGCTGAGTCCGACATGAGTCTGTATTACGTTCAGAAGTTTCTCTATGAGTTGAACCGCGACGAGGCCAAGCAACAGGCCTACCTGGCTGATCGCAGCGCAGCCCTAGCTGGTTTCGACCTGACCGACGAAGAACACGCAGCGCTGATTGCTCCCGATATTGGGCTGCTGTTCCACCTAGGTGTCAACGGCCAAATTTTGATGCACTTCGGTGCGCTCCATCACATCGCTTGGGCTGACTACTTGCAGTTGATGCGCGACGGTATTGAAGAACACGGCCCCGTGCGAGAAGGCGTGTATGCCGTGACCGGCTACGAGGGCACAGATGCCCATGCCATGAGCCTGGGCCAGCAGCCTGGGGCGAGCAAAGCAGCAACGAGCGAAACAGGAGAGAACTAATGCCACTGGTCTATGCAGGTGTGTGCAGCCACGCCCCCGGAATCACCGGTCGCGCCGATCAGGCAGATCCCGACATGCGCGACAGCTTGTATGCCGCGTTTGACCAGATGCGGGCCGACATCGAGGCCGCCAAACCCGACGCCATCATCGTGATCGCCGCCGAGCACTTTGCCAACTTCTTCATGGACAACATGCCATCGTTCGCGCTGGGTATGGCCGACTTCTACGACGGCCCGATCGAAGACACCGGCTGGATCGGCTTCGACAAGTTCCGGGCGCCCGGCAACCGTGATCTATCCGAGCGACTCATCAAGGAGGTCATGCAGACCGTCGACGTGAGTTATGCCGAAGAGTGGAAGTTCGATCATGGCATTGCCGTGCCGCTGCACTTCCTGACGCCCAACTTCGATGTGCCGATTATCCCCGCCAACATCAACTGCCAAGGGCCACCGCTGGCCCCACTCCCGCGAGCCTGGGCCTTCGGCGAAGCACTGCGCCGCGCCGCCGATTCATTCCCCGAGCGCATCGCAATCGTGGGCACCGGCGGCATCTCCCACTGGCCGGCAACACCAGACAGCGGCAAGATCAACGAGCCATGGGATCGCGACTTTCTCGACCGTTGGTGCCGCAATGACAAGGATGCCTTGCTCGACTACGACGATGCGAGCGTCTACGCCGACGCTGGCCAGGGCGGCTTCGAGATCCGCACGTTCCTCGCGGTGAGTGCAGCAGCCGCCGGCGCCACCGGCACCGTGCACTTCTTCCAGCCGATCCCGATCTTTGCTGTGAGCTGCACGATCGCCAGTTACGCGTTGTAGTCAGAAGCCGGGTTATTCCTTAAATTCTGGTTTGCCGCCACCGCGAACTTTGGCCATACCGCCGTCGACCGTGATCGTTTCGCCGGTCACGTAACTCGCCAGGTCCGAGGCGAGGAATAACACGACGTTGGCGACATCTTGACTCTCGCCCCACCGGCGGAGCGATACCCCGGCCTCCATGTTTTCGATCAGGCCGGGGATGGTGCGGCGGCTCTCCTCCCAGATGTCGGTCGTGATGATGCCGGGGGCGACCGAGTTGACACGAATGCCATGACACCCCCAGTCCGCGGCCAGCGCCCGGGTCATGGCATCGACCGCACCCTTGGTGCCCGAATACGCGACACGGCCGAGGGGGCCGATCACTCCGGCGACCGATGAGATGTTCACGATGGAACCTCCACCGCGTTCGATCATGGTTTCGCCCAAACCGGTCGTGAGCATGAGGAGCCCCCGTACGTTGATGTTGAAGACTTCGTCGACATCGGCCTCGGTGAGTTCGCCGGGCGTGCGTCGCATGGCAATTCCAGCGTTGTTGACCAAGATGTCTACGCCGCCGTATTCGTTGATGACCCGTTGAGCCAGGGCGGTGCCGGCACCAGCCGGTGCAAGATCTGCCTCGAGTAGCTGCGGGTTGTTGGTCAGGCCTGCGGCTACCTGTTCGATGTCATCGCGATTGCGGCTGTTGAGCAGTACCTGAGCGCCGGCACGGTCGAGTGTTTCGGCGATGGCCTGGCCGATGCCCCGACTTGCGCCGGTGACGAGGGCCGTCTTTCCCTTGAGATCGATCATGTCGTAGTTTCGCCCATGCCGTCCCGGGCCGCCAATCGGCACTCGACCAGATAATCAGCAGCGCGATAGTGCACATTATTGGACGCCTTCTAGGATGCTCTGGTGCAGCCCGATCTCTCTGTGACCTTCGATGCCAACACCCTGAGCGATGTGGAGGGTTTCTGGTCGAACCCGCCGCAGGTACAAGACGGCGTCTTCCACCAATTGCGTGAACGCGATGGCATGTTCTTCTCCAACGAACGAAGCCTTGAACTCGACGGCGAAGTGCTCATTCCCGCTGGGCCTGGCTACTACTCGGTGGTGCGTCACGCGGACATCGTCGAAGCGAGCCGCAAGCCTGAACTGTTCTGTTCTGGCCAGGGCAGCAACATCGCCGACCTGCCACCCGAGTTCAACGAGTTCTTCGGGAACATGATCAATATGGACGACCCGAAACATGCACGCATGCGGGGCATCGTCTCCCGAGGTTTCACGCCCCGAGTCATCCAGCAGATCGAAGAAATCATCGAAGCCAAGGCGCTTCAGATCGTCGATGTGGTGGCTTCCAAAGGGTCGTGTGACTTCGTGACCGACATTGCGTCGCGGCTTCCGTTGGCCATGATCTGTGACCTGATGGGTATCCCTGAAGAGCAGTACGACACTGTCTTTGAACAGTCAAACATCATCCTGTCAAACGGCGATCCCGAGTACATCCCCGAGGGCGCGAACCCGGTCGAGGCGCTGCTGATGGCCGGCGCAACTCTGGCCGAGATCATGAAGGCACTCGCCAAGGACCGCGCCGAGAATCCGGCCGATGACCTGACTACTGCGTTGCTCAACGCGGAACTCGATGGCGAGAAGCTCACCGATGACGAGTTGGGGTCGTTCTTCATCCTGTTGTGTGTGGCTGGCAATGAAACCACTCGTAACAGCATCAGCCATGGGATGAAGCTGCTCACCGACAACCCTGCACAACGGGACCTGCTGCTGGGCGATATCGATGCCCATCTGAGTGGCGCCGTTGAAGAGATCGTGCGGGTGGCTTCGCCGGTTATGCACTTCCGCCGCACTGTCACGACCGATGGCACCGTGCTCGGCGGCCAGGAACTCAATGCTGGCGACAAAATCGTGCTGTGGTACGGCTCAGGCAACCGCGACGAATCAGTCTTCGAGAACCCGTACGACTTCGACATCACTCGTGACAACTCGAACCACATCGGCTTCGGTGGCCCTGGTCCACACTTCTGCCTTGGGGCACACCTGGCCCGTCGCCAGATCAATGTGCTGTTCCGTGAACTACTCACTCGTTTGCCCGACATTGCTGTCGTCGGCGAACCCGACTATTTGCGGTCGAACTTCATCAACGGCATCAAGCACCTCAACGTTGAGTTCACTCCCGTTGGCTGAGCACCTGTCGCCCAACCCTGGGCATCGCTGGGATAGCGCCCGAGCCGCGAGCTACGACGTCAAGTGGAAGCAGATGGCCGCTGCGGGCGAGAACCCTCACGGCGAGGTCGATTTCGTGCTGCGATTTGAGCCGACTTCGGTGCTGGACGCCGGCTGTGGGACCGGGCGAGTGGCTATCGAGCTCGCCAGCCGCGGGCTCGATGTTGCCGGCAGCGATATCGACGCCCACATGCTGGTCGAGGCGCAGTCCAAGGCGCCGGAACTGCAATGGGTGCAGTCTGATCTGGCGGCACTCGATATCGGACGGACCTTCGACATTGTGGTTATGGCCGGCAACGTGATCCTGTTCGTGGAACCGGGTACCGAAGAAGCTTGCGTCGCCGGCGCAGCTCGCCACGTGGCCCCAGGCGGTCATTTGGTCGCAGGGTTCTCACTCGGTCGAGGTGTCGCTGCCGACGCATGGGAAGCCTGGCTTCGCAGAGCCGGCCTGAACCCCGTCGACCGTCTCAGCACATGGACGGGCGACCCGCACACCGCCGACTCTGACTACCTGGTCTCCATCGCCGAACGTCCTGTCGAGTAACGGCATCAGGAGCCTGGCGGTTTAACCCGGCAGCGACAAGCCAAAGCCCCCGAGACCGACGGTTCCGCCTGGCTGGTGGCCTGGCCGACGACATGGTCCGAGGTCACAACCACTGAATACGACGGTCCTTAACATGACGGTGCCTGGCACCGTCATGTTGCGCAGGATGGTTGTGAATGCGGTGATCTTGGGAGTTGCGGGTGCCGCCGCTCTCCTAAACATGACAGTCCCTGGCACCTAGGTTCAAGGTCAGTTAGGTTCCGGATCGAGGTTGCCATCGGCATTAGTACCGATGGAGAACAGGATGGCGGTCGATACGGCGCCTGCGATCAAGGCAAGCACCATCGTGCTGCGGTACGAACCGGTGCTGTCGATGATTCGCCCAGCGACAGGTGGCCCAATCAGGCCACCGAGGCCCTGGCTGGTATAGAAGAGCCCCATCAGCGAGCCCAGGCCGACGATGCCGTATCGGTTGGCCAGCACGAGTGGGCTCACGGCTACGAAACAGCCATAGCCGGCTCCGAGCACGATGACGAACAGCATTAGCAACGCGTAGGACGAACCGGCGGCGAGCCAGATCACATAACTCACCGGAAACAGCAACACCCCGAATCTGAACAACCGGAACGCTCCGAAACGTTCGGTGAGGGTGCCGAATCCAATGCGTGAGAGCACGCTGGCGCCACCAAGCACGGCGACTAGCCAGGCAGCCGATGATGCCGCGATGCCTTCGTCCTTGGCATATGGCACCACGAATACGAACGGCACGAACAACGCCAGGCCAGAAGACAGGGCCGCAAACCACAACCTTCGAAACATTGGTGACCGGGCCGCTTCGCCAAATCGAGATGGGGCTGCTCCTGCTGCGCCGGGTGCACGGCCCACGAGCGCAACACACAGAATCAGAAGGAGCGCGCCGCCGACGCCAAGAATGCGGAATGTCGTACGCCACGAGTAGGAGTCGAGAAGCCTGGTCACCAGCGGGTTCATTACCAGCGTGCCCACGCCGATGCCTGCGACCGAAATGCCAATAGCGGTTGCTCGTTGCCGTTCGAACCAGCCGCCGACGGTCGCCAGCATTGGGATATAGGCGCACGCTGCTGCCAGTCCTGCACCTGCGCCGTAGGTGAGATAACCGATGCCGATGGAGTCGACGGTGCTGGTGACCATGAGTCCCGCGAAGTACGACACAGCACCGAGCAACATGACCGGCCGGGGACCGAATCGATCCACCAGTCGGCCGGTGATCAGGCTGAGCCAGAAGAACGAGAACGTGGTGATCCCGAAGACGATGGCGGTCTCACCCTTGCCGGTGCCAAAGTCTGCGGCCATCGACTCGAAGAACGAGCCGAAGCTGTACACGGTGCCGAGCGTGACTGCCGAGGCCAAGAAGGTGGCAGCAACGACGAGCCAGGCGCGGGTGGAGTCGAGCTGGGCGTTCATTGTCCGAACGTACACCCGGGCTTCCCAGGGCATCACATTTGGCCGGCTTGAGTCTGATACCAAAGGTTCCTAGTCTCTGCTCATGTCGCATCATGCTGCTCTTGACCAAATCTTCGCTGCTGCCGAAGCGGGGGACTGGGCGACGTTTCGTTCGATGTTTGCCGACGACGCCTTACTCAAACGGAACGTTGGTCCACAACAATCGATCGACGAGGCGATGAAGACGTTGCCACTCTTCACTGCCGACGGCACAACCCTTCGCTACGAGAACGCCCGTCGGGTATCTGGACCAGACAACGTTACGGAGATACATGACGCGGTCTTCACGAAGCCCGACGGACGGGTCGTGCGTGTTGACATTTGTGTGGTTGTGCAGTTCAACAACGACGGAAAGATCATCCGCGTCGACGAATACTTGGACTCGGCCGTCGCTGCTGGGCTCATGTCGTAACCCGTGATGCATCGTGTACCAGGTACACGTCAATTTCTGGCCAACACAGACGGGCGTTAGGTGTCCGTACCATCGGTGCGTGGCGCATGACGCAGAAGTTCGTATAACGCACCCGCAGGCATAGCAGTCGCGCTGGGCGGCGGTACCGCGAGCCGGTACTCAACGACCGACCGGTCGCCCTCGATGGGGAAACCTTCTGCACCCATTCCCGCTGCCAACGAGATCATCGGGCGGTTCTGGCGCAGTATTTCGAACCAAAGCGTCTCGGCCCCGACATCGGCGGCGGTTGCGATCAGCAGCTCCATGAGAAACCGGCCGATACCACGACCCTGGTACGCATCGGTCACCGTGAGTGCCGCTTCGGCGGAGGTCTTGTCGGCATCACGAATCAACCGGGCTGATGCAACACCGAGACCTGACTCATCACCAACCTCGGATGGCTGGTCTGGGTCGAACACGCCCCAGGCGAAGTGGTTCTCGTGATCGATGTCGGTCAGCGACGTTGCAAGACTGTCGCTCAGCTTTGACCGAGCGCTAAAGAACCGGTTGTATCGAGATTCTTCGGAAAGTCGGGCAAAGCCGGCCTTGACAGTATCGCTGTCGCTGATCCGTGCCGGTCGAATACGAACCCGGCCGCCATTGGAAAGCTCGATCACGATCCCTGCTGAGGACAGGGGTAGATCCCAGACGGGTTGCATGGACACACTCTCGCATGTTCCGAAGCGAAAGGCCCGCCGATCGGGAGTGGCACCTAACCAACCTCGTTCTTATCCCGCGGTTGGCCCGACATGACGGGTCTTAGCTCGCATGATCGTGTGGTTCGCTGCTTGTTCGGGCAGGTGGGCACCCCAACCCGCGACGCTGCTCGAGCGGCCGAGTGGTTGGCGCACGCGGTTGAAGAATATGGCGAGGCACCGATCCGCTTCCGTCCGCAAGCCCGTTACGTCGGAACCGGGCGACTGCCTCGATCGATGGTCGGGCTAGCCGCCGCCACCGATGTCTATGTTGTACCCGTCGAACACCAAGTCAGCGCCGTGCTGACGGTGGCGCACGATCAAGAACAGCACGTCGAGGACCGCCTGCCGCACTGCTGCAGCGGGAGCGTCGCCACGAGCCAACTCAATGGCGTCGCCCACGCCTTGGCACAACTCAGGGTGTTCGTCTCTGACCGCGTGGATCTTGTGGATCAGCCGTGGGGATAACTCGGTGAGCTCGGCAAACAAGCCTTCGGCGCCCTCGACCTCCTCAACGTGCTGGTCCAGAGCGATACGCAGCCCCTCCAGTTCGCTTAACACATAGTCGCGCCAACTGGGCATGGCCGTGGGCGACGCCGCCGCCCGTTCAGTCTTGGAGACAGCTTCCTTCAGCTCGACTCGACGCTCGCCCGCGGCCGAGAGTGCTTGGGACCGTTGTTCGTTGGTAGTCATGGCATCACCTCACATAGGTGTCCACTGTTCGCCATCGTTGCCGTGAGAACAAAGGACGAAAGTCCCTTCTTGGTTCACGGGCCGACGAGCGGCTTCCTGCTAGCTAAAGATCAGCTGGCCTGCGGTTGGGTGCGGGCCGGTGTGGGCACCACGAGCGCTACGACAGCAACGGCGGCTGACGCCAGTGCACACGCCACCACGATCGGCTCGTAGGAGTCGGCGACGTCGTTGCCGATCGAAAGGATCAATGGGCCGACGGCCGATGCGGCCACGTTGGCAGTGGTGGCGATGCCCTTGATCGATCCAATGTGGTCGATCCCAAACCACTTGGGATACAAGGCCCCCGACAATGCGCCAATCGAACCTCCGCCAAGTCCAAGGACCAGGCCGTAGGTCGCCGCCATGATGCCGGGTTCTGCCACGGTGGCCAGGAAGGTGCCAAGGCCGAGCATGACGCCGCCGAAGAACATCAGTGGCCGGGCCGGGAGGCGGTCGGTCAATGAACCAACAACAAAGCTGCTGGACACACTTCCAATGAGTTGGGGGATGAAGATTGCCGCCGCTTGGGTCTTGGTTAACCCTTGTTCACCGAGTAGATCAGTGTTGTGAAACGTCAGTGCGGTACTGACTGCGCCAGCCATGAATCCAACCGCAGTGAGCGTCCAGAACGCAGGAGTCCGAACCGCTTCGGCCACGGTGTAGGACCGGCCCCGCAGCAGGTGCACCGGCTGATCGATGGCTTTGCCATCGGGAACCTGGCCGATGTCCTCGGGTCGGTCGACGATCCCAAACCGGGCAATCGGAATAAGGGAAATGGCGACGATGACAGCCAGGATCAGCCACGTCATTCGCCAGCCAAAGGCGCCAATCAGTGCGCCGAAGGTGAGTGGAGCGAGCGACAGGAGAGCGACAGTGCCCATCGTGTTCAGGGCCAAGGCAAATCCCCGTCGCCGCTCGAACCACATGACGACGCCTTGTGAACCAATCAGGCTTAGGGAGCCCTGGCCAAGCATGCGAAGACCAACAAAGGCGATCGCCAACATGACGATGTTCTGCACCGTGCCGGTCAGTGCAATCGCAATGGCGAAACCGGTCGAGATGATCGTGAGTGTGCGTTTAACACCGGCGCGGTCGACCCATCGTCCGATGAACGGCAGTGCCATGGCGCCGGTCAATGTGCCCACGAGGTAGGCGGTCGAAACGGCCGATCGGGATGTGCCGAGTGACTCGATCAGGTCATCGGTGAACGCTGACACCCCAATGGTCTGCCCCGGCGCTGTGAAACCCCGCACGATGGTGCAGAAGAAGAGCATGTACCAGCCGTAAAAACCCTGCGACTGACGCGCCGAACGCGGCGAGGACATGCGCGGAAAAGACATCGAAGCCGGCGTCAGAGACTTGCGCAGGCGCGGGTTGCTGTCAGCAGTAGCTGGTACCGGAAGTCGGTGTCACGGTCGACGAGTTCGGTGGGGTCCCACTCGTCATTGTGCAACGTGTCGGCCAGATAGAGCGCATGTCCGAGTCGCACGTTGCGGAAGGCGGCGATTGTTGCGAGCGAGGCCATTTCCATGTCGACAGCGATGGCGCCTTGGTCGATGCGCTGGGCGACCTTGGCCGCGGTCTCTCGGTAGAACGCATCGGTCGTCCACGCGATGCCCCGGGCGACAGTGTTGCCGGCGGCTTTGTACGCGTCGTGCACGACCGCCTGCATCCCTGGGTCGGGGTGTGCCAACAGCGCAGCCTGGGCGTAGTGATACGAGACACCTTCGTCTCGGATAGCTGCATCGGGCACAACGACGGTGCCAGGAGGGAGGTCGGCTGTCAGCCCACCAGACGAGCCGACCCCGATGAAGTCGGTACAGCCGATCGCAATAAGTGTTTCGAATAACGCTGCCGCAGCGGGTGCGCCAACGTTGGCCATAGTCACCAGGATCTTCTCGCCATCGACATCGAATTCGTAGATCGGGTTGACGATGGTTTCGAGCGTGAACCGGTGACGCTCACGCACTTCCTGATTGGTTTCAAACTTCGCGAATGCGTCGCCCATCCAGGTGATCACACACCGATGGGGAAGTTCTTCGATTCTGGAGTGAAGTGCGTGGGGCTCAATGATTGCGGTGGTGCTGGGATCGAAGTCCAGGATTGGTGCTTGCTCATCTGTCACCGCATGACCCTACTGCCATTACTGCGGTCCACCCGTCCGCAGGTCCAGTGGACGCACCTGCGCGATTAGCCGAAAAAGCGGTCAGCAGGAAGCCGTGATGCGACTAGCGTGAGGCATCGTGGATCATCCGTTGGTGGCCAAAGGCCTCACGAAACAATTCGGTGACTTCACCGCAGTCGACGGCATCGATTTTGTGGTCGAACCAGGGCAGACGTTTGGTGTCTTGGGTCCCAATGGCGCCGGCAAGAGTTCGACCATGAAAATGGTCAGCACCGTTAGCCCCCGCACCGGTGGTGACCTGCGGGTATTTGGTTTGGACCCCGACCGTGACGGCAGGGAGATTCGTAGTCGACTCGGTGTGGTGCCTCAAGAAGACATCCTGGATGTTGACCTCACGGCCCGTGAGAACCTCATGATCTATCAGCGGTACTTCGGTGTTCCGTGGAAACAGACTCGAACAAAGGCCGATCAGCTGCTTGAGTTCATGCAGCTCGGTGACCGGGGAGACAGCAAGGTCGAGCCGCTCTCCGGTGGTATGAAACGCCGACTTACGATCGCCCGTGCGCTGGTGAATGACCCCGAGATGATCCTGCTGGACGAACCAACAACTGGTCTCGATACACAAGCCCGGCATCTGTTGTGGGAGCGCCTCTATCGGCTCAAGGAGCAGGGTGTCACGCTGTTGCTCACCACCCACTACATGGACGAGGCCGAACAGCTAGCAGACCGGTTGGTCATCATGGACCACGGCAAGATTGTGGCCGAGGGTTCACCAGCGGAATTGATTACGCACCACACCACCCGCGAGGTCGTTGAACTCAGATTCGACGACGGTGAACATGATGCGACCGCGCTCGCCCCGGTAGTTGCAGCTGCGGGATTGCGGGTCGACGAGCTGCCAGATCGCTACCTTGTCTACGCAGACGATGGCGACGCACTCATTGCTCACCTGCATGAGTCCGGCGTGCGCCCGCTTGGTACCTATGTGCGGCGCTCGTCGCTCGAAGATGTATTCCTCACGCTCACCGGCCGCAGCCTCGTCGAATGACGGCGACTCGGCCACATGAGTCGACATCGATTGGTCGCCGGCAGCCGCTCTTTCGGGCGAGTCGTTGGGCGGCGATGTCGGCGGTGTTCCTGCACCAGCTCCGCCGCACCCGCCGAGCGTGGGGCTCAAGCCTGGCTGCTGGGTTGGCGTCACCGACCTTGTTCTTGTTTGCCATCGGGGCAGGATTGGGATCGCAGATCGACGATGCCGAATTGGCGTCGCTTGGCGTCGACTCGTACATGGACTACATCGGTCCTGGCGTGCTCGTGGTAACTGCCATGCAGGTTGCGGCCACCGAGAGTTTGTGGCCGACCATGGGCCTGTTGCGCTGGGGCGGTGTCTATAAAGCTGTGCTGGCGACACCGATCACGAGCGCTGAGCTCGGTGTCGCGCACGTTATGTGGCTTGGGTTCCGTGCGTTCGTCGCTGGCGCATCGTTCCTATTGGTGCTCGCCCTGGCCGGAGCGATCGGAAGCTGGCTCGGTGTTTTGATAGCGGCAGTAGCGGTGCTTGTTGCGTGGGCTCACGCTGCGCCATTGGTTGCTCTGACCGTTGGGCTTGAACAAGAGAACGTCTTCCCGATGATCAGCCGGGTCATCATCTTCCCGCTGTTTCTGTTCTCTGGTGCTTTCTTCCCGGTCGAAGACATGCCATCGGCTGTTGGTGCGTTCGCAAAGATCACGCCCAGCTGGCACGGCGTCGAGTTGGCCCGACACCTGGCCACTGGCGATCTTGTGCAGGCTGACCTGTTCCACCTCGGTTATCTGGTCGTGTTCTGCGCGGCGGGGTTCTTCTTGGTGCAACGCCGATTCCGGAAGCACCTCGACATATGAGGGTGCTGTCATGAGAGTGCTCGGGTTACGGCCGCTCCCGGTCTTTGAACGAAATGCGGTCTCATTCCGCCACCAGTGGTGGGTGCTGCTGTCCGGTGTCGCCGAACCGATCTTCTATCTGCTGGGTATGGGCTTAGGTCTTGGTGGACTTGTGGGCGAGGTTGAGCTCGAAGGGCAGCTCGTGTCCTATCCCGTGTTCGTTGCCGCTGGTTTGATGGCGTCGTCAGCCATGAACGGTGCGATCTTCGAGTCCACGTTCAACTTCTTCTTCAAGATGAAGGAGGCCCGGTGTTTTGACGCCATGCTCTACACCTCGCTGCGTATGCGAGATGTGCTCGTGGGCGAGGTTGCATGGTCAGTTGCACGGGGCGGGCTCTACTCCGCGATGTTCTTGGTTATCGCGCTGGGTTTCGGCACGATCGAATCATGGTGGGCGGTGCTGTCCCTGCCGGCGGCGATCTTGATCGCCATCGTCTTTTCGTCGCTTGGCACGTACTTCACCACGTTCGTGCGAGCGTGGGCCGACTTCGATCTCATGCAGCTTGCGATCCTGCCTATGTTCATGTGTTCGACCACCTTTTTTCCATTGTCGGTGTACCCAGGCTGGGCTCACCCAATCGTGCAGGCGACCCCGCTCTACAACGGTGTCGCACTGATTCGGGACCTGCACACCGGCCTGCTCGGATGGCACGATGTCGGGCATGTGGTGTACCTGCTGGTGATGGGTGTGGTGTTTGCGTGGCTCACGATTCGACGTATGAGCAATCTGTTCTTCGCCTGAAGAACTGCGCAGGCGATTGTGCTGTACTGAGCACATGCCCGCAGTGTTTGTCCATGGAAATCCCGAAACGGCCGCGATCTGGGACGCGCTCTTTGCCGAGTTACAGCGCGATGACCTGATTGCCTTGTCACCGCCAGGTTTTGGTGCACCGATGCCCGACGGATGGACGGCAACTCGGCGTGAGTACGTCGATTGGCTCGCAGCTGAGCTGGACGCGATCGAGGGGCCGATCGACCTTGTTGGTCACGACTGGGGTGGGGGACATGTGCTCGGGTATCTGTTGGAGCATCCTGAGTCGGTCCGTTCATGGTGTGTCGACCTGATCGGCATCTTGCATCCTGATTATGTGTGGCACGATGCCGCCCAGGTCTGGCAGACACCGGGCGCTGGCGAAGAAAACATTGCAGGGATGGTGGGGGCACCAACGTCAGACGTGGCGGCGATGTATGAATCTCTTGGTATGTCGGTCGAGGTCGCACGTTCGGTCGCCGAGCACTTCAATGAAGCTATGGGTGCGTGTGTGCTTGGACTGTACAGAAATGCGGCACAGCCCGCCCTGGCCGAGCTCGGACAGAATGTCGAAACGCTCGGCGCGCGACCCGGGCTGATGATCAACGCCGAAGACGACCATTACGTAGGCACCGACGAGATGGCACAAGAGACTGCCGATCGAGCAGGGGCACAGGTGGTCCACCTGGCAGGTGTCGGCCATTGGTGGATGTGCGAAGACCCCGCCCTCGGCGCTGCCACGCTTGAAACGTTTTGGGCTGGCGTCTAGGTCCCATGGCAGGCTGGCTCCATGAGCCGACTGACGCCGCGCACAACTGCAGAGATGACACCGAAACAAGCTGAGTTCTACGACCAGATGGTCGAGGGGCGAGAGCCGGTGGCCGATGGACAGATCGGTGGGCCGTTCGATGGCTGGTGTCTGAACCCGAGCATCGGGCGCAAGATCTGGCAAGCCGGAGGCGCGATTCGTGCGAAACCGTCGATTGACCGCCGCTACATCGAGCTGGCAATTTTGGTCACCGGTCAGCTGTGGCAGGCCCAGTACGAGTGGTATGCGCACGAGACTATGGCCCGAGATGCCGGGCTTCCCGAGGCGGTGATCCAAGCCATCAAGGTCGGCGAGGAGCCGGTCTTCGACGACGACGGCGACGAGACCGCGTGGCGGTTGTGCACAACCCTGCACCGAGACAAACGAGTCGACGATGCAACGTACGCGGCAGCCGTTGCGGTGCATGGTGAACCAGGTGTCGCCGACCTGATCCACGCCCTTGGCTTTTATGTACTGGTGTGCATGACCCTCAACACCTTCGAGGTAGAACTCCCCGAGGGCGTCACACCACCATTCCCGGCATAACGAACCCGTGCCAGGCACGCGTTCGTTTCTTGCTGCCTCGGTTGTTGTCTAGGATCAGCTGGTGCTTGAAGATGCGGCCCTCGCTCCTGCCGCCGTTCGGCGTGCAGCCGTCGAGCAGGCATGGGCGAACCTGGTTGGTCCAGGTCCGCTGCTAAGCGCAGCCGAACGACATCAGGTCATCCGTGATGCCCGTGCAGCGTGGGCCGGCGCAGCACTGCCCAACCCAGCTAGCGGCGTCAGAGGTGAGGCAGCTCACTGGCTGGCCATGGACGCTGAAGGGCTGCGAGCCGAGTACGTCGAGGACTTCGAGGCTCGTGGTCTGGGCCGGCTGCGTTACCTCGAGATCGTGGGCATTGTTGGCCGACTAGCAAACGTTGACTTCTACGTGCGCGGTCTGGGAGCGACCGAGTTGCCGCTGCCCGAGCCATCGACGGCAGCCCCAACCGGCATTGTCGACCCGGCAGCTGTGGTGACAAACATGTGGGTGCCAACGATTGGTCAGACCTTCGCACCTCATGTGGTCGATGCGTTACCGGCCGAAGGCGAAGCCGTGCGGGACATCCACGAACCCATGTACATGCAGATGTCAGACATGGGCGACAACGCGTACAGCGATGAGCTGACACGAGCTCAGATCGAATACTTGGCCGCTCGTACCTCGTACCTGAATGAGTGTTTCTATTGACTGCTTGCACACACATCGTTCCTCCGTGCGAGCAGCGACGCCACTGACCTGAATCTCACTATCACCGCGGTCGCTGATGGCACGATCCCTGCATTGCGATTTGGTGCAGAGCTGGCTGCGCTGGCCCAAGCCATGGGCACCCGGTGGACCGAACCACCAACGGCAGAGCGCGATGCACTTGTCGCCGTGGCAGGAACCGAAGTCGCCGAGCGAGCGGTTGGCGTGGCAGCCACCTTCCAGATGATGAACCGCCTGCTTGACGGTGTCGGCGCACCAGTACATCAACGCCTGCATCCCTTGGCCGTGGAGCTCGGATTCGAGCCTGCGGCGATTCCTCGTTAGACATCTACGCCAACCACCAGAAAGAACAACGCGCATGCCTTCGACACCCGAGCTGACAAACAAGACCGTCGACCTGTTGCAACACATGATTCGCAACGAGTGTGTGAACGAAGGCACCGAGGAGTCGGGCCAAGAGGTCCGTAATGCTGACTTGCTCGAGGCCTACATCGCAGGTGCTGGTCTCGATGTCGAGCGATACGACGCTGCGCCTGGCCGCACGTCGATCGTTGCCCGGATCGAGGGCAGCGATCCGAATGCGCCGAGTCTGTGCCTGAACGGGCACACCGATGTTGTGCCCGTCAACCGCGACGGCTGGGATCGTGATCCATTCGGTGGCGAACTGATCGACGGCGAAGTCTGGGGCCGTGGCGCAATCGACATGCTCGGCTTGACCTCGGCAATGGCTGTGGTGTTTCGCCACCTGGCCGACACCAACTTCCGGCCAAAGGGCGACCTGATCTTCTTCGGTGTGGCCGACGAAGAGTCTGGAAGCAAGTACGGCGCCCAGTGGATGGCCGACAACCACCCTGATGCCATTCGGTCCGACTATGTGTTGACCGAGAACGGCGGTCTCCACGGAGGCTCCGAGAACCGCCCGACGGTCACCATGAACGTGGGGGAGAAGGGTGTTGCTTGGCGGCGACTTCGGGTCAAGGGCACTCCCGGCCACGGGTCCCGGCCGTACGGCGCAGACAACGCACTGATCAAGGCTGCAGCGATCGTACAGCGAGTGGCTGAGTACAAAACGCCACCGCGTTTCCATGAACTGTGGCGATCACAGATCGAGGACTTGGGTAAGAACCATGGTCTCGAGAACGACCTGGTCGACATGCTGCTCGACCCCAAGTCCGTCGACGAAGCCATTGCGTCGATGCCGCTCGGCATCGGCGGCCACCTGCACTCGTGCTGCCACATGACCTTGAGCCCGAACGTGCTCGTGAGCCCGACGAAGACGAACACGATCCCCGACGTTGTCGACATCGACATCGACGTGCGGACCATGCCGGGTGAGACACCACAGGATGTGCAGAACTTCATCACCGACGCCATCGGTCCTGAACTTGCTGCCGAGGTCGAGTTCACGCCACTGATGAACGATATGTCGTCGATGAGCCCGATCGCCACGCCGCTATGGGACTCTCTGCAGAAGGCAGTATCGAACGCGTTTCCCACCACCGAGATGTCGCCTGGCATCATCGTTGGTTTCACCGACGCTCGTGTCCACCGCAATCTCGGTGCAGTCGCTTATGGCGCAGGCCTCTTGAGCCCTGATCTGAGCCCAGCCGAATACGGCAGTCGCTTCCATGGCCACAACGAACGTATCGACGTCGAATCGATCGGCCTGACCACCGGCCTGTACCTCGACACCGTCACCGACCTCCTGGGCTAACGACGGCACAACACCGGCGAAAACTAACGAACAGGTGCCTGGCACCGGTTCGTTAGTCGCGCCTGGGAAGGTTGCCTCGATGCGACAGAAGTGCCCTTCGTTTACAGCTTGTTGATGGTCTTGGGTGACCGTCGGTTCTGACGCGCCGCAGAGAACTGGGGAAGTTGAGGTCTGATCGGCACCGGAGCGACGAGTTTTACGTTGTCATCGAGTTGATGGCAGAGCGCGATGAGAACGTCGTGCCGGTGTACGACGTGCCCGGCCGCGAACAATCGGTGCTGGTTGACCACATCGTCGAACAAGCAGATGGCCTGGTGGGTGCTCGGATGGTTACCTTCGAAAGCACCGGGGTCAGCCGGGACGAGGCCATCGAACGGGAAGAGCACAAACCGTCGACGCCAGCCCTCACCACGGAATCAGACGATGGCGGGCTCCTCATCGGCGTCCCTGGACTTTGAGGTTCTGTCTTGCATAATGTGCTGATTCCCCCCAGACCGAGAGGTTGCCATGCAACGACTGATCGATGGAATCGCCCGTTACTCCGAAGAGATCCACGCAGCGAGTCAGCCGCTATTCGACGACCTTGCGCAGGGGCAGTCGCCCGATGTGTTGTTCCTCACCTGTGCCGATTCACGAGTTGATCCTTCGCTGATCACTCAGACCAAACCAGGCGACATCTTCGTGTGCCGAAATGCCGGCAATATCGTGCCGCCCAGCGACTCCGGCCTGGCCGCAGACGGCATGGCCGCGTCCATCGAATTCGCGGTCAAGGCATTGCACGTATCCGACATCGTGATCTGTGGCCACGCCGACTGTGGTGCGGTGAAGGGTGCCATGGCCCCTGATTCGGTCACCGCGTTGCCATATGTCGGCGCGTGGCTCCAGTACGCAGAAACCGGCAAGACCCACGATCTCGACGCAGCGATCGAGGCCAATGTCCTCGCCCAGCTGGAACATCTGCGAACCTATGACTTCATCAACGAAGCCGTCAACGCTGGGTCGCTCGTTCTATCTGGTTGTGTCTATGACATTGCCAGTGGCTTGGTGAGAGTCTTCGACGGAACCAGCTTCACGGTGCCCACCCGCCCTCAACCCAGTTAACGAGAACGAGGGTTACGGCGTTTGCCCTTGTTCTTGGTGGAGTTCTTGTCGGCGTGACGGCCCTTTGTGTCGCGGCTCTTCTTCTGCGCCGAGTTACGACCACTTGCCGGACGATCTTTGGGCTTGTCGTCGCGGTCTCGACGGTCATCGCTGTCACGGGTTGTTGCACCAGACGAACGTTTCTTGTTCTCGTCGTGGCCCTTTGGGTACCAATCGTTTTGGCCTCGGCGAGGGACCTTACGTTTTCCGTCGGGGCGGCGTTCGCCCCGGTCTCGTTCGGCAGAGCTGCGGCCGCGTTCGTTGCGGCTGGGGCGAGCTCCGTCTCGGCTGCTGTCACGGTCAAAACTTCGGCCTTTGCCGGAACCACGGCCGCCGTCGCTTGTACCACGGCTCTTGCCGCCTCGGTCCCGGTCGCTGCGATCTCGGCTACCACGGCTACCACGGTCGCTTCGTTCATTGCGGTCACGGTTGCGGCCATAACGTTCGTCGTTTTCGCGCTCGGTGCGTTCTGGTTTGGCTGGCTGCTTGGGCTTCGGCGGTTTGACGATCGGGCCCAGTGCGGCAACGTCGAGCACCTCGAGACCTGGTTTGATGCCCAGGTCTTTCTGCAGCTGGCGGGCAGCCTTCTTCTTGTCTTCGACGACCATCGAAATGACATGACCGTCCTGACCGGCTCGACCGGTGCGACCCGAGCGGTGGATGTAGTCCTTGTCGCTGCCAGCAGGGTCGTAGTGCATGACAAGCGCAACGTTGTCGACATGGATGCCGCGCGCGGCTACGTCGGTTGCGACCAGGACCTGGGCCTTGCCGGTGGTGAAGTCGGCAAGTGCTCGTTCGCGTTGGTGCTGGCTTCGGTCACCGTGGATGGCGACGGCGCTGAGGCCTCGCTGGGCAAATACTTTGGCGACACGGTCACAGCCTTTGCGAGTGCGGCAAAAGACAATCGACGATTCGTAACGCTGCAACACAGCAATCGCATGGGGAATGCGATCGACTGGCTGAACGAGGTACCACGAGTGTTCCACGTCGCCGAGTTCTCCGAC
>Ga0206129_10001341_pt1 | contig 33598 bp, 38 predicted proteins | sample Helgoland_Spring_8_FD_148616 | JGI IMG/M metagenome (GOLD analysis project Ga0206129, IMG submission 148616) | Pelagic subsurface seawater microbial communities from Kabeltonne, Helgoland, North Sea - Helgoland_Spring_Bloom_20160502_2 | ecosystem: Environmental > Aquatic > Marine > Epipelagic ...
ACAGTAAACGCCAAGAATAGCGTTAGAATGATTCTAAACTTTGTTTTCATTTTTGTTATTTATTTAAATTAGTCCTCGCAAAAGTGACGATTATAACTCAAATAACCAACTTTTTGTTTATTTAATTCTATTATTAATTAAGCATAATTAGCTAAATTGTACTATATCATTATATTATGTTCATATTTTATGTATTTTGTTAAACAATAATTGAATTTACGGAGCCATTTGCTGGTTTATTACTCAATTATTTAGAAACTAATTATTTTTGACATAAAAAAACCACCCGAATTGGGTGGTTTTTTATTGAATTAAAATATTAGATTATTGAATCACTATATTTTAATGTTGTACCGCACTCTGATTTTAATTGTTAATTGATGTTTTTTCAAATAAACCTATTACTCCAGGAAAATTTTTATTTGCTCCAATTTCTGACTGAGGGTATAAAAACCGTTGAGGAATACTTGTCGCTGACGTACTTTTTACAGGAATACTTAACACATTATTTGTTCTTCTTGCGTCATGAAACACTTGCAGTGATCCAATCATCGATATGTATTTCTCTTCTAGTATTTCATTTGTTAAGTTAATACCTGATGATGTGGACAGAGGGAAGTCTCCACTATATTCACTTGCTAAATGAGTTCTAGCCTCATTAAATGCAATTAGTCCTTCCGAACCTGTACTGCCATTTGCGCGTTGAGCAGCTTCAGCTTCGATTAATTTAGTTTCAATGTATGAAACCAATGGAAAGCTAGAGTCAATAGCAAAATAACCTCCAACATTTGTATTTAGTTCTGTTCCATCAAAATACACGTCTTTTCTTTTAGAATCACCTGGGGTGACTAGCAGTCTTGGTTCAGCTCCACTAAGTAGATTATGTAATTTGCTTGGTCCACCAGCTGTTAAATAGCCACCTCTTTCTTCCACTATAAACTGATAGTACAAGTTTCTTGATCCTGAACTTGAGGTGTGAATTGAAAGTAAATCATTTCCTAATGTGATGCCGCTTTTAGCCTCTGATAGCGCTGCAGGATAATCCTTGGCAACCAAATAATATCGGGCTTTTAGGGAGTGTGCTATTTCTGACCATGTTCCTTCGGATTTAAATCCGGTATCATAAGTGCCTGAGACAGTTGTTTCCCCAAGTTTTGATATTGCATCAGTCAGCAAGTCTTGAACATGAGCAAATACATCTACTTGACTGTCGTATAGTGGGTTTGGTGAAGTAATGTAATCACCAGCTTCTGAATCTGGTACATCTCCCCACAAACTAGTAGCTTCTCCGAGCAAAATCGCTTGCATTATTTTTGAAACTCCCTCCAAAAAGATGTCATCATTTTCTATTGCTTTCGTTTCTGCTAATTTTGATTGAGCTAACCCTGTGTAAAGGTCACTCCAGTCGTCATCAAAATCCCCAGAAGTCACAATATAACTATCCAAAGAAATATATTGTCTATCACTTCCTGTGAATTGATCTGTCCAAATGCCAGATATTCTTGAAGCTTGACTTCCGTTAATTTTAATTACAGCTAAGTTTGCTTGTCCTATTAAAAGGTCTCCTGGTGCATCTGTAAACTCATTTGGAGATTTATTAATTCCATCTGTGTAATCACTGCAAGAGCTGAAAATACTCAAAACAGTTAATAAGATTAAATTGAATTTCATTTTTTTCATTTTAATTATTTTAAAAAGTTAGATTTAAAGTAAATGCATAGGTTTGAGAAGATGGATTTGTAAAATAATCTAATCCCCTTCCGAGAGTTGCTCCAGTTAAATTTATGTCAGGGTCAAATCCATCAATTTTTGACCATAAAGCCAAATTTCTTCCTGATAAAGTAAGTCTAATTGATGAAAATCCAGCATTTTTAATCAACTTTTTAGGAAGATCGTATGCTAAAGAGACCTCTCTTAGTCGTGTCCATGAAGCGTCCTTTACGAAGCTCTCAGATTGGTTTCCAAACCCGCCTCCGTTCGCAGTGTACCATTCCAAATCTAAAGCAACATCACCGCCACCAAAATCTTGAATATTCCCTCTAAACGTTGTGCCATTTGAGATTGTTCTTCCATCAAAAGTTTTTAAATCTGCTGTTGCAGTAGATTCATTTGCTGTTTCTGGATGAATTCCAAAATATTTTAGAACTCCTTCAGTTCCAGCCCAGTGGTCGTTTCCTTGAGATGTTTCAAGTTGTGCGGATAAAGTAAAGCCTTTGTAGCTTAAAACAGTACCAACGCCTCCAATCCAATCTGGATTTGGATCTCCAAGAACTCCTTCTTCTTCGGAGATAGTAGGAAATCCATTATCGTCTAAAACGTAGCCTCCGTTTGAGTCTCTTGCAAATTTACCACCCCAAAGAGTTCCTACGGGATGGCCTTCTACAACTCTAGAAGAAGTACCGGTAAATCCAGCAAGGAATACTGATTCAACTCCATTTAAATCTGTGACTTTATTTTTGTTATGAGAGTAGTTAGCATTCAATTTCCAAGTAAAGTTAGTATTGTTAATTAGATTTACTGAACCATCTAGTTCTAATCCTTTATTAGTGATCTCAGCAGCATTAGCTCGTTTACCCAGGAATCCAGATGATGGAGCAACGTCCACATTCAGAATAGCATCACTTGTAGTTTTGTCGTATATTGTAAAACCTAAACTAGCTTTGTTATTGAAAAGCCTAATGTCAGCTCCAAATTCTAGTTCCTTTATACGTTCTTCTTTTAAGTCTGGATTGCCTAAAGTATTACTTCTTGAAAACGGATTTCCATAAGCTGCTGCTGACAGTCCGTCACCCCATGATGAGAATACACCCCCTGGGCCATAGGTTGTTGTTGTAGAGTAGGGTTCTGGAGTTATTCCAATTTCGCCATATGCAACTCTTACTTTACCAAATGACAAGATGTCGTTATTGACTAAGTCTGAAAATTTCCATCCAATTGAAGCACTTGGGTAGAATACATTTTCTTCAAAAGTTGATGATCTTTCGTAACGTGCAGATGCTTCAAAATATAATTGATCATACGCATCCATATTTAAAATAAAATATCCACCAGACTTTCTTGTTTCCTCCTTATAGCTGGCAATTGATTCGTTCGCTGCAGTAGCATTTCCAAAAATCCTTAGATCTCCCACTGCAGGATTAGTGAATTGTTCAGAAGTTCCCCCTAAGATTGAGTATTGATTCCTGTCAATAGACATACCCAAAATTAAATTTAAATTCAAATTTTCATTAATGATATGGGATGAGTTTAAAAAAGTATTAAAGTTTTCGGTCTTCTCTTTTAAATCACGCTCTCCATAAAAACCAGTTCCTAACCCTGCCGCAGAATTAACGGGAAAGTAATACTCTCTATGGTCGTTATAGTAATCTAGGCCATATCGGGTTGTAAGAGTTAAGTTTTCTTTAATTTTCCAATCGAACTGTGGGGTTATTGTAAACCTGTCAACATAATTAGGATTGTCTTGTTCGTTGATAGTCCAGCCTGGGTTGTTATAAGTTGGTGATGCAGAACCTAGGTAATTTCTATAACTTCTATGCGATTTAAGCGTTGGAAAACCGTCTGAATTGAAATAAGTTCCTACATAATCTCTGTTGTCAAAATCTGGTGCGGACCTTAAATAACCTAAATAAAGTCCTTGTAGATTTGATCCTTGTTGAATACGATCCGATCCAATTCTAGAATAACTCGCACTTACTTTGGATTTAATTTTCTCCGATAAATCGGTAACTTGATTTATTCTAAAAGTTTGTCTTCTATAGCTTGATTTTCCTTGTATTATTCCGTCTTGTCTCCAGTCAGAATAACTTATAAAGGTACTGCTTTTGTCTGCTCCAAAAGCTACATTTACTGAATTGTCAATTGTAATTCCTGTCCCAAAAACTTGATCACGGTTTGTGCTATTGAAAACTTCCGTTGAGTTTTTTGATGTTATTGGGTAAATGATATTTCCAGTAGCAGATTCAAATCTTGTGTTTCCTGTAGTAACAGTGTCATCTCCCCCAGTTCTATCTGAAATCCTATCTCCCCAAGACAATCCCGTGTTAGCTACCCACATCCCTCCATCCGATGAGTAGTCCTTGCCATCATCAAGCCACCATGAAGGATATCCTTGACCAAAAGTATTTTGTTTTTTGAATTCTACATTTATATTATCAAAAGCAACGGAGCTTTTTATGTTTACAACTGCTTTACTGTTCCTTTTTCCTCTTTTAGTTTTAATGACAATTACACCATTTGCTGCACCTGCTCCCCATACAGAAGCTGCTGCAACTCCCTTTAGTATCGTCACGCTTTCTACGTCTTCAGAACTTAGATCGTTCAGTCGTGATTGTTGAGTCACGCCGTCTGTAGCTCCTCCTACAGTGCCGTCTGTGGCACCTCCTGCACTTTTGTTTGACACTGGTACACCATCAATTATTATTAGTGGGTTCGAATTTCCATTTAGGGAGTTTTGTCCCCGAATTTGGATATAAGCTCCAGCCCCCGGGTCACCAGAATTTCTTGTAATTTTTAATCCAGAAGTTTTCCCTGCTAATCCTTGGATAATGCCAGATTCTTTGGATCTCTCCAGAGCATCTTTGTTAACTGTTGTTGATGAGCTTAAGTCTTCATCTTTTTTCTTTTCAAGCCCTAAAGCCGTCACCACCACCTCATCCAGCGTATTGTCTGATTGAAGTGATAAATTAATAGTGCTCGCTGCACCAACGGTTTTGTTTTGGGTGGCATACCCAACATAGCTGTAGCTAAGGACGTCACCCGCTTTTGCTTTAATAGAATACTTTCCGTCAAAGTCAGTAGTGGTTCCAGAGGAAGTTCCAACAACCAGAACGGTGGTTCCTATTAAAGGCAATCCATTTTCATCGGAGACGGTGCCCGATACTGTTTTTTGTTGTGCAAATGAAATCTGCACAATTAACGCCATAAATAGCGTTAAAATCATTGTAAATTTGGTTTTCATTCTTTAAATGTTTTGAATTAGTCTAATCCAAAAGTCTTAATAAAAAGTTAAGAAAAAAAATGCACCCCCTATATTTTAACATTCCTTTAACATAAAAAAGAGGTATTACTCTGTAAACAAAATTAAAATGTCGCCGTTAAGCTCAAATGCACTTTGGAGTCGGAGAACTTGAAGTTTTGTGTCTCTGTTTTACCATTGGCAAGGTTAAATTTTAAGAGGCCAGCTTCGGTGAGCAGTCCAAATCCAAAACCAAATCCAAACAGTTTTTGGTCGGATTGCGTGGGAGTTTCAAAATACGCAGCATCTATAATCGAATGCATGTAGAGCGCAGGACTGAGTTGGTAGCGGTATTCGGAAGCAAGAATTCCAAACTGGGTTGCATTAATGCTGTTTTCTTCAAAGCCGCGGATGGCGTTAATCCCGCCAAATCGAAGGAGTTCGTTTTGTAAATAGCTTTCAGAATTGATCCCTTGGGCATTAAGTCTGACGTAAACGCTATTTTTGAGATTCAGGCTAAAAACATTGGACGCATTTAGGGTGTATACTGTTTGATTGGTTTCTGTGTCTGTTGTTTTTCGTGTGGCTTTCGATAAGCGGATTTCAAAAAATCGTTTTAAAGGCACTAATATATTTTGGGGATTGCGTTGCTGATACACATAACGCAATTCATAAGCAGTGGTTCGATAGTCTTGAATCGTATTAATGGTTTCTGTTGTTAATGCGTTTGATTGTGAGGATTTAATTCCTAAAAACACTTTTTGTTTTGGGTTGATTTGATAGTACAAACTTGCAGCTTGTTCGGCCGTAGTAAAGGTGCTGTCTTTTTTGATAATATTTAATTGCAATTCGCTTCCGATGGGCGATTTAAATAAATAGGGGAGGGTGAGCTGAGTTTCAAAAGTTTTCAGATCATTTTCGTCGCTCCTATAATTAAGTCGAAACGATTCACCAAAATTCAAGTTGTTAACTAGATTGAGATTGAGATATCCATTTAACTCTAAGCTTCCCGAGATTTCGTCCGATCCAAATCCTAAAAACCCATCAAATCGATTGCTTTTGGTTTTTTCTAAATATAAATACACTCGGGTAGTGTCTTGTGTAAATAAAACTTCTGCAGGTCGAAGTTGGTTGGTGAAGTTGAGTTGATTCAGCGCTTCGGTTTTGGATCGAATGGCTTTAAGGTCAAAAGGCGTGTTGGTTTTTATGCCTAGATACTGTTTGATAAACGAACGCGGAAATTTTTCGTAGCCTTTAATTTCAACCGATTGTAGCTGTCTTGGTTGTTTTTTTTCAACGACTAAATCGGCGCTTAACGTTGTCTTATTTATAGGACTGATATTTTTTAAAGAGACGCTAGCAAAGGGATGGCTTTTTGAAGTTAATAAGGCGGTCAGTTTGTTAAGCATAGATTCTAGATCAGAAACACCCATACTATAATAGGCCTTGTTTTCAAGGTCGTTACGAGATTCTAGCTCTAAAAAATTAAAAAGTTCCTTATCTGCATATAGTTTAATGGTATCGTATTTTGGCCCCAGTGCCATCGCCACCACCACCATGGGGCGGTCTTTAGAGATTTTTAGAACTTGCGCTTCAATATACCCAAGTTGATAGAGTAGTGCTGTAAAGGATGAAATTTGAGTCTCAAGTGAGGCGAAATCTTCAAAGGTTTTTGTGTATCCGATCGTTTCGATTGCCTCCCTATGGAGCGCATCTGCGCTGGTAATTTTCAACTGAAAAGCTTGTGCAGTTCCTATATTAATGGCAGCAAACAAGCCCAAAACCCCAATAAATAACTTTAAACGAATCGTCACAAATATGATTTTCATGTAAAACTAACGTAAAAAGGGTTCTAATTATTTAATCGCCTTAAAAAAACGTAATTATTTTAAAATTATGGAGTTATGATTTGAATAATTCATTTTAATGTTTACCTTTGCAGCCCTCTAAGAAGAGGATTTAAAAAAAAATAGTATATAGAATATGCCAACAATTTCACAATTAGTAAGAAAAGGAAGAGCCAAAATAACTAAGAAGAGTAAATCGGCTGCTTTAGATTCTTGTCCTCAGCGACGTGGTGTGTGTACTCGTGTTTACACGACGACTCCAAAAAAACCAAATTCAGCAATGCGTAAAGTTGCAAGAGTTAGGTTGACAAATGGAAACGAAGTCAACGCATACATCGGTGGTGAAGGACATAATTTACAAGAGCACTCGATAGTATTAGTTAGAGGTGGAAGGGTAAAAGATTTACCAGGAGTTAGATACCACATTGTACGTGGGGCTTTAGACACCGCAGGTGTTTCAGGTCGTACACAACGTAGATCTAAGTATGGTGCAAAACGCCCTAAGAAATAATTTATTTTAAAAAGAAGACATGAGAAAAAAACAGGCGAAAAAAAGACCGCTGTTGCCAGATCCAAAATTTAACGATCAGTTGGTAACACGTTTCGTGAACATGATGATGTGGGACGGTAAAAAGTCGACAGCATTCAAAATTTTCTATGATGCAATGGTTATCGTAGAAGAAAAGAAAACAGACGAAGAAAAAACTGCAGTAGAAATATGGAAAGATGCTTTATCTAATGTGATGCCACACGTAGAAGTACGTAGCCGTCGTGTTGGAGGTGCAACCTTCCAAATTCCAATGCAAATACGACCAGATCGTAAAATATCGACCGCTATGAAGTGGTTAATTAGCTTTGCAAGAAAGCGAAATGAAAAATCTATGGCTTTAAAGTTAGCCTCTGAAGTTTTAGCTGCGGCTAAAGAAGAAGGCGCAGCTGTTAAAAAACGTACAGACACTCACAAGATGGCTGAAGCGAATAAAGCATTCTCTCACTTTAGATTTTAATTAGAAATGGCAAGAGATTTAAGATTCACAAGAAATATTGGGATTGCTGCGCATATTGATGCAGGAAAAACCACTACGACTGAACGTATTCTTTATTACACAGGCGTTTCTCACAAAATTGGAGAAGTACACGATGGTGCTGCGACAATGGACTGGATGGAACAAGAGCAAGAAAGAGGTATTACAATTACGTCTGCTGCAACAACCTGTGAATGGGAGTTTCCAACGGATAACGGAAAACCTGTTGAAGATACGAAAGGCTACCATTTTAATATTATTGATACTCCTGGTCACGTTGATTTTACGGTTGAAGTAAACCGTTCATTACGTGTACTTGATGGGTTAGTATTCTTGTTTAGTGCAGTTGATGGTGTTGAGCCACAATCTGAAACAAACTGGAGACTCGCCGATAACTACAAAGTGCCACGTATTGGTTTTGTTAATAAAATGGACCGTCAAGGCTCTGATTTTATGATGGTTTGTAGTCAAGTAAAAGAAATGTTAGGTTCTAATGCAGTACCGATCGTTTTAAATATTGGTGACGAAGAAGATTTTAAAGGAATTGTAGATTTAGTCAAAAACCGTGCGATTATTTGGCATGAAGAAGGTATGGGCGCAACATTTGATGTTGTTGACATTCCGGAAGATTTGAAAGAAGAAGCAAGAATCCTTCGTGCAAAACTTATTGAAGAAGTTGCAAGTTACGATGAGAATCTTTTAGAAAAATTCATGGAAGATGAAGATTCTATCACAGAAGAAGAAGTGCACAATGCATTGAGAGCTGCTGTAATGGATATGGCCATCATTCCTATGATTTGTGGTTCTGCGTTTAAAAATAAAGGGGTTCAGTTTCTTTTAGATGCTGTCTGTCGTTATTTACCTGCACCAACGGATAAAGAAGGTATTGTAGGTGTGAACCCAGATACTGAATTAGAAGAAATTAGAAAACCAGATGTAAAGGAGCCGTTTGCTGCTTTAGCATTTAAAATTGCTACCGATCCTTTTGTAGGTCGTTTGGCATTTTTTAGAGCTTATTCTGGTCGTTTAGATGCAGGATCATATGTGTTAAATAACCGTTCTGGTAAAAAAGAACGTATATCACGTATCTATCAAATGCACGCCAATAAACAAAATGCAATCGATTATATCGAAGCGGGTGATATTGGAGCTGCTGTTGGATTTAAATCCATCAAAACAGGCGATACATTGTCTGCAGAAAAGCATCCTATTGTTTTAGAATCGATGGACTTCCCGGATCCAGTAATTGGAATTGCGGTGGAACCTAAGACTAAGGCAGATGTTGATAAACTAGGCTTAGGTTTAGCGAAGTTAGCAGAAGAAGATCCAACGTTTACAGTACGTTCTGACGAAGCTTCAGGACAAACGATTATCTCAGGAATGGGTGAATTACACTTAGATGTAATTGTCGATCGTTTACGTCGTGAGTTTAAAGTAGAAGTTAATCAAGGTCAACCACAAGTTGAGTATAAAGAAGCGATTACACAATCGGCAAATCACAGAGAAGTTTACAAAAAACAATCGGGTGGTCGTGGTAAATTTGCAGATATTGTATTTACAATTGAGCCCGCAGATGAAGGCGAAATTGGACTTCAGTTTGTATCTGCCATTAAAGGTGGAAACGTTCCTAAGGAATTTATTCCTTCGATCGAAAAAGGATTCAAAATGGCGATGGTCAATGGACCTCTTGCAGGCTACGAAGTGGATGCTGTAAAAGTGACTTTAAAAGATGGATCGTATCACGATGTGGATTCGGATCAACTATCTTTTGAATTAGCCGCGAAGCTTGGATTTAAAAATTCAGCCAAAGCAGCCAAAGCAGTGATCATGGAACCAATCATGAAATTAGAAGTTATTACTCCTGAGGAAAACATGGGAGATATTGTAGGAGACCTTAACCGTCGTCGTGGACAAGTAAGTGACATGGGCGATAGAGCAGGTGCAAAAACTGTAAAAGCTACAGTGCCTCTTTCAGAAATGTTTGGTTATGTAACCACACTTAGAACGTTATCATCAGGGCGTGCAACTTCCACTATGGAATTTTCACACTATGCTGAAACGCCTTCAAACATCTCAGAAGAAGTTATTAAAGAAGCTAAAGGAATCCAATCTTAAAAGTTAAGAACATGAGTCAAAAAATCAGAATAAAATTAAAGTCTTACGATCATAACTTAGTAGACAAGTCTGCTGATAAGATTGTAAAAACAGTAAAAAGTACAGGTGCCGTTGTTACTGGACCAATTCCATTACCAACACACAAAAAACTGTTTACCGTATTACGTTCTCCTCACGTTAACAAAAAATCGAGAGAACAATTTCAATTAAGCTCTTACAAGAGATTATTAGATATTTATAGTTCTTCATCAAAAACAATTGATGCTTTGATGAAGCTAGAATTACCGAGTGGTGTAGAAGTAGAGATTAAAGTGTAATTTCTTTAATTGAATAATATATTTAAAAAAAAAATCCTTTACGTTTTACGTTAAGGATTTTTTTTTACTTTTATCACATTATGCATATTTAATCTTTAGATATATAAAGACCGAGTTAAGGAATAGAGGAGAGCAGTCAACATAAAAGTAAATTAAAGGTTTTCATCCTACTGTGGAAATCATGTCTGCTAATTATGAGTTAGTGTTTTATTTTTGTTGTTTATGAGTGAAATTTAGTTGTTTGTATATTTTTTTTCTTAACCTAAAAATTAATATAAATATTGCATGTAATTTTAACTCAATTCTGAAACCTATGATTTTTAAAGCCCCCAAGCTTCTACTAGTATTTTTTACTTTTATCAATTTTATTTACCCGCAACAACCGCAACATTCCAACAAAGTTATTGGCTATTATGCGCAATGGGCTATTTATGCTCGTGATTACAATGTTTTAGATATTGAAGCAGATAAGCTCACACACTTGTTATATGCTTTTTATAATCCTGTGTATAATAGCGAAACCGATACGGCTTCTTTAGAAAGTTTAGATTTACATGCCGACTATAATCACAATGAAAGCGGTTTGCTTACTAGTGAGCCAGAATATGGAAAGGGAAATATTGGTGAATTAAAATTATTAAAACAAGACTTTCCACATCTAAAAGTTCTAATTTCAGTAGGAGGTTGGACGAAGTCTCAAGATTTTCCAGCGATCGCAGCTAGTGCAAACGCAAGAACTACGTTCACTCAAAGTATGGTTACGTTTTTGACGGATCATCCATGGATTGATGGATTTGATTTTGACTGGGAGTTTCCTGTTTTAGGAGGTACCGACGGCAATGAATCTGTCAATGACGGGATCATTCCTGCACAACCCCATACGGTTGATGACCATAAAAACTTTGTATATCTACTAAAAGCAGTTAGAGAAGGCTTTGATGCCGCAGGAATGACCGACAAAGAAGTGTCTATATCCATGGGTAATAATGTTGCAAATGCTGCAGCTCAATTTATAGGTCCAGCAAATGAAGCTTCTAATGGGATGACCGAAAACATTATGGATTTCTGTGATTTCGTCTCCTTTTTCGGTTATGATTTTGGAGGTAATTGGAATGATATAACATGTTATAATGCCCCCTTATTTGGTGGAGATAATGTAAATGATCCATTACATAACCCCTCTGGGAGAAATCAAGTTCTCGATGAATTAGTTGATGTATATCTCACCGATGTAGGTATTCCAGCCGACAAGTTAGTTATGGGGCTGCCTTTTTATGGTAAACTTTTTGAAGGGGTTTCATCTACTGGCGTAGATCCTAATAATCCAGGTCTTTATGAGGCAGCCCCTAGACTAGTCAACACGGCCTGTAGATTACCTCAGGCTCCATTAGGCACTTGGGATGAGAGAAATTGCGAACATTCAGGGGCCATTGAATTTTGTGATTTATCTCAAGGCATTGGAACCAATACACATCACTATTTAGATGCCAGCAATCCTTTAGTCGTTTCTTCTACTGCAGCAGCTGCTGGTTGGGTTCGTCATTGGGATGATGTTGCAAAAGTTCCTTATCTGTATAATGCGACAGAAAATAAATTTATAAGTTACGACGATGCAGAATCTATAAATATTAAAGTTAAATATGCATTAGCAAAACAATTAGGCGGCGTGATGATTTGGGAGCTTTCTCAAGATGCTCGAAATTCTGATAATGGTCTTCTAGATGTTGTAGATGCATCACTTATTGATGTTCCTTATGACATCTCTTTGAGTTTTATAAAGCCAGATAGATCTCCAATTTCAGGGGTAGAAGTTAAACTTAAAGATCATAACGATATTCTATTAGAAACGTTGACTTCTGACAATAATGGTCAAGTTAAGTTTGCAGACAAAGATGGATACAACACATACAATTTAAGCTACACCTATAGTGGATATTCCTTTTTGCCAAGTAGTATCAGTTATGAAGCACAAGAATTTGACTCTGACAAACAAGTAACAATTACGGGATCTGATCAAATATATTCAATTCAAGGAACCGTTAAGGAAAATGGTCAATTATTCCCAAATATTGATGTTGTTTTAAAAGATACCGATGACCAGGAATTAAAAAGAGTAACCTCTACCAATGGAAATTTCACGTTCAGTTCTGTTATCGGGAGTTTAGATTACACCATAGTTGCAGTAAAAGATTATTATTCTTTTACAAGTATAGATTATACTAATTTAACTTCTAACCAAACCAATCAAGAGTTAACAGCCACAAGAAATTCATACAGTATTTCTGGGAATGTAACTGCTGCAAACAATGCACTTCAAGGGGTAACTATTACGGCTGAGGGTAATAATGAGACTTACACCGCAACAACAGATCTTGAGGGAGATTATACAATTACTAATGTTCCTGCTGGATACAATTATACGGTAACCCCTAGTTTTAATTCTGTTGTATTTGCGCCAACCGAGATTGATTTTAATTCTTTAAAGAGCAATAGTACTGCAAATTTTAAAGAAAATTTAGGTCTTATTTACGGAACCGTAAAACAAGGAATTACGCCTGTTGAAGGTGCTGTCGTCAGTCTTATCCTTAATTGGGTAGATGATGCTACTCATGGATATCAAAATATTTTAAAAACAACAAATTCTGACGGAGAATATTTTTATACCAAAACGGAATTAGAAGGCTACACTACTATTTTTACTCTTAAAGTTGTTGAATCGTGGCAAGATCCAACCTATTACCCTTCAGACTTAACCAATTTAGCGATTACAGTAAGTCCTCAAGAGTATAATTTTAATTCAACTTTGAGTATAAATGAGAATATCAAAAATGAAGGACTACAAATTTTTCCAAATCCTGTTTCAGATATTTTAACGGTTAAATTAAACAGTCAAATCTCAATACGATCTATTAAGACTTTCAATCTGATTGGAAAAGAAGTCAGTCATAGTTATAATAAAAATTATATTGATTTGAATCACTTAAATAGTGGATTGTATATTATTGAAATTAAAACAAACACAAATACATTCTATAAAAAAATAATTAAGGAGTAGTAGTAACCACTTATTCCATTTTTTTTTGGAATAACAGATTGTTAAACGTTAAAACTCCTTTATTGTTTAAAAATTATAATATAAAAATTGCTTGTTACTTAATATAAAAATAAAAAAGTATGACCTATATTTCACCCTATTTATTCGTTTTAGCATTTTTTTTTACACAGAATTTTTTTGCTGAAAAATTAGATGTCTCCACAACGAGTAAAGAAAGTTACTCCCTGCCTTTTTCTAAATTTAATGTTGGTAATGAACCCAAAGAAAAACAGGACACTTCTATGGGAACAAATGGTGTTCATGATAAAAGAGCCCTTCAAGTCAATGAAAATACCTCTGAAGTTTTAAGTGATTTATTACAATCTTCAGATTGGAATACTTATTTACCTTACCGGTGGGGTTATGATATTGTTTCTTTGGAACGAACAGACGATTTTTACACGTATGAAAAGCTAAATGAAGCCATAACAACTATTAGTAAATTTGAGTTGCTTATCGAACGTAGATGTGGTACAAACCAAACCCAAGTTACTCATACCAATTTAGAGACCAATGTCAGCAAAATAGTTTCTATAAGTACACATTATAATGCTACTTGGAATATCATTAAACCGTTGGTAAAGGAGAAAGTTTCTTACGCAAAGTTTTTATCGGAAGGAACTATTGATACCAGAAAGAGAGAACTGGCTGCTTTTCTTGCAAATATCTCTCACGAAACAACAGGAGGTCCCATTTCTGGAAACACTTATGAATGGGGATTGTTCTTTAGAGAAGAAGGAGAAAACACTGAAGAACCCCCTAATGATTACGTTTCTACTAACGCAGAATACCCTCCAGTTCCAGGAAAATCTTACCATGGTCGTGGTCCTATACAGTTGAGTTATAACTACAACTATGGGCAAGCTAGTGAACATATTTTTGGCGATAAAACCATCTTGCTAAATAATCCAGAATTGGTTTCAACAGATGCTTCTATATCATTTATGACTGCTATTTGGTTTTGGATGACTCCTCAGGCGCCAAAACCCTCAGCACATGATGTAATGGTCGGCAACTGGACGCCAACTGACGACGAAATTCTCGATCATAGATTACCTGGACTCGGAATGACTGCTAATATAATAAATGGAGGAGTAGAATGTGGATTGGCAGATACAACACACGAAAAACCACAAATGCAAGATAGAATTAATTATTATAAACGTTACACGGGACTTTTACAAGTAAGTAAAGGCCTAGATGGCGATGAAACTTGTAATACTTGTGGGTGCGCTTCTATGAAAAACTATGCTAATGGAGGGATTTCAGAATCTTGCGACCCCCAAGATATTATATCAATCGTTATTGAAGAGCCAATAGATGGTGCTCTAATAGAGGATTCAAGTCTGGGATCGAGAACTATTAAATCAGTTTATCCTACAGATAAAGGGACGGTTTCTGATTTTAAATTAATTATAGATAATGATACTTATACAAATACTGATCTAAACTGGAGTCCAAGATTCTTCAAATCATATACAATAGAAGGCACTGTTAATATTGAGGATATTCCTTATATGGATACCGCAGTTGTGACTATATATGACGATTCAAATACAATTGACTGTAGTAATTTAGAAGTTTGGGAATCAAAAGATTATGATGGAGGTAGTATTGTTCAATTCAATGATGAAATTTTTAGATCCAAATATTATACAAGTACAGAGCCTAGTAGTACTGAATGGGAAAAAATAGGAGGATGTTTAAGTAATGTACCACCTACATTGTCAATTTCTAGTACTAAAAAAGATGCAAACTATGAGATCAAGGCAAATTCATCAGATGCAGATAGTGGGCTATTTTTTATAGATTTATACGTTAATGGAGACTTAAAAGAATCCTATAATCCTCGTCTACAAATTTCCGATGTGATTAACTCCAATGAACATGATTTTTTAGTCGTCCCAAATCCAACAGAAACAGAGCATAAAATCAAGGTAATTACCTATGATAAATATGGTGCTTCAGAAAGCAAAGAAATTACTATTACAACGACCTTAGGGTTAGATAATGTCTCATTAGACTTATTTAAACTCTACCCAAACCCTGTGAATGATAAATTAATCATTGAAAATGATATTAGTATTGAATCCATCAAAATAATGGATATTCAAGGAAAGGAAGTTTTGTATAAAAAAATGCAAAACACTGACTCAATTATAGAGTTAGGGCATCTAAATACAGGGTTATATTTTTTAGAGATAAAAACGAACACAAAAAAACTGTATAAAAAAATATTTAAAAAATAAATTAAGCTATCAATTATGAAGACAAACACACCCATCGGTTCTTGTTTAAAGGTTTCGAAATTTTTATTTCAAAACATTTTAGTATTCACTTTTATAATTAAAAGTGTTGCTGTTATCGGACAAAACGAAACCTATACTAAAAATTATATGGTCGGTAGCAACTCATACGAGCTGACTCTAACTTACCAACCTAAAAGTTATGATGAAGTTCTTTTAGATATAGATTTAAAAAACACTGGCACAACCGATATTGAAATGAGAGATTCGGCCATTAGACTGGTAAATAACAATATAGCTGTGTATGGTAGCTTTGTACCGAATGGAGATCTTTCATATCCAACGGTTTCTTTAGATCAAGTTCCTGATGGTTTACAGTATGTCGTTACATTAAATATTGCTTTGGAGTTAGGGAGCTGGGTCGATTCTAAATTGTCACCCAACGAAACCGTGCGCGTGAGTCAGTTGGCCCTTGGGACTGGGCTTAAGGAGTTATCCCCTTTTAGTGGACTAGCCGATCAAGTGCGATTCTATACTTCGGAATTGATTCCTCCACTTTTTACGAATGTAACGGTCGCTATTCAAAATAATAATAATACTTCTGTTTCCGTAGTTTTAGAAAATCAAAGGACGCAAGGGCAAAGTATTGAAATGATTACAACATCAAGCAATGTTTCACTGCGTACAGATCAAGAATTTCATATTTGGTCAAATAATTTCGCGAGCGGAACGCTGTTTTATACAAGTCCATATTCCAAAAATGCTCCCTTAGTATTTACGCCTAATCTGACTAATAATTCAGTTACAATTTCTTATACACCCTCGCCAGCAGATGTTGGAAGTGTTGATTTTAAGGTCACAGGGTTGCCAGATGGCGTATCAACAAAGACAACATTAACGAGCACCACACAAAGTGGAGTCTCTTATGAGGACTCAATAATTAATGGGACCAATCTTAATGAGAATATTCTTGTTTCTACATATAAAATAGTTGTTAATAGTTACACAGATACTGAAAATAACATTATTTATACTCCCGAATACAATGATTCTTTAACAGTAACAAATGGCGAAACAACAACGTCAATTATTGATTTTAATGCGACACAGATCTATCCTTTTACAGTGAATGGGTTTCCAGAATATTTATCGCATGGAACCGTGACAAGCGGAGATGCCTCACATGATGATAATTTACAAGCATCGGAATTAGATGTTCTTTTTAGATACTCTGGCCTTGATGGCGCAGGAGATAGAGGCACGGTTCCTACAATGTATTCTACAATCAATTGTATTGCGCAGTCCAGACGGTTAGAAGCATTTCAAACTCCCAGAAAAATATTACCTCTATTTGTGCACTACACGGCAAATGCTAGTGGGGGAGGAACAAAGGAAGCTCTTAAAGATCTTGGAATAAATATAAACGATACTCCTAACGATAACACGCCTAACGATAACATGATATTTCATTATCGTAATCTAATTCAAGAGATTATGATAATTCTTAATTCGGAAGATGCTGATCACCCAATCCCAGGGTCATTTCTTATTAGCCCCGACTTTTTAGGAGCCATGCAACAAGATGTGTCTGCTGATAATGGTACGGATCACGATATTTTAACTCGAGTAATAGATGTCAATGAAGATATTCTTGCAGCATTTGAGGAAGAATTTGGGGCAATGCATATAAACACGACCTCCCTGCCTATGTTTGAAGATAATATACAAGGCTATTTTCAATCTATAAATTATGTTATTAAAACTATAGGAGAATGTAAAATACCTTTCGGATATCAAGAAAATGTATGGGCTGCGGGCTCAGGCTTATGGGTTTTTGAAGAAGCCGGAGAATTTGATACGGCTGCAAATCAAGGGGCCGAGGTTATAGATTTTATAAATAACTTGGAACTCTATACAGGGCCATGGAAACCAGACTTTATTGCTTTTGATCGCTATGAACGAGATTGCTTTGGACCAGCTGCAATTACAAGTTATGCTTGGACCGCTAAACATTGGGATCGATATTTAGATTTTTGTAAAATAATTGCTGAAGGGATAGGAGATGTTCCTATTATGCTTTGGCAAATACCTGGGGGGCATATGGCAACAACTTCTGAAACACTAAACAATTATGATGTTTCTACATATTCTTCTGCAGCGGGGCCTTACTTTTTAGGAGATTCTAATATAGGAACAAACCTTAATGCTATTATTCCAGAAGTTAGAAACATTCAATTACCCTCTTCTTCTAGTCATTATGGGACCTCTAGTACTGTTGGTGACTTACTAGCTAGAGATAATAATTATGATTGGTCCACGTCCAATTTATCTAGACTAGCAGATATGAATGTCTTTTCGATTCTTTGGGGCGGTGGTTCAACAACGGGTACCGGAAGTATTGGAACTAATGGGGCTGGAGATGATGGTTGGTTGGCTGATAAAATTAACACCTACTATGAAAATTTAGTATTTAGTACAACGGTTGACCCTGCCTATCAAGTTTTTTGTTGTTTAGCGGTTGCGGGATGCAAAAACATTACAGTAAATTTAGATGAAAATAACGAAGGGACAATCGAAGCTAAAGACGTGTATAGCGGAGATGCAGAATGTGGTAATATATCCCTTAGTATACCCCAAACCACATTCGACGATTCTGACATAGGAGCAAATAATGTGACTCTAACGATCACAGATGAAAATAATATTGAAACGACGTGTACATCTGTCGTAACTGTAGTTGCAAAAACCTTTGGAATTGATGATCAAGAATTAAGTCTTTCAGCGATTGTTTTATACCCTAACCCTGCCGAACATGTGATACATATAAGTAACCCCCAACAAATTGAATTAAACAGGGTCAGTGTTTATGATCTAAAAGGAAGAAAACTAAAAACCTATAAATTTAAGAGTGTGAGTACAGAAAAAACAGTGGATGTTTCAACCTTAGCCATAGCGCCTTATGTGGTTGTAATTGAAACTCCCCAAGGAAATGTTGTGAAATATCTCATTAAAAAATAGAGGAGTCGCCTTGTAAACTTTTTTTTAATTTATAAATAATAAGGAGGATTGTTGTGATTTTTACAAGCTTAATGTAATTACAGACGCAGATCATTAGTTATAGAAAAAATAAAAACTGGTAGAGTTAAGCTTATTTTTATCCATAAATCAAACAATACCTTCAAACGCATTTTATATCTGTATTCTCAAAACAGAAGATAGTATCGGTGTATTTAAAATTATCTCTAAATAATTTAGGTGGATAGATTATATTTATCTAAATTTGCAGCTCGAAAAACATAGGATAACACCTTGTTGATTGATATAGTCACTGAAAATCAGCGATTTACATGTCCCAAGCTTAGTGCAAGGGAAAAACGGAAAAAATACAATTCAGGGTTGAAACGTATTTTGACCCTTTGTTTTGGAATAAAAAGAGTTAATTAATAAATAAATAAATATGTCTGGGTTAATAGGAAAAAAAATCGGAATGACCAGCATCTTCGACGCGAATGGTAAAAACATGCCATGTACCGTATTAGAAGTTGGACCATGCGTTGTTACCCAAGTCAGAACCGAAGAAGTTGACGGCTATACAGCTCTTCAACTTGGTTTCGATGACAAGACAGAGAAAAGTGCTACGAAAGCTGACTTAGGTCATGCCAAAAAAGCAGGAACTTCTGTTAAGAGAAAAGTCGCGGAATTTAAAGGATTTGATGAGGAGTACAAATTAGGAGACACCATAACAGTTGAGCACTTTGCCGAAGGCGAATTTGTGGACGTTACAGGGACTTCAAAAGGAAAAGGATTTCAAGGGGTTGTAAAACGTCATGGATTTGCTGGTGTTGGTCAAGCGACCCACGGTCAGCATAACCGTTTACGTGCACCGGGATCTATTGGTGCGGCTTCGTATCCTGCAAGAGTTTTCAAAGGAATGAAAATGGCAGGTCGTATGGGAACCGACACAGTTAAAGTTCAAAATTTAAGAGTTTTAAAAGTAGTGACTGAAAAGAATCTACTTGTGGTTAAAGGATGTGTTCCTGGACCTAAAAACGCTTATGTAACGATTCAGAAATAATGAAAGTAGCAGTTTTAGATTTAAACGGAAAAGATACAGGTAGAAAGGCAGACCTTTCTAACGATGTATTCGCTATAGAGCCTAATAACCATGCAGTTTACTTAGATGTTAAGCAATATCTTGCTAACCAACGTCAAGGAACGCACAAGGCCAAAGAGAGAGCTGAGATTACGGGAAGTACTCGTAAGATCAAGAAGCAAAAAGGAACTGGTACCGCCCGTGCGGGTAGTATCAAGTCTGGTGTTTTTAGAGGTGGTGGTCGTATGTTCGGTCCACGTCCAAGAAACTACAGTTTCAAATTGAATAAAAATTTAAAGCGTTTGGCACGTAAATCGGCCTTTTCGATCAAAGCATCTGAAAAGTCAATTACAGTGTTAGAAGACTTCACTTTTGATTCTCCAAAAACTAAGAATTTTACAGCAGTCTTAAAGGCGTTAAACCTTGAGAGTAAAAAGTCTTTATTTGTCTTGGGAGGCTCAAATAATAATGTATATTTGTCGTCGCGCAATTTAAAGAGCTCTGAAGTTTTAATAGACTCAGAAATAAGTACTTACAAAGTTTTAAACGCCAATCAGGTTGTTATTTTTGAAAGTGCATTAAAAAGTATTGAAACGAATTTAAGTAAATAAGAAAACCATGAGTATCTTAATTAAACCAATAATCACAGAGAAAGCAACACAAGCTAGTGAGTTGAAAAACTGCTACAGCTTTCAAGTGAATACGAAGGCGAACAAGGTAGAAATCAAAAAAGCAGTGGAAGCTGCTTACGGTGTTTCTGTTGAAAAAGTTCGTACAATAAATGTCCGTCCAGATCGAAAAACCAAGTTTACAAAAACGGGGATTCAACATGGTAAAACAAATGCTGTTAAAAAAGCACTTGTACAACTGGCGGAAGGTGAAACGATTGATTTATACGCTAATATCTAATTAGACAAACATGTCAGTAAGAAAATTAAAACCAGTCACCCCTGGACAGCGATTTAGAGTAGTTAACGGCTATGATGCCATTACTACTGATAAGCCGGAGAAGAGTTTATTAACTCCGAATAAACGTTCAGGTGGTAGAAACAGTCAAGGAAAAATGACCATGCGCTATATCGGTGGCGGTCATAAAAAAAGGTATCGTATTATCGACTTCAAAAGAGACAAAGCTGGAATTCCAGCCGAGGTGAAGTCTATAGAATACGATCCAAATAGAACGGCATTCATTGCACTTCTCAATTATCAAGATGGTGAAAAACGTTATATCATTGCACAAAACGGTCTTCAAGTAGGACAGAAGTTAGTGTCAGGTGTCGACGTTGCTCCAGAAATTGGAAATGCATTGCCATTGAGTCAAATTCCATTAGGAACCATTATTTCTTGTATCGAACTTCGTCCGGGACAAGGAGCCGTTATGGCACGTAGTGCTGGTGCATTTGCACAATTAATGGCAAGAGACGGTAAGTTTGCTACGGTAAAATTACCATCCGGTGAAACTCGTTTACTATTGTTAGGATGTTACGCTACTATTGGTGTGGTATCTAACTCGGATCATCAATTATTGGTGTCTGGTAAAGCAGGTAGAAGCCGTTGGTTAGGAAGACGTCCAAGAACAAGACCAGTTGTTATGAATCCAGTCGATCACCCAATGGGTGGTGGTGAAGGAAAATCATCAGGTGGACATCCTCGTTCTAGAAATGGTATTCCTGCAAAAGGATTTAGAACTCGTTCTAAGACTAAAGCAAGTAATAAGTATATTATAGAACGTAGAAAGAAATAATAAGACATGGCAAGATCATTAAAAAAAGGACCTTTCGTTCATTATAAGTTAGAAAGAAAAGTGGCTGCTAACGTAGACGCTAACAAAAAAACGGTTATCAAAACATGGTCTAGAGCCAGTATGATTACCCCAGATTTTGTAGGGCAAACAATCGCAGTTCACAATGGCCGTCAATTTGTTCCAGTATACGTTACTGAAAACATGGTAGGACATAAACTAGGAGAATTTTCACCAACACGTTCATTCCGTGGACACGCAGGTGCTAAAAATAAAGGTAAAAAATAAGAGCTATGGGAAGTCGTAAAAAAGAAATGGCAGACGCTATTAAGGCCGGAAAAAAGCAAATCGCTTTTGCAAAGCTTAATAACTGTCCTACGTCACCAAGAAAAATGCGCTTAGTAGCTGATTTAGTAAGAGGCGAAAAGGTAGAAAAGGCACTTAACGTTTTGAGATTTAGTTCAAAAGAAGCGTCACGTCGTTTAGAAAAATTAGTTCTATCGGCTGTTGCAAACTGGCAATCTAAAAACGAAGACGCAAGCATTGAGGACGCTGATCTTTTTGTAAAAGAAATCAGAGTGGATGGTGGTACAATGTTAAAGAGACTACGTCCGGCACCTCAAGGTCGTGCACACAGAATTAGAAAAAGATCTAATCACGTAACAGTGGTTTTAGGATCTAAAAATAACACACAAAGCAATTAATAAATGGGACAAAAGACAAATCCAATAGGAAATCGCCTTGGAATCATCAGAGGATGGGAATCTAACTGGTACGGAGGAAATGATTACGGAGACAAGCTTGCTGAGGATGATAAAATCAGAAAGTACATCTTTGTTCGTTTAGTAAAAGCTAGTGTATCTAGAGTGATTATCGAAAGAACTCTTAAACTTGTAACCGTTACTATCACAACGGCTCGTCCTGGTATCATTATTGGTAAAGGCGGTCAAGAGGTAGACAAGTTGAAGGAAGAATTAAGAAAACTCACAAACAAAGAAGTTCAATTAAACATCTTTGAAATCAAACGCCCAGAATTAGATGCGTTTTTAGTAGCAACGAGTGTTGCTCGTCAAATTGAAAACCGTATTTCTTACAAGCGTGCAATCAAAATGGCGATTCAAGCCACGATGCGAATGAACTCTGAAGGGATTAAGATTCAAATTAGTGGTCGTTTAAACGGTGCTGAAATGGCACGTAGTGAACACTACAAAGATGGAAGAATTCCTTTATCTACATTTAGAGCTGATATAGATTATGCTCTTGTTGAAGCCCATACTACTTATGGTAGATTAGGTATCAAAGTGTGGATTATGAAAGGTGAAGTGTATGGAAAACGTGAATTATCTCCCTTAGTTGGTCTTTCAAAAGGTCAAGACAAAGGAAATCGTTCATCGAATTCGAAACCTCGCCGTAGAAAGTAATTTTTTATAAATTAAAAGAAAATGTTACAACCAAAAAGAACAAAATTTCGTAAAGTCCAGAAAGGACGCATGAAAGGAAACTCCGAGAGAGGACATCAACTTTCTAACGGAATGTTTGGTATAAAATCACTCGATTCAAATTTTTTAACTTCACGTCAAATTGAAGCTGCTCGTATCGCTGCAACACGCCATATGAAAAGAGAAGGTCAGTTATGGATAAAAATATTTCCAGACAAGCCAATCACAAAAAAGCCGCTTGAAGTAAGGATGGGTAAAGGAAAAGGTGCCGTTGAATATTGGGCAGCTGTTGTGAAACCTGGAAGAATTTTATTTGAAATTGGTGGTGTACCACTAATCGTTGCTAAAGAAGCATTGCGTTTAGCGGCTCAAAAATTACCAGTTAAAACCAAATTTGTAATCGCTAGAGACTACGAAGCTTAATTTTATTGATATTATGAAACAATCTGAAATTAAAGAACTATCGACAGCTGAGTTGCAAGAAAAACTTAGTGATACGAAAAAGACTTACGAGGATCTGAAAATGACCCACGCAATATCACCACTCGAAAATCCAATCCAATTACGATCTGTTAGAAGATCTGTAGCACGATTGGCAACGGAGTTAACTAATAGAGAAGTGCAATAATTGTATTCTGCTGAAAGATGGAAAAAAGAAATTTAAGAAAAGAACGTATAGGCGTTGTTACAAGTAACAAAATGATGAAATCAATCGTGGTTTCTGAAGTGAAAAAAGTAAAACATCCTATGTACGGAAAGTTCGTGCTAAAGACTAAAAAGTACGTAGCACACGACGAGCAAAACGACTGTAACGAAGGTGATACTGTAAGGATCATGGAAACGAGACCCTTGAGTAAATCTAAATGTTGGAGATTAGTAGAAATCATTGATAGAGCTAAATAATTATGGTACAACAAGAATCAAGATTAAAAGTAGCTGACAATACTGGAGCAAAAGAGGTGTTAACCATTCGTGTTCTAGGGGGTACAAAACGTAGATATGCATCCTTAGGTGACAAAATTGTTGTGACTGTAAAAGATGCAACGCCTAACGGAACCATCAAAAAAGGAGCTGTTTCAACCGCTGTAGTGGTTAGAACTGCAAAAGAAGTAAGACGTCCAGACGGATCTTATATAAGATTTGACGACAACGCCTGTGTTCTTTTGAATCCTACTGGTGAAATGAGAGGAACTCGTGTTTTTGGACCTGTCGCAAGAGAGCTTCGTGATAAGCAGTTCATGAAGATTGTATCACTAGCACCAGAAGTGCTTTAATTTAAGAAACATGGGAAAGCTAAAAGTTAAAACAGGAGATACCGTAAGAGTTATTGCTGGAGACCATAAAGGGTCTGAAGGTAAAATTGTGAAAGTATTACTAGACAAAAATAAAGTGATCGTTGAAGGGGTAAACATGGTTAAAAAACACATGAAGCCTAGTGCTCAAAGCCCTCAAGGTGGTATCGTAGAAAAAGAAGCGTCAATCCAAATATCTAACTTATCTTTGTTAACTTCGAAAGGAGAAACAACGAGAGTTGGTTATAAAGTTGAAGACGGTAAGAAAGTAAGATTTGCGAAAAAATCTAACGAAGTAATTTAAGAATTATGGGATACATTCCAAGATTAAAACAAGAGTATAAAGACAGAGTAATGTCGGCTCTTACAGAAGAATTCGGATATAAAAATGTAATGCAAGTTCCAAAACTGCAAAAGATAGTGATATCTAAAGGTGTTGGTGCTGCTGTTGCAGATAAGAAGTTAATTGACTATGCTATTGATGAGGTGACTAAAATCTCTGGTCAAAAAGCAGTTGCTACGATATCCAAAAAAGATGTTGCATCTTTTAAATTACGTAAAGGAATGCCAATCGGTGTTAAAGTAACCTTACGTGGTGAGAAAATGTATGAGTTTTTAGACCGTTTAGTTACTTCTGCACTTCCACGTGTAAGAGACTTCAATGGAATTAAAGCAAATGGATTTGATGGTAGAGGTAATTACAATTTAGGGATTACAGAACAAATTATCTTTCCAGAAATTAACATTGATAAAGTCAATAAAATTTCGGGAATGGACATCACATTTGTTACAGATGCTGATACCGATAAAGAAGCGAAATCATTATTAACAGAATTAGGGGTCCCTTTTAAAAAGAATTAAGCTATGGCTAAAGAATCAATGAAAGCCCGTGAGGTAAAAAGAGCAAAAGTAGTTGCAAAATATGCAGACAGACGTAAAGCGTTAAAGGAAGCTGGCGATTATCAAGGCTTACAAAAATTACCTGTAAATGCATCACCTGTACGTATGCACAACAGATGTAAACTAACGGGTCGTCCAAAAGGATATATGCGTCAGTTTGGTCTCTCAAGAGTTATGTTTAGAGAAATGGCTAACAACGGGTTAATCCCAGGTGTTAGAAAAGCAAGTTGGTAAAATTATAAATGGGTTTAAGGTTCTAATATTAGAAAACCAAGACCGCAAATTAATACACTATGTATACAGATCCAATAGCGGATTATTTAACAAGAATTAGAAATGCAGTCCGTGCAAATCACAGAGTCGTTGAGATTCCTGCGTCTAATTTAAAGAAAGAAATCACCAAAATATTATTCCAACAAGGATATGTTTTAAGTTACAAGTTTGATGATTCTACTGTACAAGGCACTATTAAAATAGCGCTTAAATACAACAAAGAAACCAAAGAGCCAGTAATCAAAAAAATCCAAAGAATAAGTAAACCAGGTTTACGTAAATATTCAGGATCTAGCGATCATCCACGTATTCTTAATGGCCTTGGAATTGCAATTGTTTCTACTTCTCACGGAGTAATGACAGGCAAACAAGCTCAAAGAGAAAATGTTGGTGGCGAAGTATTGTGTTACGTTTACTAATTTTAAAGATTTTAAGAAATGTCAAGAATAGGAAATAATCCAGTAACGATTCCAGAAGGTGTAACCTTAGATATTACAGATAACCTTATAACGGTTAAAGGTAAATTAGGTGAGCTAACTCAAGAATTCTCTGCTGTCAGTATAAAAATAGAAGATGGTGTTGTTTATTTAGAGCGTCCATCTGATCTTAAAGATCACAAAGCTAAGCACGGCCTTTACAGAGCGCTAATTTTTAACATGATCCAAGGGGTAACTACTGGATGGTCTAAAGAATTAGAACTTGTAGGAGTTGGGTATAGAGCCTCTAATCAAGGTCAAAAACTTGATTTAGCTCTAGGGTTTTCTCACAATATTGTTTTGAACATCGCTCCAGAAGTAAAAGTGGAAACGGTTTCAGAAAAAGGAAAAAATCCAATTATCAAATTAACGTCGCACGACAAACAACTTGTTGGACAAGTCGCTGCTAAAATCCGTGGTTTCAGAGCGCCTGAGCCATACAAAGGAAAAGGAATTAAGTTCGTAGGCGAAGTATTAAGAAGAAAAGCAGGTAAATCAGCTTAATAAGTAAGTTATGGCATTATCAAAAAACGATAGAAGACAAAGAATTAAAAACAGAATACGTAAAATTGTTTCTGGGACAGCGTCTCAGCCTCGATTAGCTGTTTTTAGAAGTAATAAAGAAATTTATGCTCAATTAGTAGATGATGTAACTGGTGTAACCATTAGTGCAGCATCTTCAAGAGATAAAGACATCAGTTCAGCTTCAGGCTCAAAACTAGAAATCGCAACTTTAGTTGGGAAATCAGTAGCGGCAAAAGCAATAAAAGCAGGTGTTGAAAGCATCACTTTTGATAGAGGTGGTTATTTATATCATGGTAGAGTAAAATCATTAGCGGAAGGCGCTAGAGAAGCAGGACTTAAATTCTAAGAAAATTATGTATCAAAAATACAAAAGTGCAGAGCTAGTAAAACCAAGTGGATTGGAGTTAAAAGACCGTTTGGTAGGCGTACAAAGAGTAACTAAAGTAACAAAAGGTGGTAGAGCATTTGGCTTTTCAGCGATTGTTGTTGTAGGAGACGAAGCAGGAGTGGTTGGACACGGATTAGGGAAATCTAAAGATGTGGCGAGTGCAATTGCTAAAGGAGTGGAAGACGCTAAGAAAAACTTAGTTAGAATTCCATTAATCAAAGGAACGTTACCCCACGAACAAAAAGGTAAGTTTGGTGGCGCAAGAGTAAATATTATTCCTGCAGCACCTGGTACAGGAGTAATTGCTGGTGGAGCTGTAAGAACAGTTTTAGAAGCCGTTGGGGTTCATGATGTTTTATCAAAATCTCAAGGATCTTCAAATGCTCACAACGTAGTAAAAGCAACGTTTGATGCGTTACTTCAACTAAGAGACGCGAAGTCAATTGCACGTGAGAGAGGTATATCTCTTGCACAAGTTTTTAACGGATAATATTAAGACACGATGGCTAAGATAAAAGTAACAAAAGAAAAAAGTGCGATCAATCGCACACAGAGACAAAAGCGTACATTATTAGCGCTCGGTCTTAAAAAGATTGGTCAAACGATAGAACATGAGGCGACACCTAATATTTTAGGAATGGTCAATAAAGTAAAACATTTAGTTTCTGTACAAGAAGCTTAAAATATACTGAAAAATGAATTTAAGTAATTTACAACCTGCTGCAGGTTCAGTTAAAAGTCAAGGAAAAAGAGTTGGTAGAGGACAAGGTTCTGGTAAAGGTGGTACGGCAACTCGTGGTCACAAAGGAGCAAAGTCACGTTCTGGTTACTCTAGAAAAGTAGGTTTTGAAGGAGGTCAAATGCCACTTCAAAGACGTGTACCTAAGTTTGGTTTCACCAATATTAATCGTAAAGATTACCAAGGAATTAACCTTGATACACTTCAACTGTTAGTAGACGAAAAGAAAATTAGTTCTGAATTAGATTTTGAAACAATCGTTGAATTACGTTTAGGACGTAAACACGAATTGATTAAAATTTTAGGAAGAGGCGAGTTGAAAGCAAAGTTAAAAGTTTCAGCTCATAAATTCACAGCAACAGCAAAAGCGGCCATCGAAGCTGCTGGAGGTGAAGTTGTAACACTATAACACCCCATAAGATGAAATTTATAGAGACACTAAAAAACGTTTGGAAAATCACAGAACTTAAAGATAGAATTCTTCTAACTTTAGGCCTGTTACTAGTATATCGTTTTGGAGCACAAGTTGTGCTTCCAGGAATAGACGCATCACAGTTAGGATCATTAGCATCCAAAACCGATTCAGGACTTCTTGGACTCTTAAATGCATTTACAGGTGGAGCATTTGCGAAAGCATCTGTTTTCGCTTTAGGGATCATGCCTTATATCTCTGCCTCTATTGTTGTGCAGTTGATGGGTATCGCGATTCCCTATTTGCAGAAACTTCAAAAAGAAGGGGCTAGTGGTCAAAAGAAAATTACTCAAATCACACGTTGGTTAACCATCGGAATTTGTTTAGTACAAGCACCAGCATACCTAGCAAGTCTTCCTGCTTTAATGGGAGGAACTGCAGCATTTACATTAGGTCAAGGTGGCGTATTTTACTTCTCGTCAATAGTCATCCTAGTCACTGGGTGTGTATTTGCGATGTGGTTAGGAGAAAAGATTACGGATAAAGGAATTGGTAACGGAATCTCTTTATTAATTATGGTTGGTATTATTGCAACCATGCCTTTATCATTCGCTCAAGAATTTGATTCAGCAGTGAATCAATCTCAAGGGGGGTTAATTAAAATATTAATCGAACTTGTCATATGGTTTGTGATTATCTTAGCCTCTATAATGTTAGTCATGGCTGTAAGGAAAATTGCAGTTCAATATGCAAGACGAACTGCTTCTGGTGGCTATGAAAAAAACATCATGGGATCAAGACAATACATTCCATTAAAGCTCAATGCTTCTGGAGTGATGCCAATTATCTTTGCACAAGCAATTATGTTTGTACCAGGGTTGTTAGGTGGACTTGATATTATGAAGGATTCTTTAGTAGGTCAGTGGCTCGTAGCAAATTTTGGTGGAAATAGTATGTTTGGATTGTGGTACAATATTGTATTTGCATTCTTGATCATCATCTTTACTTATTTCTATACAGCAATCACGGTACCAACAAATAAGATGGCCGATGATTTAAAACGTAGTGGAGGGTTTATTCCTGGAATTCGACCTGGCTCGGAAACCTCTGAATACCTCGATAAAATAATGTCACAAATCACCCTACCGGGTTCTATGTTTCTCGCCTTAATTGCTGTGTTTCCAGCGATTATAGTTCGATTGATGGATATCCAACCAGGATGGGCATTATTCTTTGGAGGAACTTCATTATTAATTATGGTGGGAGTTGCAATCGACACTATGCAGCAAGTAAATTCATACTTGTTGAATAAACACTATGATGGCTTGATGAAAACAGGTAAAAATAGAAAAGCAGTTCAATAGGCTCAATATAAATACATGGCAAAACAAGCAGCAATAGAACAAGACGGAAGTATCATCGAATCATTATCAAATGCGATGTTCCGAGTAGAATTAGAAAATGGTCACGTTGTGACCGCCCATATCTCTGGTAAGATGCGTATGCACTATATCAAATTATTACCAGGTGATAAAGTAAAATTGGAAATGAGTCCTTACGATTTATCTAAGGCAAGAATAACTTATAGATACTAACAAGAAGTAAAGATGAAAGTAAGAGCATCAGTAAAAAAGAGAAGCGCAGATTGTAAAATCGTGCGTCGAAAAGGTAGACTTTACGTGATAAACAAAAAGAATCCTAGGTTCAAACAAAGACAAGGTTAATTATGGCTAGAATTGCAGGGGTAGACATCCCAAAACAAAAAAGAGGAGTAATCTCTTTAACTTATATCTATGGAATAGGTAGAAGTAGAGCTAAAGAAATATTAGCAGAAGCAAAAGTTGATGAAAGTACTAAAGTGTCCGACTGGACCGATGAAGAGATCGGGAATGTTCGTGATGCCGTTGGAACTTTTAAAATTGAAGGAGAACTTCGTTCCGAAATTCAATTAAACATTAAACGTTTAATGGATATTGGTTGCTACAGAGGAATTCGCCATAGAGCGGGTCTTCCTTTACGTGGACAACGTACGAAGAACAATTCAAGAACTAGAAAAGGTAGAAGAAAAACAGTTGCTAACAAGAAAAAAGTAACTAAATAATAATTAGTAATATGGCAAAGTCAAGTACTAAAAAACGTAAAGTTATCGTAGAATCTACGGGAGAAGCACATGTAACGGCTTCTTTTAATAACATTATCATCTCATTAACCAATAAAAAAGGCGACGTGATCTCATGGTCATCAGCTGGAAAAATGGGTTTTAGAGGTTCTAAAAAGAATACGCCTTATGCAGCTCAATTAGCGGCAGAAGACGCTTCTGGCCCTGCTAAAGAAGCAGGTCTTAAGAAAGTGAAAGTATACGTTAAAGGACCTGGAAATGGTAGAGAGTCAGCAATACGTTCTTTACACAATAGCGGAATTGAAGTTACTGAAATCATTGATGTAACTCCAACGCCTCACAATGGATGTAGACCTCCAAAACGAAGAAGAGTTTAATAATTTTAATAGTATAAACGAGAGATCAACGACTGTCGAAGGATAAGCTTAAGACCTTAATTCACAATCACTCTCAAAAACAAAACAAAATGGCAAGATATACTGGTCCTAAAACTAAAATCGCCCGTAAGTTTGGCGTAGCAATCTTCGGAGAAGATAAATCTTTTGAAAAAAGAAATTACCCTCCAGGACAACACGGAAATAACAGACGTCGTGGTAAAAAATCTGAATATGCAATCCAACTAATGGAGAAGCAAAAAGCGAAATACACTTATGGTGTGTTAGAAAAGCAATTCAGAAACATGTTTAAAAAAGCAACAGCTTCTCAAGGTATTACTGGTGAAGTGCTTTTACAATTATGTGAATCTAGATTAGACAATGTCGTATTTAGAATGGGATTATCTCGTTCTAGAAGTGGTGCAAGACAATTAGTTTCACACAGACACATTACAGTAAATGGTGGTATTGTAAACATCCCTTCTTACTCATTAAAGCCTGGCGATGTTATCGCTGTTAGAGAAAAATCTAAATCATTAGAAACAATTGAATCTGCATTGTCAAATTCTTCTGTAGTATATGAGTGGATGACTTGGAATAATGATACAAAGTCTGGTACATACGTTGCTATCCCTGAAAGAATTCAAATTCCAGAACAAATCAACGAGCAATTTATCGTTGAACTTTACTCTAAATAATAAATTAATCATATTGGTGTTTAGCCAAAGGATTTACTAGTGGTCTTCAAACTTATAAATCGCGCAACTAATTAACAATTAAAACGAAGACAATTATGGCAATATTAAATTTTCAGAAGCCCGACAAAGTAATCATGATTGATTCTACTGATTTCGAAGGTAAATTCGAATTCAGACCGCTAGAACCAGGTTACGGATTAACAGTTGGAAATGCTTTACGTAGAGTGTTATTATCTTCATTAGAAGGTTTTGCAATCACTTCAGTCAAAATGGATAGTGTAGAACACGAGTTTTCTACGATTCCTGGTGTTGTTGAAGATGTTACCGAAATTATTTTGAACTTAAAACAAGTTCGTTTTAAGCGTCAAATTGATGAAGTAGACAATGAGTCTGTTTCAATCTCAATTTCTGGTCAAGATCAAATAACGGCTGGAGACTTTCAGAAATTTATTTCTGGGTTTCAAGTTTTAAATTCAGATTTAGTGATCTGTAATTTAGATCCTAAAGTGACGATCAACATGGAACTGACCTTAGAAAAAGGTCGTGGATATGTGCCAGCTGAGGAAAATAAAAAAGCTGCAGCAGCGGTTGGAACAATCTTTACAGATTCGATCTATACACCCATAAAAAATGTTAAATACAGCGTTGAGAACTTTCGTGTAGAACAAAAAACAGATTACGAAAAATTAGTTTTCGAAATCCAGACTGACGGTTCTATCAGTCCTCAAGACGCCTTAACACAAGCAGCAAAAATCTTAATTCACCACTTTATGTTATTCTCTGATGAGCGTATCACTTTAGAAGCGGATGAGATTGCGCAAACTGAAACCTATGATGAAGAATCATTACACATGCGTCAGTTGTTGAAAACTAAATTAATTGATATGGACCTTTCAGTTCGTGCGCTTAATTGTTTAAAAGCTGCGGAAGTGGATACATTAGGTGACTTAGTATCTTTCAATAAAAACGATTTAATGAAGTTTAGAAACTTTGGTAAAAAATCATTAACTGAACTTGAAGAGTTAGTCAATGTAAAAGGCCTTAGCTTTGGAATGGACTTAAGTAAATACAAATTAGATAAAGATTAATTACTTTATAATTTGCGCCTCTTAAACGAGTTGATGCAAGATAAGGTTTAAAAGAAAATGTCATGAGACACGGAAAGAAAATAAATCATTTAGGTAGAAAAACGGCGCATAGAAAGTCAATGTTAGCAAACATGGCTTGTTCTTTAATCGAACACAAGCGTATCAATACAACTGTTGCCAAAGCAAAAGCTTTGAAGCAATTTGTGGAGCCTTTAATTACAAAGTCTAAAGACGACACGACTCACAACAGACGTATTGTTTTTAGTCGTTTAAGACAAAAAGAATCCATCACTGAATTATTTGGTGATGTAGCTGCCAAAATTGGCGATCGTCCAGGTGGTTATACACGTATCATCAAACTCGGAAATCGTCTTGGTGATAATGCGGATATGGCAATGATCGAATTAGTAGATTTCAATGAAATTTACAATGCGGACAAGCAGCCTAAGAAAAAGACCACTCGTAGAAGTCGTAAAGGGGGTGCTGCGAAACCAGTAGCTCCAGCCGTTGAAGCGACAGAAACTCAAGAAGAAGAGTAAATGTCAGTTTTCTATTAAGATATTAAAGGTAAACTGAAAAGTTTACCTTTTTTTTTAACCCAATTTTTAACCCATAACTTTTATGAAATTTTATAAATTAATTTTTGCGTTCTTTCTATCAACCTTCCTTCATGCACAGTATGATGTTACAACCGTTGGAAATGACCCCGCCGCGTCGAACTCTAGTGGAATGTGGATTGTTAACAATGCGGCAGCTGCAAAAATTCAAGGCTCTTTTTACTTATCAGAAGATTGGTTTTCTAAAGGATATTTAACAAGAACAGATGGAAAGGTTGTTACCGTTCTTGGATTAAATTACGACACCAAATCAGATGCGTTTGTAGTTAAAGTCTCTAACGATTCTATTTTCAAGTTTAATGACACTACAATTAAAGAAGTGAATCTCGGAAACATGAAGTTTAGAAGATATAAGAATGTGATTAATGCGAAGCCTTCCTATTTAGAAGTCCTTGCAAACACAAATGATATCGAAATTTTAAAGCATCACGGTAAACAGATTAAACTAGGAGTCAAAAACCCGATGACTCAGGTTTCTACTCCAGATAAATATGTAGATTTTGAAAGAGTATTTTTTAAAAAGGGGGATGTAATTACTGAAACTAAGCTTTCGAAAAAGCAATTTTGTAATCTTTTTGATGATAAATCAAAGCTTATAAAGGCCTATGTTTCAAAAAACAGGATGTCTTTGAAAGATGACAAAAACCTCCAAATGATTCTTAATTACTATAATACACTATAATGTTAATAAGCATTTATAATTTTAAGGATAAACTTTTTTAGTTTATCCTTTTTTTTATGCAATTTTGTAAAACTTTATTAGACTACAATAAAATGAAATACACAACACGAAAAAAAGCCATTTTAATTTTAGCAGATGGTACCA